>Ga0105048_10004425_pt1 | contig 22887 bp, 19 predicted proteins | sample MAT05_FD_78382 | JGI IMG/M metagenome (GOLD analysis project Ga0105048, IMG submission 78382) | Freshwater microbial communities from Lake Fryxell liftoff mats and glacier meltwater in Antarctica - MAT-05 | ecosystem: Environmental > Aquatic > Freshwater > Ice > Liftoff microbial mat | place...
GCCAAGGTGGCCATCGACAATTGCTCGAGTTCGTTGCTGAGCGCAGCCGATTGCGCCTCGGACAACTTCCCTCCACCGGAATCCGGCGCCTTGGAGGGTGCGCTCGCGGCGGCTTTCGCCGGCGCCTTTTCAGTGGCCTCGGCGTTTTCGTCCGGGGCCTCGACCTTGTCTTCGAGCGGGGGAGGCGCCGGTAATTGATCGAGCGTGTCGACCAAGCCCGCCAAGCTGACTTGCTCGTCGACGACCGGATCGAGCCAGTCGGAGTACATGGCGCCGATGCCCATGAAGTGCGCGAGGAACGCGAACGAAGCGATGATGGTCGTGCGCCAGTCGATACCACCGGCGCCACGCGTCACCGCAACCGGCAGTTGGGGGCGAGGCTGGACGGGCGGCGGTGCGACGAACTGGAACAGGAAGGTGGTGTCGCCGATCGAGACCTTGCCCCGCGAATCGTCGGTGAGGCGAACTTGGTAGGCGCCTCCGGCGCCCCGGCGCGCCTGGCCCTTGAGTTGCTCGAGTTCCGATACACCCGTCGGCAACGCAACGCGGCCGGTCATGTTCTCGAAGAAATTGAGGACGTACTCACCACTGAGCAGCTCGAACAATTTGTGGCTCGAACGCAGCTCGTCGCTCGAGAGCACGAACATGCTCTTCTCGCTGGGTCCCACGGTAACGTCGACGCGCTCTTTGACGATGCGTTCTTCGATCACGCGACCACCCTGGACCACGCCGATGCGCAGCACCTTGGGTCCGCTTGCCGCGACCGCGCGCATCACCGCGGTCATCTGTCCAGGTCGATGTGAAGGTTGGTGGCTCGCGGGTGTCATGCAGTTCCTCGGGGCGTTCCCCGTCCAGCCGAGACTAACGAGTTGTCTCGGCCCTCGCAAATCTCGTCCGACGGCTCGGTCGTCTTCGCTTCATGACGCCCCAGAACGCGAAAAGTTCTCAGTCAGTTTCGACGCGAGCGGCCGGGCCCCGAGAGCGCCCCCACCCAAGGCCCGCGCAAAGCCCTGATCTTTTCGCTGATCCGCCGATTCGTGCTGCGGATGAGGGACCCGAACAAAAAACCCGCGCCGAGGCCGGTGAGGCCGCCCGAAAGGCTGATGACGCCCGCCAGACCACTCGCCCCCGGTTCCGTGAGCGCCCCGGCTGCTTGCAAGATGCCCAGGCCCACACCCGACATCAGACAAACGCGTCCGAGCGCACGCGGCATCAAGTCCGCTTGCTCGCGAAGCGAAATCGCCTGGTCGATCCAGTCGTTGTACTGCACAAGCCGTTCTTCGGCGGACAGCTGGAGCGGGGGTGCGAGCGCTTGCTCGAGCGCTCGGGCGAAGGCTTCCGCCTTGCGCTCCAGCCTGAGACACACGACGACAGTCGCGACCAGAACGAGCGCGACCCAAGCGCCAGGCAGCCAGTTCAACTCGGAACCTCGTCGAACACCCTCAGAACGGTGCGCGGTAGAGCGCCTTCTCGATCCGGTCGGTGAAGGTCTGCTTGAGCTCGGCCAACGTCAACTTGGGCTGGATACGGCTCACGTCGACGGCCGCAATCGGCTTCTGCACGCGACCGACGATTGTGACCTCGCTGATCGTGACGACACGACCCTGAGCCCACGCCGACTCAAGCGAACCAAAGGTCCCCGCCACGACGGCCACGACGCCAAAGGCGAGCCGAACGATGTGCGTTTTCATGATCCAGCTTTGCCTTCCGCCTTGGCCGCTTCGAGCAAGGCTTTCTTGCTCTTGGCGCGCACGATGAGTTCGTCGACGTCGTCGGGTCCGCCGCGCGGAGCCTTGGCCTTGTACGCTTCCAGCTGCTCGATAGCCTTGTTGGTCGCCTGAATTTCGGTGAGGCCCGGCAACTTGGCGCTCATCAAGAACAACAAGCCCAGGTTGTAGCGTGCGCCGAGCTGCGCCGGATCCGCAGAAACCACCCACTCGAGTTCCTTACGAGAATCGGCAGCGCGGTCCAGTAAACGGTACGCATCGCCCAGCATGAGGTGCGCAGGCACGTTCTTGTTGTCGAAACGGACGGCCATCTGCAGGTGCGGAGCTGCCTCTTTGGCATTGCCGGCTTCCATCATGAAGCGCGCCAGCAACAGATGGGCCTCGACCAAGTCGGGGCGCAACGTCGTCGCCTTCTTCAGATCTTCCATCGCCGGACCGCGCACGCCGCGCTCCGAGTAGATGAGGCCGCGCAACAGACGTGCTTCGGCGTTGTTCTTGTCGCGCGCCGGGTTCTCGCCGCCGTAGCCGTCCAAGATCCCCTGGAGTGCGTAGAGGGCCAAATCGATGCGGCGAGCGCGGTAGTGGTCGCGTGCCAACGTCACCATGGCGGGTTTGTAGTTGGGATCTTTCTTGAGCGATTCCTGCGAGAGCCGCTGGGCCTCGCCCGAGTCGCCGCCCAAACTCTTCACTTCGGCCATGGCCGCCAAAATCGCTGCGCTGTCGGGACTCTTGCCTTGCTTGTCGCGCAGCATCGAAAGTGCCGAGTCACCGTTGCCCTGACGTGCGAGCAACAGAGCGAGCGAGACGATGGCCGGCTCGTAGTCGGCAACGATCGCCAACGATTGTTTGTAGGACGAAGTCGCTTCTGCCACGGCGCCTTGACGCTCCTGGACCAAGCCGAGATCGTAATGCGCCTCGTAGGCCTTCGCGTCCGCCTTGACCGCCTTGACGAACTGCGTCTTGGCTCCTGCCAGATCGCCGGCAGCAAACGCCTTGAGCCCTGCTTGATGCGCCTCGAGCGCGCCTCCCGCGAGCTTGGGGCGCGAGCCCGTCGCCTTGGCTGTTCCCGCCGCTTCCGCCACTTGCGCCGTGAGCGTCAGCACGCTGCCGCCGACAACCATAGCGATGCCGAGTCCCACGAATCGTTTCATCGTCTTCATGGCTCGGCTCCTACGGGTGCAGAGGGAGGCAGACCGAGCGCGACGGGCGGAGCGATCACGCCCGGCCGCATGCGCTGGAACATGCCGGGCTTGTAACCCAGGTCTTTGTTGCTGGCCGTATAGGTCGCCATCTTGGCCTCGCCGACCACATCGGTCATGAAGGCCAAGCGCCGGATGGCTCGCGTCAAAGTGGGATCCGACAAGTTGTAGCGTTGTGCCAGGGTGACTGACGTCGCGTAGCGATCGACGACGACCCGATCGGCACTGTCGAGTTCCTCGTCACGCTTGGTGCGCCAAGCGGCATTCACGGTGGTCCGAATCTGATCGGCCTTGTCGATGAGGGCGTCTTTGTCGCTGTCTTCGGCAGCCTTGAGCGCTTTCTCCTGAGCTTCGGTGAACATCTTCAGCTCTGGTGGACGCGTATTGTAGAAGCCCGTGCGCAGCGAGTCGTACAGCGACCCCTGACGCGCGATGGCGATCGTCGCCCACCTCTGCGAGACGTAGCGATCGACGATCTTCTGCAGCTTGTCGTACCAGACCTTCGCTGTCTGCGCGTCCTTGGTGTACTGCTGCACGACTTCGACGATCGTGCCCTTGTAGCGATGGAAGCCCGACTCGTAGTCGAACGTGCGCTTCAGCTCCTCGTCGACCAGCAGGTAGTCGGCTTCGGCCGCCATGCCGGCTTCCGTCCCGCCAAGGGCGCTGTTCTTGCCGTTGGTCACCGGCGCCCCGGCCAGATAGCGGTCGAACGCCGAAACCGTGCTGCGCCACCAATCGAGCTGCTCGCTAGACTTCGCTGCTCGCTTGGAGAGCGCGACGTTGTAAGCTGCGTGCACCACGAAGCGCTGGGCCGATTTCCGGTTCTTGTTGACGGTGTAGTACTGCTCCATGACGTTCTGCGCCGCCATGCGCGCCGTCTTGTTGCCGGCGCTGTCGGGGCTCTGCGGATCCCACTTTTTGAGCGCCGCGCTAGCAATCAGGAAATCGGCTTCGGACAGATCTTCGTCGGTCGCGCCAAGTGACGCATGGCGCTTGCGAGCTCGCGCCATGCCCGGTGCGTCGTCCAAGTTGACGTAGAGGAGGAGGGCCTGTTTGGCGGCACCTTTTCGATCGGCGCTCGAGAAATGCGAGATCGAGGAGATGTTGTCGAAGGTCTCGGCCGCCTTGGGGTAGTCAAAGAACAGCACGTAAGCGCTGGCCAGCGCCTGGTAGGCGTCCCCGAGGAACTTCACTCGCTCTTCATACTTGTCGGGCTCTGCGCTCTTGAGCTTGGCCAGCGTCTTTTCATCTCCGTATTTGGAGATGAAAAGCGCGTACATGGCGATGGCCTTGTCGTACTCACCAACCTGCTTGTAGGCATAAGCCCCGTTCATAGCCGCTTCGGGTGCTTCATCGCGATCGGGAGCTGCGGCAAGCGCGACCTTGTAGGCAGCTGCGGCAGCGCGCCACTTCTTCACGCGCTCGGGACCATCGGCCAGTTTCTCGGCCTCTTCGAACAGCTTCCGCGCGTCGAGGTAGGCCACGCCCTGACGGACGGGCGTACGAATCGAATCTTCTGCGACACGCGACTCTTCGTCGAAGCTGCAGCTCTTGGAGTCGACCAGGCTACGGCTCTCGGCCGCGTTCCCCTGGAAGTTGCTCATGCTGACCAACTTCTCCCAAGCGTTGTAACCCCACTTGTTCTTGCCGCAGTACTTCTCGTAGAGCGGAACGAAGCGACGACGCGCCTCTTCGAACTGGCCGTAGACGAAGAAGTACTCCGCCGACTGCGATGCGTAGAGCAGGCCATTCTTTTCGGGATCTTCGGCTAGCGGGATGCGGGCGTTGTACTCGTCGCGCGCACACACTGCCGCGGTCACGCCCGCGGGCACCGTCTCGGCTGCGACCTTGCGTTTGTCGCCCTCGCCGCTGAAGCTGACCTGATCTTTGCGCGGGTAGCCTTGGGCACCCTTGCTGTCGACGAAGGCCTGCGCTTCTGCGTCGAGTACCTTTTCGGCCAAGGTGACCACGTAGTAAGCCGCTGGTTGCTTGTAGCGATCGTCTTCGTTCGAATCGCGCACGGCCACGGCACTCGAGCGCGAGGCTTCGACCTCGGCTGCCGTCGGCATCTTGCCCAGCGGCACCTGCAGGACGGCGACCCAAAAATGCGAGTCGGCGAGCCAGTAGCGCGACTCGTAGGCGTCCGAAGCGTTCGGATCCTGGTTGAGGTAGGCGCCCCAGCCGCCGGCCGCTAGGCGGTACTCCACCACGGCTTGCTCGAGTTGCGACCGCTGCTGCACCGCATCGCTCAGCTGCAGCGCGCGCTCCTTGTAAGCTCGCGCAAAGTTCGTGTGATCCGCTGCCGCACGACGCAAGCCGACGTGCACCAGCTCTTCGGCTTGCGCGAGCGCCTCCGGATCCTCGCGATTGGCGTCGGTCCACGCGGTCGTCCCCACGTACTTGGCGAGCTGCGTACGCGCGTCGAGCGCCTTCTGCGCGTACTCGACACTCGTCTGCGAACCCTGTGGCGCGAGACGCGCCAGCTGGTCGTAGAGTTCGGCGACGCGATCGACCATCACCGGCGCGTCGCGATCGAGCGGAAACTTCTTGACCGTCAGCTCGAGCGCCGTGATGGCGTTGCGATTTTGCGTGATCTCGACGTACTCCTCCGCCAGCGCTTTGTAGATCTCGACGGTCCATTTCTGGTCCTGCGGAATCAAGGCAGGATCTTGAACGCGTTGGATGGCAACAGCCATCTTCTCCTCGGCCAAGAGCGGATCGGGCTCGAGATCAAGCACGTCACTGCGCGCGATGTACGGATCGTTCGCGGACGGTCCTTCGAAATCAACGTAAGTCAGCGAGCCAGCGATGTACGTGAACGCTTCAGCGCGGAAGTCGGCGCCGGGATCGCCCGTCTTGGCTTCTTGTTCGTCGGCGTAGTGAAGCAGCTTGACGAACCAGTCGACGGCCGTGTGGTACCGCTGCTGCTTGAAGAACGTCCACGCCTGCTTGTACATGGCCACACCGTAGAGCGGGGGCTTCTGGTAGACGATCGAGCGCTCGTACGCGCTGACCGCGCGATTCAGGTTGTAAGGACCCGCAGCGCGGTCGATCTGGTCGAAGTGGTAGTTGCCGAGCTGCCACCAAATTTCGGCAACGTAGCGGGGCTCCTCGCCGGGAGCGACTTCTTGCGGAATGCCGACGCAACCCTGGTACGGGTCGGCGTAGGCGAGCTCCTCTTGACGGGCACCGGCTTGTCTGAGGTCGCCGCGCGCGCCCAGTTGGTCGAGCGGAATCGGGTGCCGATTGTACCACTCGTTCCAGAACGCATCGTCGTGATCCTGCGCGAGCGGGACGACCCAAAGGGATTCAGCTGCTTTCGGATCGACTTGGACTTGGTAGCGATTGATGCAGACCAGAGCGCGCCAAGCCTGCTGCGCTTCGGGTAGGCGGCCGGCGTCGTTCAGCGCGTGGCCCAAGTAGTAGTGGACCGCTGCGGCTTCGACGTAAGCCGGATAAGCGGCCACGACGTCGCGATAGAGTGCTACGGCGGGCCGTAGACCCTCCCCCAGGTTCGCGTCGTCGTTCTCGCGCGCCTGCTCTTCGTAGAGCGCTGCGAGACGGAACATGGCATCGGGAGTCGCCTCGGAATCTGCATTTTCCCCGCTGTAGCGGACAATAAACGCTTCGAGGCGTGCGATCGCCTCGTCGCGGGCGTCTGTTAGACCTTTCTTCTCGATGGCGATCTCACCATCGATCGAGGCGAGCATCGTTCGGCGGCGATCTTCGTAGTGGTGCCGCACGATCTCGGTGAGACGCACCTGGAAGTCACGGGCTTGCGTGGTGAAGTCGGCGGCCTCGCTCTTCAGTAGCGCGTAGGCCCGCAACTGATCCGCCGTGGGGGCGGCGACCGTGTGCGCGGGGGCGGTCTCGACGACCTCACCCGAGGCCTTGCAGGTCATCGGGTAGGCTGGCTTCTTGGGCACCGAAAGCGTTGCCAGCTTGGCCGTGCCCGAACTCGAAGGAGCGGGCGTCACAGCGGCCTTGGCGGGCGGGGCTGCAGGAGCCGCACCAGCGGGCGCCGTTTGTGCGCGGGAAAGCGGCCCCCACAAAGCGCTGCCAAATACGATCAGGCACAGGCCCTGGCCGAAGAGACCGGGACCGAACGCACGCCTCACTGGCCTTCCTCCGTGTCGTCGAGCACTTCACGCAGCTCGTCGTTGATGAACGTCTCTTCTCGCGCGCGTTCACGCAGCAAGTCGCGCACCCGCAAGCGCTGGTTCTCACGCACTTCCCAGGATTTCTGCACGGTCCCGACGTCGGCCCGCAGCACGACGTCCTTGAGCCGAGCGCGCACCCTTTGGAAATTGTCTCGGGCGACTTCGCCCACCAGCACGCGTGCCGTTTGGTCGAGCGTATCGAGGCGCGCTGCGTAGGTTTCCAGAGAGTCCGATTCGGTGCGGATCACCTGTCCGAGTTCCTCGCCCTGCGCGACGGCAGCAGCGTCGAGCTTGGCACGCGCCGCTTCCAGGCCGGTTTCGGCTGCGCGCAAACGGATGAGCAAGGGTTGGATGTTACGGGCGTAGCCTTGCGCGCCCGAATCGCCCCCAGCCGCGACCAACTGCGTCTCCTTGTCGAACGCGTCGCGAAACGCGGTCCGCACGCGATTGTCCTCGATGTAGCGCTCGTCGCCGAAACCCGACTGCACGCGCCCCATCTCGACCTGCTGCCTCACAGTCGCGATGCGCGCTTTGTAGCCCGCCATGTCTTTTTCGTTTTCCTCGATCTCGACGCGGTAACGCGCCAGCGCGTCTGGATCAACCGTAACGCCGTTGCGCTCGGCGTCGCCCAGCACACGATGTAAGCCGTTCACGAGCGCATTCAAATGGTCGGTCTCGAGTTCGAGCCGCTGCAGCTGCTGGCTCACCTTGTCCCAGCCGTGCTCCGAGTCGGCCTCACGTATGGTGAAATCGCCGGGACGCGTGGGCACTTGGCCAAGCCGAGGCATGAGCTTGCGCCGGTCGGCCCGCACCTGCGTGAGATCGCCCGAATCGCCGCCTGCTTCGTCATCCATGCCCCGTGAGAGCGAGAGCCGAGCGATGGACAGTTGGTTGATGAGCGCCGTGACGTTCTCGAGTTCGCGACGGATGGCCGGAAAGACCTTGGCCCGCGTATCGCCCCCCAACGCCGCCTCGAGCAGGACGACGCTGCGTCGTCCTCGCTTGAGCAGGCTGCGCGAGCGAGCCACGTCGTCGACGATTGCGAAGACGCGATCTTCCGTGGCTTCTTCCCGTGCCCAGTCGATGACCAAGGGCGGCAACTCACGCCCGGTCTCGATCTCGGCGTCGGTCAGAGTGTCGTAGTAGGTCGCGGCGTCCTCGTGCGACGTCAGGTAGTCGTCGACTTGCTCGCGCAAGGGTTCGTACTTGGCACGAACTTCCTGGTACGCGCGCTCAGCATCTGCGAAGCGGCCGGACCGGAGCAACAAGTCCGCGAGCAGCAGCGCCGCATCGGCTCCGTCGATCAACCCCGGATCAAGGACCCGGAGCACCTCGAGCGAGCGCTGCCCGCGCTGGTAGTCGCCCATCCGCACGTAAGCCCACGACAGCTCGAACAGAGCGCGTGCGAAGTAAGGCGAGGTACGCGGCAACTTCTCGTAGGCCGCGGATGAGCCGAGGTAGTTACCGCGCTCGAAATGCAGGCGCGCGATAGCGAGCCACGACAAGTCCGAGATCACCCGCGAGTCGGCGTCCTTGGCAGCAGTGGCCAGGTCGACCGACCTTTCGAACGCGGCGATGGCGACCGCGAAATCTGGCTTTTCGTGCGGACGCTTCTCGACCGGAACCGCGCCTTCGGCTTGCTTCATCAGCGCCACCCCGCGCAGGTAGGCTGCGCGCTGGACGTAGATCGTCGTCCCGGTGATCGTGGCTGCTGCGCTTAGCGCCTCGTCGTACCGCGCCATGGCCAGAAGTGCCTTGGCCCGGGCATAAACCAAGGCCTCGCCAGAATTCGTTTGGCGCAACCGATCGACGCGCGCCAGCACGTCCGGGAGAGTCTCGCGGCGCTCGAGCTGCAGGGCCACGTCGACGAGGCGACCAGCAGCTCTGCCTGCCGCTGGGGCGTAGGCGGGTTCGGTGGCGTGGTCCGTGACCAGCTCGAATTGGCGGCGTGCCGAGTAGAGCTCGCCACTCATCATATAGGCTTCGCCGAGCACGAACTCGGCGTCCGCGACGGTACTGGCCGAGGCTTTTCCCTGCCGGCCCAGCTCGACCACCTTGTTGAGCAGCTCGATGGCTGCGTCCTCCTGGCCCGTCCGCAGATGGAGCTCGGCCGCGGCGAACATCGACTCGGGTCTGTAGGTAAGCAGCGGTGTGACGATCACCTTGACCTTGGGCGCCTGAACCTCGACCTCGCGCAATGTCTGCGTCGCGCGCTGCATGGCTTCGCCAGCCGAGACCGCCCACGCCGGCTGGGGGACGAAACCCAGTCCGCAGAGCAAGGAGCAAGTGAGCCAACTCGTGCGAGCAAACCTTCCGCGCTGGGGCTCGCGGATCGAATCCGCCTTCACTTACTGCCCTCCGCCGACCGCGGCCTTCGTGTCTACCGCCGCTCCAGTCGGAGTGGTGCTGATGGACCCCGAGGCCGGGACTTCCGGCGTTGCCGCCCGAGCAGCAGCCGGAGTGGCTGGTGCGGGGGCGTCGCTGATGCTGCGAATCGTCTCGTTGAAGCGGATGTCTGGCTGTTCCTCGACGGGCGTCGTGGGGCCACCCTGCTCCCAAGCGGTCGCGCGCAGCTTGAACACCTTGCCGTCGGTGATGGTGAACGAGTGATCGTGCCGAACCGTGGCTTCGAGGCCACTCAAGTACGAAAACACGCCAAAGCCGTGGCCGCGCAACTTCAGCAACACCTGGAGCGTATGGTCTCCGGTGGGAATCGAGCCGGAGAAGATGGGAATGTTCTTCTGAGCCGCGAGCACGCCCGAATCGTCGGTCTTCTTGTATTGGACCGCACCGTCGAGCACGAACACGGCTTCGACCAAGCGCCAAGCTCCGCTCAGATCGTTGGCGAACTCTACCTCTGCCCGCGCGCCACCGGCCGCACCAGAAAGGATTGTGTCACTGAGGAGCGAAAGACGCGTATGGCTGCGACGAATCTGTTCTTTCAGTTCGTCGACCCCTTGCTCCAGATCGCGCAGCCGGACTCGATAGGTCGCACCATCGAGCGGTCCTTCGCCTGCGGGCGTCGAGGGCGTGCCCGGGGCTACGGTGTCCGTCGTCGTGGCTGGAGCCGACGACGTCGTCGCTGGCGTTGCGGTACCGCTGGTCGCCTGTGGTGCAGCTGTAGTCGTTGCCGTAGTTGCGGCTCCGCTCCCCTGCGCCCGTGCTAATCCCGGCACGACCAATGCCAAACCCAAACTCAAAAGCTGGATGCCCCGACTCAATGCTTTCATGAACCCTCTCCGCAGAAACGGCTGTGCCGCGGGTATTGGTAGACTCGCCCGTCCGCCTGCTCTCCGCAAGTCATGATGATCCTTGCGCTCCTGCCTCCGAGCACGAACTCCACTCCACCCCAACCCCCGTCCGTTCCGAACGCTGCCCACTCATCGGGTTGCCGCTTGCATCGCACGCTGCGTAACCTACCCGACCTGACATCGGTGTCGATGGGTAGGTCCGTCACAGGGCCGGTGCGCCGACTTCGGGCCTTCGGGCGCCGGACTTGGGCCCACGAACCGGCCCGCGAAGTTGCGCTCAAGTGGCGTGACCGCCATCGGGGCGCATCGATCCGACCCAGGGTCACGGTCGCCCCATGTTGTCGGAAATCGGTACTCATTCTGGGCAGTTACCTCGGTCCGCGCGGCTTGATCGCGAGCCCAGAAGGGCGCTAGGGTCGATTCTCGTGACAGGGGATTTGCGGGCCCATCAGTGCTTAGCCGAGGCGAGCCCATCGTCCTCGGACAGGGTGATCGCGACCTTCGTCCAAATCTTTTCACCGGGTCATGCGTCGGATCCCAATGCTCCGGCTCAGCCCCCACGTGAGCCCAGTTGGCTCCCGAGGCGGGGGTGAAGTGACCGACGGACACGCCGAGAGCAGCGATGAAATGCTCATGGTTCGTTACAAACGAGGCGATCGCGCGGCTTTCGCGGAGCTGGTGCGCCGTTACGAGCGCGCTCTCTACAACTTCGCGCTGCGCTACGTGAAGAGCCGCGACGCTGCGCGTGAACTGACGCAGGAGGCCTTCTTGCGCGTCGTGCGTCGGGCCGCCGAGTTTCGCCACGAGTCTCGCTTTTCGACTTGGGTGTACGCAATCCTGCGCAACCTGTGTTTGGATGAACTGCGACGCTTCAAGCATCGCAACCACGCTTCGCTCGACGCCGAGTTGCCGAGTGGTGGCGCTCTACTCGATCGCGTGGCGAGCGACACGGTTACCGACGATGCCGAACGCGGTGTCGAGCAAGAACGCCTGCGTGTGGGCCTGAGCCGCGCCATCGACGCCTTGCCCGATGATCAGCGCGAAGTGTTCTTGCTGCGCCAGCTCGGCGGCGTGCCGTTCGCCGAGATCGCCGCACTCACCGAAACCCCAGAAAACACAGTCAAAAGCCGCATGCGCTACGCGCTCGATCGTCTGCAGAAGGAACTGTGCGAATACGAAGAGTACGCGCGCGCTCTGAGGTGACCATGGACTGCGAACGCTTCGACAAGATGAGTCTCGACCTGCTCTACGATGAGTTGGACGAGCTGACGACAGCAGCTGCACGTCGCCACCTGCATCACTGCACGCGCTGCCAGGGCGTGTGGACGAAGTTGCGCGTCACGCGCGAGCTCTCGAGTCCCCCGTTGGAAGAGCCGCCGGAAGACCTGTTCGAGAGCATCTTGTTGGCCGAGCAAGCCGCTCACAAACAACTCCCTTTCCGAGAACGTTTCGGTCGAACGATCAGCATCTTGGCGGGCTATGCCATGCGCCCTCAGCTGGCGATGGCCGCGCTCTTGTTATTGATGATCGGCAGCAGCTTGGTGTTCTTGCGTGCGTCGCCGAGCGGCCGCGATCGCATCGGCGCGAGCGAGCGAGGGGCACCTTCTACGGAACTCGTCGCCGAAGCCAAAGAACGTACGGCGCTCGTACTCGGAACCGAAGGCAACGGCGATGCCGAGCCGACAGCCACGGGCGCGCGTGGCACGGAAAGCGCGGCCGCACCCGGCGCCGCGGCCGAGGCTGCCCTCGCGGACGGGGCCGGTACCGCGAAGTCCGACAAGGAAGGTTACCGCGAGGCGATGAGCGCCTACCAACAGGGGCGCTACGCAGAGGCGGAGCGACTGTTCAGCGAAGTTGCTGCTGCTGGAGGCGAAAAGGCCGCTGCCGCCGCCCTCCACGAAGCGCACGCTGCGCGCAACGGCTCGGGCTGCCAACGTGCGACGGCGCTGTACGACCAAGTCTCGGGGCGTTACGCCGGCAGCACGGTCGCCGACGAAGCGGCCTGGCAGGCGGCGTCTTGCTATCAGGCCCTCGGTCAGATCGCGCGCGCCCGAGCTCACTACCAAGCGCTGGCCGCCCGTCCCGCCTACCGGACCCGAGCCGAACAGGCCATGAGCGCGCTCGATCCTCAGGTCGCGCTCGCGTCGAAAGCGAAGGCAGCCGATGCAGCCGAAGCCGCGCCCGCCGCGCGCGCAGGCGCGGCTGCCGGTCCCGAAGAACAGACCGCACCGAGCGCCGGCAGTGCGACCCCGGGTGAGGCCAAGCCCGCAGCTCCGGCAGCCGCCAAACCAAGCCAGCCGACGACCTCGCCCTGAAGCGACTTCAGTTCGAGAGGTCGCGCACGTAAGCGATGGTGTGAATCGCTTCTACGATGCGCTCGCGATCGTCCGGCCCCAGATCGACGAACTGAATTCCCATTCCGGGATTGCGACACGGCGCGAGCGGCTTGTGCAGGTTCACCCACTGGACACGGCCCGGCAGAGCGAAGGGCTCAGCGCCACCTTGCGGAGCGAAGCGCAGCGACACCATCGTGCCGACTTCGAATGGCTGATCGCAGGCAACGAAAATTCCGAGTTCGGAAATGTTGGTGATCGCCGCATAGAGGAAGGTGTCGTCAGTGACACAATCCACCGACCACTCGATGTCGAACCGCTCGGCCGATCGCCGATTCTGGCCGTCTTCCTCTTCGTTCCCCGTCGCCACGGCATCGGCCATAGCGCTTGCGCGCGCCCCTGTCATCCGCCCGACCGAGCCGAAAACTCCGAGTCCTGTCGCCCGGAAGGCCAAGCAGGGCCTGAGGACCACTGCTCGTTCGGGCCAATTCTGCCCCCGGATTTGCAGAGGGACCCCCGTCGAGGCATGACTCGCCCCTCATGCGTTTTGGAACCGTTGCACTGGTCGGCCGCACGAACGTAGGCAAGTCCACATTTCTGAACTGCGCGCTCGGCGAACCACTCGCGATCACCTCTCCTCTCCCTCAAACTACCCGCGACGCTCTCCTGGGTGTGGCAGCGCATGGTGATGCGCAAATTGCATTCCTCGACACGCCCGGTTTTCACAAGCCGCGCACCGAGCTGGGTCGGCGCATGAACGGCGCTGCCTTCGATTCCGCGCGCGCAGCAGACGTCTTGGTATTCGTGACCGACGCTTGGAGCCACGCGCCCAAGGCGCTGCCGCCCGGAAGCCCGCTATCCACGAGACCGCTCGAGAATCGCTGGCTCCGGCCGGGCGACCGCGAGGTGCTCGAGAGCCTCGCCGAGCTCAGCAAGACCCCCGTGATCCTGGTGATCAACAAAGTCGACCTGTCCAAAGACAAGAGCCTGCTCCTCCCGATGCTCGAAGCTTACGCAGCTGCCGCCAACTTCGCGGCGCTCGTGCCCACGAGCTTCCGGAGACAGGACGGCGTCACGGCGACGCTCGACGAGATCAGAAATCAGCTCTCCGAAGGACCGCCCGGCTACGACGCGGACACGCTGACCAACCGCCCAGTCCTGTTCTTCGTGCGCGAGTACGTACGCGAAGCCGTGCTCAACCAGCTGACCAGCGAGGTTCCACACGCGGTGGCCGTATCGATCGATCAAGCCGACGAGCGCCCCGAGCTGCTGCGTTTGAGCGCCACCATTCACGTCGAAAAGGTTGGACAGCGCAAGATCGTCGTCGGCAAGGCCGGCGAGCGCATCAAGGCCATCGGTATCGCCGCCCGTGAGCGTATCGAGCAATTGGTGCAGAAGAAGGTGCACCTCGAGCTGTTCGTGCGCATCACTTCCGAGTGGAAGAACATGCCGCGCCAGCTCGCCGAGCTGGGCTACGACGGGGGGCAGTTCGCCGTGGAACACGGTCAGAAGTTCAGCGAAGCCTTCGATGACGACGAAGCGTTCAACACGGCCCCGGAAGAGCCCAAGGCATGATCCCGATCGTCGCCATCGTCGGCCGACCGAACGTCGGCAAGAGCACGCTCTTCAATCGCTTGGCAGGCGCGCCGCTGGCGATCGTTCACGACCAGCCGGGCGTGACACGCGACCGCAACTACACCGACACGCAGGTCGGGGGCCGCGGCATCACGTTGATCGACACCGGCGGGTTCGACCCGACGACCGACGATCCGATGGGCCAAGGCATCGCTCGGCACGTCCATGCTGCCATCGCCGAAGCCGATCTCATTGTTTGTGTGCTCGATGGCAGTTTGCCGCCTACCGGGCCCGACCGAGAAGCGGTGCAGCTGCTCCGCCGCAGCAACAAACCGGTGCTCTACGTCGCCAACAAGATGGATGGCCAGGAGCGCGAATGGGCACTCGGCGATCACTTTGGCTTGGGCATGCCCGATTTGATACCGCTTTCGGCCTTGCACGGACGCCGCACGGGCGCGCTCGAAGCGGCGATTTGCGACAATTTGCCGCCGTCCGAGCGAGGCGATGAAGCACTCGACCAAGACGGCATGTTGCGCATCGCTCTGATTGGGCGACCCAACGCAGGAAAGTCGTCACTGTTCAATCGTCTGTCGGGTTCGGAGCGTTCGCTCGTCGACGATCGACCGGGCACGACGCGCGATCCCGTCGACTCGATCATCGACTATAAAGGCACGCGCTACATGATGGTCGACACGGCCGGCATCCGCAGGCGTACTCGTGTGGAAGAGGGCGTCGAAGCCGAGAGCGTATTGCGCTCGATCCGCATGGTGGCGCGCGCGCACGTGATCATCCTGATGTCGGACGTCACCGAAGGTGTGGCCGAGCAGGACGCACGCCTGATTGGTCTCTGCACGGAGCGTGGACGTGCGGTAGTCGTGGGGCTGAACAAGGCCGACCTGGTGTCGACCAACGAACTCAAGAAATTCAAGGAAAATGCCGGTCACGCTCTGCATTTCGCGACGTGGATCCCGATCGTGAACCTGAGCGCCAAGACGGGCTTCGGCATCAATCAGCTGATGACCACCGTCGGCGCCGCCGGCGCGGCCATGCGCAAGCGCATCGGCACGTCCGAGCTGAATCGTTTCTTCGAAACCGTGCTCGCGGAACGCCAACCGCCGACGCGCGGCGGCAAGGCGCCGCGCCTCTACTACATCACCCAGACTTCGGTCAGCCCGCCGACTTTCGTCGCTTTTTCGAGTTCACCCGAGAACATCGACGAGAGTTACCGCCGCTTCGTGGCCAACCGTATTCGCACGACATTCGGCTACGAAGCCGTGCCGTTGCGTGTGTTCTTCCGTGGTCGCGGCAACAAAGACAAGGACTGAGCGCCTTCGGCTAAGCGGGCGTGCGTCCGAACAGACGCTCGGCCAGCGCGAGCAAGCTCTTGGGCTCGTGGAGGGGTTCGGCGAAATCGGGGATCTCGAAGCGATGCCCGAGCGCAGTGGACGCTGCCAATTCCTGGACGTCTCGCCGATCGGCTCGAGCAGCCTCGGTCTGAACTCGACTGGCTTCGAGTAGCGCGGGCCCATCGGCAGGACCGAGACCGAGCGCGTGAAAGCCACGACTTTTCATGAGCTGGGACAGTTCGGGAGGGGCGCCCGGATCGGGAGTCATACGATTGACGACGAGCGACTCGATGGCGAGCCCGCGCTGGGAAAGCGCGCGCGCAAACGCCTCGGCCTCGCGTAGGCTGAGGGCCTGGGGAGCAGTCACCAACACGTAGCCGAAATCGCGGCTCTTCATGCGCGCACCGACGTCGCTGGCGCGCGCCGCGAAGCCGCCGAACAATGCGTTCAACATGGCGAGTAGCTCGCCGAGCTCCTCGAGCAAAGCGGCGCCGGTCACGCGGCTCATGCCCCGGAGCAGGCCTCGGACGCCAGAGTTCACCAGCCGCATACCGAGTTTCGCTCCGCCCGACTGACTCAGGCGCGAAAGCGCGCGTGTCGCCGGGCTGTCGATCACTTCCCGCATCCGCTCGGGTGCATCGAAAAAGTCCAGCGCGCGTTCGCTGGGCGGTGTGTCCAAGACGATGGTATCGAACCGTCCCTCGGCCACCACCGCCTGCACCTTCTCCATGGCCATGTAGGCCTGAGTGCCGGCCAAACGCCGTGAAAGATGCTGGTAGATGCGGTTCTGCTTGACCGCGGCCGCGCGCGCCGGCGTCTCGGCATGCCGATCGATCAACTCGTCGAAGGTGCGGCCGGCATCGACCATCATCACCGTCAAGGTGCCGCTCATCTTCACGCCGTTTTGCGCGAGCCACTCCGGCGAAACGTGAATTTCATCGGTCCCTATGGCGTCGAGGCCCAGACTTTGAGCCAAGCGGCGCGCAGGATCGATGGTCAGGCAGAGCGTGCGGCGCCCCAAGCTGGCGGCGCCGAGCGCGAGCGCGGCGGCCACCGTCGTCTTGCCGACTCCACCGGATCCGACGCACACGACCACCGCGCGTTCGCAGAGCAATCGTTCTAGCCGGTGAGGATCGGCGGGTTCGCTCGGTTCACCCATCGGGGCTAGCATAGGGCCATGGCAGGATTCGTCGACCTCCACTGTCACTGGGTGCCAGAAATCGACGACGGGGCTCGCTCCATCGAGGAGGGCTTGGAAATGCTGCGCGCGCTGGCGGCGCTCGGCTTTGCCCACGTCGTGGCGACACCGCACATGCGCCCCGGAATGTTCGACAACCGCCGCTCTCATCTCGTCGAGCGCTTCATCGCCGTGACGCCGCTCCTGGAGGGGCAAGCTGGCTTGCCCGAAGTCTCGCTGGGGAGCGAGCACTTCTTCGACGACCAGGTGCTGAGCGAAGTACGCCTGGGCCAGGCGCTGCCGTTTCGCGCGAGCGGCGACCCGACTCTCGAACGGCGCGGAGGCGCGCTGTTGGTCGAGTTCCACGATCTGACTCCAGCTGAGTTGATCGAACGGCAACTCTTCGAATTGCAGACCTTGGGCTACATCCCGGTGATCGCGCATCCGGAGCGCTATCGCGCCGTCTGGGAAAGTCCGAGAGTTCTCGAGCGGTTGGTCGAGCTTGGGTCAGTGGCACTGCTCGACACCGCCGCGGTCGTCGGCAAATACGGGGAGCAGACACGGCGCTCGGCCGAGCAATTGCTCGCACTGGGCCTCTACGACGCCGCATGCAGCGATGCGCACAGGCCCGCCGACGTGGCCGAAGTCGCTCGCGGAATGGATTGGCTGCGCGAGCGCTACGGCGAGGAAGAACTGCAATTTTTGCTGGAAACTGCGCCACGGGCCCTGCTCGCGGGCGACCGACCCTCCTGAAAATTGGTCCTTTTGGCGTCGACTTCAGTAACCTGCTGCCATGTCCAAGAGAGACTGGTCCCGCTCCGTCCTTCGGCCGTACTCCCTGCTCGTCGCCGGGCTGTTGGCCGCGGCGCTCGGAACGAGTCCCGCACGCGCTCGCGTCCAGACCAACACCGGCTATACCAAGACCCAGGCCTTCAACGGTGCCCTGCGCTTCATCCGCATCGACCATGGCTATAGAGTAACGGAGAAGGACGTCGACTCGGGCTATCTGCTGTTCGAATACAAGACCGGGGCGAGCGACAAGATCACGACTGGCAGCGTTGAAGTCATCGAGAAAGAAGACGGCGTAGCGTTCGTCGTCCAGCTGTCGCAGATGCCAGAGCACCACGAGCGTTACTTGGCCGATGGCCTCTTGGCCAAGTTGCGCTCGGACTATGGCGACGCACCCGAGAAGCGGCCGCCCTCGAGCAACTCGAAAAAGGGCAAGAGCCAGGAGGACAAAGACAAGGAAGACGACTCGGGCGCCGAGAAGGACAAGGACAAGTCCGAAGAAGGCGAAAAGTCGAAAAAGACTGCGCCCGTAGAAGGTGAGCGTGTGCCTGGGTACCGGATCCAGTGAGCGGTGCGTTGCCCGGAGCCGGGCTCACGATCGGGCGCTATGCCGTCTCCACGGAGCTTGGAAGGGGCGCCATGGGGCTCGTGCTCTTGGCCCACGATCCGGTCTTGCAACGCCAGGTCGCTCTGAAGTTCTTGAGGCCCGACCTCAAGCTCGACGCCGGCGAACGCGAGTTGCTCATGCAGCGCATGCGGCAGGAAGCGCGCGCCATGGCCCGACTCAATCATCCGGGCATCGTGGCGCTCCATGACCTGGGTGAGGATCCGACTCATGGCGTCTATTTGGTGTTCGAGCACGCCGCGGGCCCCACACTCGACGCGACACTGCGCCGCGGACGACTGACGGTCGAAGGGGTCGCGCGCTTGGCGGGGCAGCTGGGCGACGCGCTGACGGCCGCGCACGAACGCGGCATCGTTCACCGAGACATCAAGCCCGCCAACATCATCTTGAGCGAAGAAGGCGCGAAAATCGCCGACTTCGGTGTGGCTCGCCTGCCCGAAAGTACGCTCACTCGCGCCGGCGCCCAAGTTGGTACGCCCGCCTACACGGCTCCGGAATCCATCCGAGCGAGCGAGCATTCGGCCCACAGCGACCAGTTCAGCATGGCTGCGACTCTTTACGAGGCGTTGAGTGGCGAGCGCGCATTCCCGGGCCAAGACGCAGTGGCGGTCGCCCGGCGCATCGAACGCGAGTCGCCCCTACCGATCGCCCGCGCGCTTGGCCTGCCTTTCGACGTCGACGCGGTGTTGCTTCGTGGCATGGCACGCGCCCCGTCGGCTCGCTACCCGAACTGCGGGGCTTTCGGTGGACAGCTGAGTGCCGCGCTACTGGGCCACCGCGAGGTTCAACTCACGCTACCCGACGAACGTTTACTGGCGCGACTCGCCGAGCCTCGTCAGCCCCCTAGTCGGCGACTCGGCACGATCGTACTCTGCCTCCTCATCGGCGCGACGGCAGCCGTTGCGCTGCAGCGGTTGAGCGAAAAATGGACAGATCCTCGCCCGCCCACGCCGCGGCCCGCCTACATCAGTCCAGCGCCGCCGGGTCCCGCCCGCTGAGCCAGCCTGCTAGCATCGCCGAGTGACGAGCGTTGGCCCCGTGATCGCAAGCGTGCTCGGCGGCGCGACGCTGTGGCTATGGGGCGCGGTGGAACTCTCGCCACTCGAGCGACGCGTGGACGAGCCCCTGTTGCTAGCAACCAGCGCACCCGTGCTCAGGAGCGCCGGCGAGCCTGCGCGCGCGCGTCTAGCCGGTGTGCAGCTGAGCATCGGTTCGACACCGCGCGAGCTCGAAACGCTGGCAGTGACCTGCAATCGCGCTGCGGGAGCCGCCGTCTGTCGACCCGAAACCTTCGCCCTCGAGCTCTCACCTGGCGCTCCGATTCGAGTGCCATCCTTCTTCTTCGACGTCCGCGAAGTGTCCGTGCGTGCCTATGACCGCTGCGTGAGCGCAGGCCGATGTCCCCCGCCGACGAGCGTCGCCGTGGGCGATGCGGGCACCGATCCACGAGAACTGCCAGTCGTGGGCGTTTCGCAGCAAGACGCGCGTGCGTACTGCGCGTTTGCAGGAGGCCGATTGCCTCACGAACACGAGTTCGAACGCGCCGTGCGCGGACCTCGCTCGCGACAGTACTCGTGGGGCGATCAGTTTCACGAGGGTCGGCTCAATGGTGGCTCCTGGGGCGCGGCCCAGACGAATCCTGCAGACGGTTTCGAACGGCTGGCGCCGGTCGGTGCTTTCGTGGACGGCCGAACGCCGGAGGGCATCCTGCAGCTCCTGGGCAACGCCGAGGAATGGACGGGTGCGGAGCCTGGAGCTCCGCTCGTCGAGGCAACCGGGGGCACGCGGGAGTCGAACGGCGGGACGTCGAGCGGGCTCGGAGTCGTCCGTGGTGGCCATTTCGCCGATCCTCCTTGGAACTTGAGAGGTCCCGCGCGGCGCATCGTGCCGAGTCAGAGCCGACGCCCCACCCTCGGATTTCGATGCGCAAAGAGCGACCCTCGGCCTCCCCCTCGCCGAACGCTCTGATCCGTGGTGGAACGCAGCGCCGGCCATGCTCGAACTCGCAGTTCACAAAAGCGTGCGCTTCCTGTTCGTCAGCCCGCACTACCCAGAAAACCTGGGCGCGGCCTGTCGCGCCATGAAGACGATGGGCTTCCTGCGCGCGGGCCTGGTCCGTCCGGGACGCCTGGCAGTGCCCAGTCACCCGATGGCGCGCAAGATGGCCGTGAAGAGCCTCGACGTGCTCGACGCCACGGAGATTTACGACAACCTCGACGAAGCGATCGTCGGTTGCGACGTCGTCATCGGTTCTACAGCGCGCCGCGGCGTCTCGGGCGTCTTTTCGCCCGCCCACCTCGCGCCCCGGGTATTGGATTGGGCAGCGCGCGGCAGGCAAGTAGCCTTCGTCTTCGGCAACGAGAAAAGCGGCCTGACGTCCGAAGAACTCGACCGTTGCGACACGAATATCCGCATTCCCATGGTCGCCGATCAGCCTTCGCTGAACCTGGCGCAAGCGGTACAGGTCGTCGCGTACCAATTGCTGTCGACTGCGCTCGAGGAACGCACGCGCGTCCACGAACCCAACCGCTCAGGCGCGTCGCCCGGCGCCGCAAAACCATGAGCGCCCGAGCGCGGCTGAGTTGGGCTTGCTGGACGCTCGCCATCGGTGCGTGCGCCAGTGGTCCGAGCGCCTACGAACAAGCTCTCGAGCGCGCGAACCAAGCCGAGCGGCGCCACGACTACGTCTTGGCGCGCGGCGAACTCCAGAGCGCCGCGGACCAAGCGCCGAGCACACGCACGCGCGACGAAGCCCTCTATCGTTTCGCTTCCGTGGCCAAGCAGGAGGGCGATGCCGCACGCGCAGCACACGAGATGCTGGCATTTGCGCACGCCCATCCGAAATCCGAGCGCGCCGCGCGCGCGCTGCTCGACGCTGGACGCGCGTTCGAACGGGCCGGTGACGGCGCGGACGCGCGGGCGGCCTACGCCGAACTGATGAAGAAGCACCCGAGTTCCGGGGGCACGATGTCCGCGGCCCAGCGCTACGTCGAACTTTCGCCCGGAACGGCACCCAGCGAATGGCAGAAGCTGATCGCCGAGAACTCGGATCGCGAACTCGATGCCGGGCTGCGCTACGCGTGGGCAAGATCGCTCGAATCGAACGATCCCCGCGCGGCGCTGTTGGTCTACGAAGACGTCGCCCGCCGCGATCCTCTGCCTCAAGGTACCCACAGCGACGAAGCGCTGCTGCGCGCAGCCGAACTCCGAAGGCAGCTCGGCGATCCCGAAGGCGCGCTCGCGACGCTCGCGGTGCTGCGGGAGGCGCGTTCCTTTTCTTACCTGGCAGGCAGCTATGAGCGCTCGGCGTTTGCGCGCGCACGTTTTTTGGAGGGTCAGATCCAGCGCGACGATCTCCATCGGCCGAGCGATGCCGCACACACCTTCGAGCTCTTGATCAGCGAGCATCCGCTCAGTCGCTTGGTGGACGACGCTCTATTCGAACAGGCATGGTCACTTGCGCTCGATCATCGAGTCGAGCACGCATGCCAGCTGCTCGAGCGCCTCGCGAAAGAGCATCCCGATTCCCCCTGGCGCATGTGCGCCCCGCTATATTGTGTGGAACAAGCGGGGCCGATCGAGCCACGCTGCTGTCGGAGCTTTTCGGCAACTTCGCGTCCGACAGCTTGCAGATAGTCAAAAGGCCCGAGGTGCTTGCTGCACCACCGGGCCTTTCGTTCGGCTGAACTCGTCTCTCAATCCTCTGAGAAATCGGCTTCGGCTTCGGGATCTACCTCCGTGTCCGCGTCGTCGTCGTCGTCGTCGTCGTCGTCCGCGTCGACGTCCTCTTCCTCTTCGTCGTCTTCGGTCTGCTTGGCCTCGACCTTGAGTTCGATGCCGACCTCACCCAACTGAGTTTCCAGCAGCTCGAACAATTCGTCGGCGTCCTCACCGCTCCACTCGTCGAGGATGTCGGTCAAGAACTCGAACATGTCTCCGTGATCCAGGCGGCGCTCGATCTCCTCGATCTGGTCCTCCGTGAACGCTTCAAGAATGTCCTCCCGACTGGACTCGGTGTCGCCTTCTTCGATGGCTTCTTGAGCGGCGACGCGGATCTGTCGAACGGCGCGCCTATCGAGGTGTATTTCCATGGTATTCGTCTTGTTGATCGGCCGCCCCGTTTCGAGCAGCACGGCGGCTTTAAGCCATGGCTCGTCGCCACGTCAAGAACTCCGGGAGACGCCCAGTCCGACAGGCGTTTCCGCGCCGAATTGTGCCCCTCGGTCAAGCGCGAGGGGCGCGAGCGGCGCGCCGCGCCAAGCTCCGCGCCGTGGGACCGGCTGAAAAAGGCTGGCTCACCTCGTCCGCAAGGGCCTGGCGGCCGCGCCCCCCGGGCCCCTGAGAGCGGAGGCCCCGGGCCCCCTTGACTCAGAGGCTTGCGCGCGGTCACCTGCGTTCGTGGACTGTACCCGCTGCGGGCGCCCCAATCCTGGCCATGTGCGCTACTGCTTGGACTGTGGCTCGGTTTTGCACGCAGCCGCGCCGGTAGCAGCAGCGGACCCACTCGGCCCCGCACCGACGGATGTTCAGCGCTCCGTTTGTGCTTGCTGCGGCATAGACAATCCGACAGAAGCTGGGTTCTGCCGCGACTGCGGAGCAGGTCTCTCTGGGGCACCCGCGCCTGCGAAGGGACCACTGGTCGCCCCGGTGATGCAGCAGCGCCGTCCCGCTGAGGTCGAAGCGCCGCCCATTGCGCGCGAAGCAC
>Ga0105048_10004426_pt1 | contig 22884 bp, 18 predicted proteins | sample MAT05_FD_78382 | JGI IMG/M metagenome (GOLD analysis project Ga0105048, IMG submission 78382) | Freshwater microbial communities from Lake Fryxell liftoff mats and glacier meltwater in Antarctica - MAT-05 | ecosystem: Environmental > Aquatic > Freshwater > Ice > Liftoff microbial mat | place...
GCGGCACCGCCGCCAGCAGCTCGCGCGTGTAGGCCTGCTGTGGCGCGGCGAGCACCGCTTCGCAGTCACCGGCCTCGACGACCTTCCCGGCGCGCATCACCACCACCTGGTCGGCGATGGCTTCGACGACGCCGATGTTGTGGGTGATGAACAGGTAGGCCAGCCCGTGGGCACGCTGCAGATCGCGCAGCAGGTTGAGGATCTGCGCCTGCACCGACACATCCAGCGCCGAGGTCGGCTCGTCGCAGACGATCAGATCGGGCTGCACGGCCAGCGCGCGCGCGATGGCGATACGCTGGCGCTGGCCGCCGCTGAACTCGTGCGGCCAACGCTGCAATGCCTCGGGGCGCAGGCCGACCTGGTCAGCCAGTGTCTCGATGCGCTGGCGCCGCTCGGAGACCTTCAGATCGGGTTGCAGCGCGGCCAGGCCCTCCTCCAGCAGCTCGGCCACGCGCATGCGCGGGTTGAGCGAGGCGAACGGGTCCTGGAAGATGATCTGCACGCGCCGCCGCGCTGCCTGCAGCGCCGCGCCTTCCGCCAGCAGCAGGTCCTGGCCGTCGAGCAGCACGCGGCCGCTGACCTGCGCGCGCCCGCGCAGCAACTGAACCAGCGCCTTGCCGATGGTGGTCTTGCCGCAGCCTGACTCGCCCACCAGCGCGAGCGTCTGCCCGCGCGCCAGCGTGAAGGAGACGCCGGCGACGGCGTCGAAGCCGGCGCCTCGGCGCTGCAGCAGGCCGGTCTTGAGAGCGAAGCGCACACGCAGGTCCTGCACCTCGAGCAGGGGCACGGCGGTCGAGGCCGCGACGGCCGCAGCGACTTGCGCGGCTGCAGACGCCGGTGCGGCAGGCTGCGCGACAACCGGCGCAACGGCGCCCGGCTCGTAGAGCAGGCAACGTACCGCGTGCGCCGAGCCCACATCGAACAGCGCCACCGGGGTGCTTGCGCAGCGCGGCATCACCTGCGTGCAGCGCGGGGCGAAGCGGCAGCCGGTGAACGCCTGCGCCAGCGAGGGCACGCTGCCGGCGATGGCCTCCAGCGGCTGACCGCGGCGTGAGGCATCGGGCAGCGCACGCAGCAGTGCCTGCGCATAGGGGTGGCGGGGATGCGCGAAGAACTCGGCGGAGGGCGCGCTCTCGACGATCTGCCCGGCATACATCAGCGCCACGCGGTCGGCCATGCCGGCGACCACCGCCAGGTCGTGCGTGATGAGCAAGAGGCCCATGCGCTGGCTGTGCTGCAGGTCTTTCAGCAGGGCCAGGATCTGCGCCTGGATGGTCACGTCCAGCGCGGTGGTCGGCTCGTCGGCCAGCAGCACATCGGGCTCGGCGGCCAGCGTCATGGCGATCATCACGCGCTGCTTCTGGCCGCCTGACAGGCGAAACGGGTAGTCGTCGATACGCCGTTCCGGGTCGGGGATGCCGACGCGCGCCAGCCACTCGATGGCCTTGGCGCGGGCGGCTGCGCCGCGCAGCGCGGTGTGCGTCTCGATGGCCTCGACGATCTGCGTGCCGACACGCAGCACAGGGTTCAGGCTGGTGGCGGGCTCCTGGAAGATCATGCCGATGCGGCGCCCGCGGATGCGGCGCATGCCGCTCTCGGGCAGGTCGAGAAGTTCCTGCCCGGCCAGCCGCACCGAGCCGCCGCTGACGCGTCCGCTCTCGGGCAGCAGGCGCAGCAAGGCCAGCGCCGTCATGCTCTTGCCGCAGCCCGATTCACCGACCAGCGCGAAGGTCTCGCCGCGCTCGATGGCGAGCGTGAGGCCGTCGAGTGCGCGAACGACGCCGGCGTCGGCGTCGAGTTCGACGGCCAGGTCTTCGACCCGGATCACGTGTCGACGCCGTCGGCCAGGGCCAGGCCGAGCAGTCGCGCAGCGCGGTTCAGGCGGTGGTCGAAGCAGACAAAGCGCAGAGGCTCGCCGGCGCGCAAGTGGACGGTTTGCGCAGCCGCCAGATGCACCGCGTCGCAGGCGCGCAGGGCGAAGGCCTCGGCCAGTTCGCCGGCCTTGAGGACCAATGCCTGGGTCACATCGACGACCCGCAGCGACGGCCAATCCTGGGCCAATGCCTGGCGAGCTGCAGACCAGGCCAGTGCGCTGGCCGGCAGCTCGCGTTCACGCCGAGCCAGCGCCGCCGAGGCCCCGACCCAGGTCACCCGGCAGGTGGCCAACGCAACGCCGCCCACGGCCTGCCAGGTCAGATCGCTGCCGGGTTTCTCAACGTAAAGCTTGAGCAGCGCCGAGGTGTCGAGATAGGCGATCAACCGCGACCTTCGATGACGGCGTCAGACAGCGTGCCAGACCCTGCCGGCAGCGGGTTGGACCGGCGCGGCGCAAGGCCGCCCGGGCGCGGCCGCTCTGAGATCACGCCCGCCGCGAGCAGGCGGTCGACGTCGTCGGTGCCGGTCGGCAGCGGCGGCATCAATCGGGCCACCGGCTTGCGATGCGAGGTCACCACGGCGGTCTCGCCGGCCTGCACCCGCCGCACCACTGCCGAGAGATTGGCCTTCAAATCACGCAGAGAGACTTCCATTTGAGACCTCTTTTCGTCCAGAAACAAAAACTTGTCGTCTCATCAAGCCGACGGCGCCCTGACCCGACGGCGCGGCCGCAGCACCCGCGAGCGCGGATCGAAGGCATCCTGCACACCATCGGCGAACAGGTTGGCCGCCAGCACCAGGGTCACCATGAAGCCGAAAGCCGAGGCGAAGCTCCACCAGACCAGCGGGTCGCGGCTCATCTCGCTGCGCGCCAGGTTGATCATGCCGCCGAAGCTGTTCATCGACGGGTCGACGCCAACGCCGACGTAGCTGAGCACCGCCTCGTAGAGCACCAGCGCGCAGAAGTCGAGCACGGTGGTGATGAGCATCAGGTGCACGACGTTGGGGAAGATGTGCCGCGCCATGATGCGCCAGCGGCCGACGCCGAAGGCCTGCGCGGCCTGCACGTAATCCAGTTCGCGCAGCTTCATGGTCTCGGCGCGCAACAGCCGGCACAGCCCGGCCCAGCCGCTGAGGCCGAGGATGGCGCAGAGGACGAAGAGCTTCAGGTCGGCGCGCTCGGCGCTGGTATCGAACAGGTCGGGGTGACGGTCCAGCAGGCCCTGCACCATCAGCACGCAGGCCGCGATCAGCAGCACGTTGGGCACCGACGACAGCAACGTGTAGAGGTACTGCACGAGTTCGTCCACCCAGCCGCGCAGATAGCCCGCGGCAATGCCCAGCACCACCGCCAGCGGCAGCGTGGCAATGGTCGACAGCGTGCCGATGACGAAGGCCGTGCGGACGCTCTTGAGCGACTGCACCAGCACGTCGTTGCCGGTGCGGTCGGTGCCCAGCACGTGGTAGTGCGGCATCAGGGCCGCGGCAGCGCCGCCCAGCAGGCACATGAGCCACAACGTGACGAGGGCCGGCCGCCAGGGCAGCGTGGTGCCGCCCTGGGCCAGAGCCGCAAACGACGCAGCCAGGCCACCGCCCTGCCCCCGCGCCATCAGTGCCGCCAGCAGCAGACACAGCAGCGCCCACAGCGCGGTGCCCGCCAGCGCACCCGCAGCAGCCCGCGCGGCCACGTCGCCCGCCCAGTCACGCTCGGGGTCGGCCAGGTGCGCGCCGGCGAACCCGAGCCGCGGCTGCTGACGCTGCACCACGCCATCCACCGTGATGCTCTCGCGCGTGAAGCCCTGCCAGGCCAGAGGCACCGAGTACGACGACTCGCGCATCGCGATCTGCCGCGCGAGCAGCGCGTCGAGCAGCGACAGCGTGCGCGTGTCGTAGGCGGCAGCCTGCCCCGGCGCCGCCGCGAGTTGCGGGCGGTAGTGCACGCTGTCCAGCGCAGTCAGCAGCAGGCCGGCCAGCAGCACCATGCTGGAGGCCAGCGCGGGGGCGTTCTGGAACACGCGCCGCCACGATGAGCGCAGGTTGGCGTTGCCGCGCACATGCCACACCGCCCAGAGCAGCGCCAGCAGCAACGCCCAGACGACGACATCGGTCCACAGCACGACCAGCTTGGGCATCGCTGCGCCTACTCGCTACTGCAGCCGCACCCGGGGGTCGACCCAGGTGTAGACGATGTCGATCACCACATAGCTCGCGATGTACAGCAGCGAGCCGAGGAAGACCATCGTGCGCACGATGGCGAAGTCCTGCGCTGCGATGGCGTCGATCACATAGGCGCCCAGGCCGGGGATGCCGAAGAAGCTCTCGAAGACCAGGCTGCCGAGGAACACATAGGGCAGGTACGAGCCGGCGCTGGTGATGATGGGGATCAACGCGTTGCGCAGCACATGGCGCCACAGCACGGCCATCTCGGACAGGCCCTTGGCGCGTGCGGTACGCACATAGTCCTTGCCGGTCTCTTCGAGCAGCATGGCGCGGTACAGCCGGGCCTCGCCACCCAGCCGTGCCAGCAGCCCCAGCAGGACAGGCAGCACGAGGAACTTGATCGCGTCCCAGCCGGGCGCGAAGCCCGAGATCGGCGCCAGCCTGAACACCTTGGAGAACAGGAACTGGCCGACGATGATGTAGAAGAGACTGCTGATCGACAGCATCAGCACACACAGCACCACGCCCCAGAAGTCCAGCGCGCTGTGGCGGAACATCACCAGCAGCAGTGCGAACAGCGTGCTCGCCAGCACCTGCAGCAAGAACAGCGGCAGCGCCAGTTGCAGGCTGGCCAGCATGCGCGTCTGCACCTGGTGGCCGATGTCGCCGGCGCTCTCGCTGTCGGCACGGCCGAAGTCGAACGCGAACAGGCTCACCGAGCGCTCCCAGAAGATGGTCTCGGTCAGTCGGGCCCCGCCGCCTTCGTCGGCGTTCCAGTACAGCGGCTTGTCGTAGCCGCGCTCGGCCTTCCACTTCTGCACCTGCTCTTGCGTCACGCGCTTGCCGCCGATGTTCAAGCGCGCCATGTCGTCGGGCGTGTTGATGGTGAAGAAGAGCATGAAGGTGGCCAGGTTCACGCCCAGCAGCACCAGCAGGCCGTAGCCGAGCCTGCGGACGATGAAACCAGTCACGCCGAGACCTCGGGGCGTGACCGCGTCACGCCGTGACCTCGCCGCGTGCATTCATGCGCTCGCGCCGCCGGTGGCTGCGCCAGCCCAGTGCCAGCACCGCCAGCGCCAGGGCGGCCAGCGCGGCCAGCGGCCACCATACAGGCGCGTTCCACTCGGCCTGGCGGCGCAGCCGCTCGGGTACGTCCAGCCGGTAGTAGCGGCCCATGTCGCGGATCAGGATCGCAGGCTTGCCGTTCTGCACCCAGCTCTGGAAGGCCCCCGAGGCAAACGGGAAGTAGCCGAAGGCCCAGGGCGCATCGTCCTGCAGCAGGCTCACCATGCGGTCGATCAGCACCTGCTTGGCCGGACCGTCCTCGAGCAGCCGGGCCTGCGCGAACAGACGGTCGTACTCGGGGTTCTCGTAGTTCGAAGTGTTCTCGCCGTCAGCGCGTGTCTTGCCGTTCGGGCCGTAGAGCAGGAAGAGGAAGTTCTCGGCATCCGGGTAGTCGGCCAGCCAGCCCGACCAGTAGATCTGGTGCTTGCCCTTGCGCACCTTGTCCTGGAACTGGTTGTTGTCGGTGGCGCGGATCTCGAGCTGGATGCCCAGCTTGGCGAACTGCCGTGTCATCCAGTCGAACTCGGCCTTGCGCTCGGGCGTGGGCTGGCCGTAGAAGTCGTAGTTCAACACCAGCGGGCGGCCGCTCTGCGCGTCGCGCCCGTCGGGATAGCCGGCCTGGGCCAGCAGCTGCCGGGCGTCGTCGACGGGCCGACGGCGGATCTCGTCACCCTGCACCCGGTGCGTCACCGCGTTCACGCCGGCAGTCGTGCCGTGGCGCGAGCCGAACAGACCCGCGGGCAACGGCCCCATCGCCGTCTCGCCGCCCTTCTTCGGAAAGATGCGCGTGAACTCCTCCCAGTCGATGGCGATGGACAGCGCCTGGCGCAGCTTGCGGTTCTTCGCCTGCCGCTCGGGCGTGTCGCCGCGGCCGACCACCGGGTCGAGCATGTTGAAGCCCAGGTACCAGCTCGACAGGTCCACCACCTTGGGCAGCTTGAAACCCTTGGCGGTGTACTCGCGGCGCACCGATTCGGAATCATCCATGTCGACCAGGTACTCCACGCCATGGTCGGTGCGCTCGATCTCGGGCACGTCGTACCAGCCCTGGCGGAACTTGGCTTTCAGCGGCACCGACTCTTTCTCGATGGTGAAGATCATGCGGTCGATGAAGGGTGTCTTCTTGCCGCAGTCGGCCAGCAAGCCGGCCGGGCCGTCCTCGGGCATGCCCTCGCAGGGATAGGGCTCGCCGCGGTAGTTGGGGTTGCGCACCAGCACATGGCGGCGGTCCTGCACGTACTCCTTCATCATGTAGGGGCCGGTGCCCACCGGCCACACGTCCAGCGTCAGCCCGCGTGCGGCCAAGCCGGGCTGGGCGTAGAAGGCATCGGCCTCCCACGGCACCGGGGCCATGAAGGTCAGCGTCATCCAGTACTTCCACTGCGGATACTTGCCGGCGATGCGGATGCGCAGCGTGTGCGAGTCGGGCGCGCTGGCCCCCGCCAGCGGCCAGCGGCGGAAGTCGAGAAAGGGCTTGTCCGGGCTGGCCGGGTCGAGACCCGCGCGCAGCTTGGCGTCTTCGGCCTTGATCAGCGGGCCGTAGTCCTTCAGGCCCAGCACGTACTCGCTGAAGATGCCGTAGATCGGCGTCGTGATGCGCGTGGTGGCGTGGCGCTTGAGCGCGTAGACATAGTCCTCGGCCACCAGCTGACGCGTGCCCTGGTGCTCGAAATCCCAGGGCGAGCGGCGCTCGGCCAGGGCTGCCGCGCTGAGCGTGTTCTCGCTGTGATAACGGTAGCGCCCCTGGGCGTCGCGCGCAAAGGCCGGGTGCGGCTGGTACAGGATGCCGGGCTTGATGCGCACGTCGTACACGCTCTCGGCCACCTGCTCGCCCGGCGCATCGGAGGGCAGCGTGCGTCCGTCCTTGTCCAGATAGCGCGGCGCGGCGATCTCCACCGCCGTCTTGGGCACCAGCGTGTACGGCCGCAGCAGGTAGTGGTAGCCGTAGGGCGGCTCGTAGATCTGGTAGGTGTAGGGCGTCTCGTTGTTCCAGTAGCTGGCCGTCGGGTCGAGATGGCGCGGCGAACGCTCGCTGAAAGCGCTGACCAGCGTATTGCTGCCCGCCACGTCGGCCGGCAGCGGGTTGTTGCTGCAGCCCGCGGCCAGCCCGAGCAAGGCCAGCGCAGCCGCTCGCAGGTGTCGGCTCAGACCCATGCCAAGCGCCGTCTCACCAGCCCACCAGCACGTTGCGCCCGTCCACCACCAGTTGCACCCTGGCGCCCACCGGCATCGTGACGTGGGTGGCGACATGGCCGAAGGGCAATCCCGTCAGCACCGGCGTGGTGGTGCGCGCGCGCAGCGCCGCGATGGCGTCCTTCAGACCGTACCCGCGATCCAGCGGCGACGGCTTCCAGCCTCTGAACTCGCCCAGCAGTACCGCCTTCTGCGCGCCGATGACGCCTGCCTGCAGCAACTGAAGCAGTTGCCGCTCGATGCGATAAGGGTGCTCGTTGACATCCTCCAGGAACAGGACGCCGCCCTTCACGCGCGGCCAGTGCGGTGTGCCCAGCAGCGAGCACAGCACCGTCAGATTGCCGCCCCACAGCGTGCCACGAGCCGCCAGCCCGTCGAAGCCGGCGCCGGTGCGAAAGCCCACCGCCTCCAGCGTGCCGTCCATCGCCTCGACGAAGCAGGCAGGTGTCACCGCGTCCAGCGTCTCGCGGCCGAAGTCATCCACGGCCAGCGGGCCGGCCCAGGTGGATGCGCCGGTGTGCGCCAACAGGCCCAGTTGCAGGGCCGTGAGATCGCTGTAGCCGACCCAGCGTGTGCCGCGCTCGACGCCTCGCGCAAGGCGCGCCCAGTCGATGCCGTCGAGCAGCCGGGTCATGCCGTAACCGCCGCGGGTGGCCATGGCGACGGACGGCGTGGCGTCGGCCACGCGGTGCAGCGCGGCCAGCCGGGTGGCGTCGTCGCCGGCGAATCGGCGGTGCCGGGCCAGCGCGGACTCGTCGACCTGCACCTCGAAGCCCAGCGTGCTCAGACGCTTGACGGCCAGGCGCAAGGGGGCAGCGCGGGCCACCACGCCGGCGGGGGTGAACAACGTGAGCGTGGTCATCGAGGGCAGCGTGGCAGCGCGATTCAGGGGCCGGCCGCCGTGTGCGGCAGCTCGATCGCTTCGCCCGCCGGGATCGGCTCGGGATCGGCCACCGTGCTCGGCTCTGCATCTCCAGCGGAGGCCCGCTGCGCCCTGCGCCGGTCGGCGAAGAAGCCGCGCAGCAGCGCCCCGCACGGCTCGGCCAGGACGCCGCCGAGCACCTGAGTGCGGTGGTTCAGCCGCGGCTCGGCGAAGAGGTCGAGCACCGAGCCGGCGGCGCCGGTCTTGGGGTCGGCCGCGCCGAAGACGACACGGCCCACCCGCGCGTGCAGCAGCGCCATCGCGCACATCGCGCACGGCTCCAGCGTCACGTACAGCTCGCAGCCGGGCAGCCGGTAGTTGCCCAGCAGCGTGGCGGCATGGCGCAGGGCCACCAGTTCGGCATGCGCGCTCGGGTCGTGCGTGGTGATCGGCCGGTTGTAGCCGGTGGCCACCACCTGCAATGCGCCGTCGGCGGGGTCGCGGCGAAACACCACCGCGCCGACCGGCACCTCGCCGGCCAGCTGCGCATTCAGCGCCTGATCCAGCGCCAGACGCATCGCCCAGTCGTCGCGCGGGTCGGGCGCGGCAGGCTCACGCATCGCGGCGGGCGGTGGCCTGCTCAGGCTGTCCTCCCTGCTGTCCTCCCTGCTGTGCCCAGGCGGCGCGGCGATCAGCGCGCGCGCTCATCGCCCTGGCCTGCTCTGCCGCCACCCAGGCCGGCAGGTCCAGCCCAGCCAGCGCCTGTTGCATCGGCTGCAGCACCGCCGGCAGATCGTCGGCAGCACGCCGCCGGTAGGCACGGCCGAAGCCGTCGCGCTGCCACCAGCCGGTGTCCACCAGCCAGCGCCGCAGCTCGACATGGTCGGTGTCGAGGAACGCCGTCTCGGCCGTCAGGCATCGCTTGAGCGCCGCATTGACCTGCGCCTCGGAGTGCTCCACATCCACCGGGATGGCCGCTGCGGCCACCGCCAATGCGAGCTGGCGCTGGGCTTCGCTCAGGCCGCCCAGCATCACGCCGGTCTTCACGACCAGCATGGACAGCGACGACACGGTGGGCTTCATCGACCAGCTCCTTTCGGGTCCACACAGGCATCGATTCTGCGCCCCGCCGGACGTCGCAGTCGGCGGCCTCAGCGTCGACGGAACCCGAAGAACTCTGCGCTGCAATCGGTCAACCGGCGCCGGCATCGCGAACGATAGCCAGATGCCTGTCACGCCGATGTCGGGCCGAGCCTGCGGGTAGGCCGTCGAGCCTGTCCAGGCCCTGAGAGGCTGAGAGTCTTTCCATCATGCCCACTCATCACGCCAAAAGACGCCCGCTCGTCGTTGCAAATGCGCGCCATAGCCCGAGCCATGGCTGTGCCTTGCGCCTAGATCGGACGCCTTTTGACGCGCTGCTCGGTCACGCTCGAAAAACTCTCAGCCTCTGAGCTGTCGACGCCCGTCCTGACAAACCGGATGGATCTGGCCTACAGCGGCCTGAACCACCTGAGCGAGGCCACGCCTGAATCGCTGCGCTCTATCGAGGCGCTGCTGCACACTGAAGCCCGCCTGAGCACCGCCCTCGGGCCGGTTCAGCCCAGATCGGCGCCATCGTCGCGCAAACGCTGCTGCAGCGCGGCCAGCGTGAACTCTCCGCGCACCCGCAGCGCCGCAGCAGTGCCCGCAGCCTGGCCCATGACGAAGCAGGCGCCGCTGGCGCGCGCAGCGCTCTGGCCCAGGTGCTCCATGCCGGCGCAGCGGCCGGCGACCAGCAGGTTCTGCACCGCCACCGGCACCAGCATGCGCCAGGGCAGCTGGTTGTGCGCGTTGGCTGCATCAGAGGCAAAGCGCCACTGCACCCCGCCCGCGACATGCTGCTCGAGCGGCCAGGCGTTGAGGCCGATGCTGTCGTCAAAGCGCGCGCCGTCGAGCACCTCGTCGCCGCTCAGCATGTGCTGGCAGTGCACGCGGCGGGTTTCGCGCACCCCCACCTGCGCGGCAATCTCGCTGATTTCCGCCGCCTCGAAGCCCGGCACCTCGGCACGCAGGAAACGCATGTACTCGACGATCTGGCGCCGGCCTTCAACCTCTGCCGCGCTGAGCTCGGCGGCGTCGGTGGCGTTGGCGGCCTGTCCGGCAGCGTTGCGCAGTTGCGTGACGTTGGCGCGCCACTCGCTCGGGTTGCGCTGTGGTCTGAGGATCGCGCCGCGGCGGGCAAAGGCGTAGCGGCCCGCGGCCTGGTCCATCAGCGTCTCGATGGCCTTGAACTCGCCGACGGCCGCCTGGGCACGCGCTGCATCAACCTGCCCGATGCGGAACATCGTGCTCGGGTAAAGCGCGTTGCCGGCCCCGTCGCCGTAAGTGCAGGGCACAGCGGCAAAGTGCGCCACGTCGGCGTCGCCGCTGCAGTCGATCACCTGCAGTGCGCGCACCGCGATGCGCCCGGACTTGGTCTCCAGCAGCACCGCGGCGATCTGCGGCCCATCCATCACCACACCCGCCGCCCAGGCGTGGAACAGCAGCTGCGAGCCGGCGTCCAGCACCAGCGCGTCGGCCGCGCACTTGTAGGCCGACACGTCGTACGAGCGCACGCGGATGCGGCCCTGCATGCCGTCTTGCGGCGCATTCAGGCCGCCCAACGCGGCGATGCGCTCCAGCAACTGCTCGGCGACGCCGCGCACCAGCACCTGCATCTGGCCGTTGCGGGTGCCATACAGCCCGGCAAAGTTGGTCACGCCGCCGGCTGTGCCCATGCCGCCCAGAAAGCCGTAGCGCTCCACCAGCAGCGTGCGCACTCCCCCGCGCGCCGCGCTGACCGCAGCGGCCAGGCCCGCGGGGCCGCCGCCGACCACCAGCACGTCCACCTCGGCATGAACCGGCGTCTGCCGTGCCGGCTCGGCGACGGTGCGAAGGCTCATGCGCATCCGCAAGACCCGCCGGTCTCATCCGCTCCATGGGCCACTGGCAGGAAGACGGCGACGGCAAGGCAGTGGGCGAGTGACTTCAACGTATGCGGTGTCGCTGGGTTGCACGAAGCATAGCAACGGGCCGCGTCAGGCGGCCTGCGCCTCGGGTCAGGCGACCGATGCTGGCCTGCGCGTGCAGCGTGGATCGCCAGCCGCGTCCATCGCGGCCATCTGGCCGACACCAGCCGGCGATGGGGCGTCGCCCCCGCCACAGGGGCCTGGCGGACAGACGGACAGACGGACAGACGGATAGACGGATAGACGGACGGACGGACGGACGGACGGACGGGGCGCGACGCGAGTGTTTCCTGTCGCACAGACTAGCGGCAGTGTCTGCGCCAGGCTCGCGGCTGTGCAGTGCCCGAGGCAATGCCCGGGCACTGTCGTCACCGAAGAGGACCCTCATGAACACCCTGCAGAAAACCACGATCTCCCTGGCCGCCGGCTTGCTGATGTGCCCGGCCTGGGCTCAGGTCACCTTCTACGAGCACGATGACTATCGTGGCCGCAGCTTCACCATCGCAGAGCCGATGCGCGACTTTCGCAGCAACGGCTTCAACGACCGCGCTTCGTCGGCCGTGGTGGCGGGCGGGCGTTGGGAGGTCTGCGAGGACGCCACTTATGGCGGCAGCTGCGTCGTGCTGCGCCCGGGCAGCTACGCATCGCTGGGCGACATGGGCCTCAATGATCAGTTGTCGTCGGCACGCCCGGCCGACTGGCGCCGCGCTGATCCGCCGCCGGCACCCGCCCTGTCCGGCTCCCAGATCACCTTCTACGAGAACGAGGGCTATCAGGGTCGCAGCGCCACTGCCAACGGACCGATACGCGACTTCCGCGGCACCGGCTTCGACAACCGCCCTTCCTCGGCCGTCGTGCAGGGCGGTCGATGGGAGGTCTGCGCCGACATCGCTTTCGGCGGCTCATGCGTCGTGCTGCGCCCGGGCAACTACCCGTCGCTGAGCGGCGTCGGCCTCAACGACCGCCTGTCGTCTGCACGCCCGACCGAGCCGCGCCGTGGCGACCCACCCGAGGCGCCGGTGCCCGTGGCCACGGTGCCGGCTCCGAAGATCACCTTCTACGAATTCGAAGGGTACCGAGGACGCAGTTTCACCACGGCGCAGCCGACCCAGGACTTTCGCAGCGCGGGCTTCAACGACCGCGCTTCCTCTGCCGTGGTGCAGGGTGGGCGCTGGGAGGTCTGCGGCGGCGTCGGCTACCGCGGTCCCTGCACGGTGCTGCGCCAGGGCAGCTACGAAACGCTGAGCGGCATGGGCCTCGACGACCAGTTGACGTCGGCGCGCCCGACCGACCAGCGACGCGCCGAGGTACCTGACGCCCCGCCGCCTTTGGCCACCGCGAACTACGAGTACCGCCGTCGGCCCAACGAGCGGCTGTTCGAGGTGCCCGTCACTGCCGTGCGTGCCGTCGTCGGCGCGCCGACCGAGCGCTGCTGGATCGAGCAGCAGCAGGCCACGAACGACAGCGGCAGCAGCGGCAATCAGGCCGGCCGTGCCCTGCTCGGCGCCGTCATCGGTGGCGTCATCGGCCACCAGATCGGCGGCGGCTCCGGGCGCGACCTGGCCACCGCCGGCGGCGCCGTGACGGGCGCCGTGATCGGATCCAGAAGCGGGCGTGACGGCGACCCCGGACCGACCCAGGATGTGCGCCGGTGCACCAGCGTGCCCAGCACGGTGCCGGCCTATTGGGACGTGAGCTACAGCTTCCAGGGCGTGCCGCATCAGATTCAGATGAGCAGCGAGCCAGGGCGGACGATCAGCGTCAACCGTTTCGGCGAACCCCGGCTGTAGGGCGTTGCGGCCCCGCCGGGCGGGCCTCAGGCCAGGCTGCGCACCGAGCGTTGCCTCTCCGATGGCCGCGTCTTCCCGGCCGCCAGGAACCCGACAACCGCGGTGACCTCGAATGCGACCGAAGGGCCGCCGCAGCAGGTCGTCGGTGCGTCAGCGCACAGATGGCCCGCCCTCTGAATGCCACGATGCCTCATGACGACATGCTCTGCTGGTCACCTTTCGCGCCGCACTGGGCGAAGCATCGCGTGACAGACCCCCGCACACCGCAAGCCGGCATGTTCATCCGGGGTGTCGGCACAGCCGCTCCGACGAGGCGCTACACGAAGGCCGAGTGCCTGTCGGCATTCGAGCAGTCGGAATGGTTCGGCCGCCTTGACGCGCGTTCACACCTCATCGCGCGCACCGTGCTCCAGCGCGACAACGGCATCGACGCGCGGCGCCTGGCGGTGGCCACGCTGGACGAGGTCTTTCGCATCGACCCCGACACGCTCGCGAAGCGCTTCCTGGAGCACGCGCCTGTTCTCGCCGCCAGCGCAGCCGCTCAGGCGCTGAAGACGGCCGAGGTCGCCGTGCAGGACATCGACGCCGTGGTCGTCAGCACCTGCACCGGCTACCTTTGCCCTGGCCTGTCGGGCTATGTTGCCGAGCGGCTGGGTTTGCGCGCGGACATCCGGGCCTTCGACCTGGTGGGCCAGGGTTGTGCCGCAGCCCTGCCCAACATGCAGTTGGGGCGTGCCCTGCTGGCCAGCGGCGCGTGCGAGCGTGTGCTGTCGGTCTGCGTCGAGGTCAGCAGCGCGGCGATGTACCTCGACAACGACCCCGGGGTGTTGATCAGTGCCTGCCTGTTCGGTGACGGTGCCGGGGCAGCCGTGCTCTCGCGCACTGCACCGGCTGCGGGCGCTGCCTACCGGCGTATCGAATGGGTTGACGACAGCTCTCTGCTCAACCCCTCGCAGCGCGATGCGCTCAAGTTCGAGACCCGCCAAGGCATGCTGCGCAATGTGTTGACGCGTCCCGTACCGGCGTTGGCGGCCGACCACGCCTTGCGCGTGATGCAGACGGTGCTGACGCGCGCGGGTCTTCACGGCGACGACATCGCGGCCTGGATCGTTCATGCCGGGGGGCGCGACGTGCTGCAGGCGGTGGAGCGCCGCTTCGAGTTGCAGCCTGCGGACCTGCGCTATAGCGCTGCCATGCTGCGCGAGTACGGTAACCTGTCCAGCGCCTTCGTCTACTTCGTGCTCCAGGCGGCAATAGCCGACGCTGCGCCGGAGGGCTGGTGGTGGCTGTCGGCCTTCGGCGCCGGCTTCAGCTGCCACGGGGCATTGCTGCGGGTGCACGCATGAGCGGGACGATGGGCCGCGCGATGGGAATGCGCCTGCCCCGCGTCGTGCTGCCCGAAGTGCTGGACGGGCTGGCTGCAGAGGACCTGTCCGCCCAGCGTTCGCGCCGCGATCTGCAACGTGTGCACCGCGCCATGGGCACGCGCAGCACGCTGTTGCGCGCGCTGCGGGCACTGCCGCTGGTGCGCGCCGGCCCCGTGCCGTCAGCACCGGTTCGGGTACTGGAACTCGGTGCCGGCGACGGCAGCCTCATGCTGGGCGTCGCGCGCTCGTTGCAAGGCGAGTGGCCGGTCGTGCATCTGACGCTGCTTGATCGCCAGCCGCTGCTGACAGCGGCCACCGTGGCCGACTACGCCCTGGCGGGCTGGACCGCCACGGCCGAGGTCGGCGACGCCCTCGACTGGGCGGCCAGAGCCCGCGCCGGGTGTTTGCCGCCGTCGGCCGCCCCGCGTTGGGACCTCATCGTCGCCAACCTGTTCCTGCACCACTTCAAGAGCGCCGAGCTGGCCCTGCTGCTGGCGGCAGTGGCCAGCAGCAGCGCGCACTTCGTCGCCTGCGAGCCGCGCCGCGCCTGGCTGGCCTGGGCGGGCAGCCACCTCGTCGGGGTTCTGGGCGCGAACGCGGTGACGCGAGAAGACGCCGTGCTGAGCGTGCATGCCGGTTTTCGTGACCACGAACTGCGAGCACTCTGGCCCGCCTCGACACCGGGCTGGAACCTGTGCGAGGCCGCTGCCGGCCTCTTCAGCCACTGCTTGGTGGGGTCGCGAGCCGCAGGCCCGGGGATGGGGGCCCGCTGATGCAGACCCGTTTCGACGCACTCATCATCGGCGCCGGCCCTGCCGGCAGCAGTGCCGCGATCCTGCTGGCCACGGCGGGCTGGTCGGTGGCCCTGATCGAAAAGCAGGCCTTCCCGCGCCGCAAGGTCTGTGGCGAATGCATCGCCGCGAGCAATCTGCCGCTGCTGGACGCTTTGGGCATCGGCAGCGAATTCGCAAAGCAGGCCGGGCCCGAGTTGAAACGCGTCGCGTTGATGCGGGGGACGCAATGTGTCTGGGCCGACTTGCCACCCGCTGCTGATGCTCGACATCCCTGGGGGCGGGCCCTGGGCCGCGAGACGCTAGACACGTTGCTGCTGGCCCGTGCCAGGGCCGCAGGCGCAACGGTGTTGCAGCCCTGGGCGGTGCAGAAAGTCAGCGGCGGGCCCGGCAGTCACCATTGCACCGTGCGAGAGGTCGCAGGCGGGCGGCTGAAGCTTGTGCGGGCACCGGTGGCGATCCTGGCCCATGGCTCGTGGGAACCCCTGCCCGAGGAACGGGCTGCGCAACACATGGCCCGCAGTGGCAGCGACCTGTTCGCCTTCAAGGCCAACTTCAGCGACGGCAACCTTGCGGCAGGGCTGTTGCCGGTGCTCTCCTTCGATGGCGGCTATGGCGGCATGGTGCTGGCAGACGGCGGTTTGCTGACGCTGGCGTGCTGCATCCGTGCCGACCGTCTCGATGCGCTGCGTAGGGCTGCGCCCGGCCGCGCTGCGGGCGCAGTGGTCGAAGACATGCTGAAGCGCGAATGCCAGGGTGTCAGTGAGGCATTGGCTGGCTCGACTCGCTGCGGCAGCTGGCAGGCGTCGGGGCCCTTGCGCCCCGGCCTTCGACTGCGCGAAGACGACGAGGTCTTCCGCATCGGCAACGCCGCCGGAGAAGCCCATCCGATCATTGGCGAAGGCATCAGCATGGCCTTGCAGTCGGCCTGGCTGCTGTGCGCCCAACTGGAGACCGCGCAGCCGGGTCGCGGCGCCGGCGCACAGGCCAACTGGCAGCGCGACGCCCGACAGCGCTACACGGCCGAATGGCGGCGCCACTTCGTTCCGCGTCTGCGTATCGCGGCCGCACTGGCCCACCTGGCCATGCGGCCTGCCGGCGCAAGCGCCCTGATGGCCACGCTGAAACGCTTTCCGAACCTGCTGACACGCGGCGCCGTCTGGGGTGGCAAGGTCAGCAGCATCGCCGACGGCGCCGCTCTGGGCGTCGGGCTCCAGCGTTGGCCGCAGACGACGTTGTTGCGGGCACTGCACAGACCTTTGCCAGGAGAACATCCATGAGATCCATGACTTTGGACGATACCGAGAAGCGCATTCGAGCCCTGCTGGTGAAGGACTTCAAGCTGGACCCCGGCACGCTGACACTCGATGCGCGGCTGGATGAACTGGGTGTCGACTCGATCGGCATGGCGGAACTGGTCTTCAATGTCGAAGACGAGTTCGGTTTGAAGCTGCCGGATGTCGCCGTGCAGTTGGCCACTTTCGGCGAAGTCGTCCGCTTCATCGACGAAGCGCTGGCCGACCAGCGTGCGGCCTCTTCGCCATTCCCCGTCAGGCATGGTGTGCAGACCGCGACATGAGGCGCGTGGCGGTCACCGGCATCGGGCTGGTCTCGCCACTGGGTCACGGCGCCGCTGAGGTCTTCGACGCGGCGCGCAACGGTTGCTCGAGCATCCACCGGCTGCAGATCGCAGGCGCCCACAGGCTCGCGGCACCGCTGGCGGCCACGGTTCGGTTCGACGGCACCGAACACTTCGAGCCACCGCAGTTCAGGTTGCTCGACCGCGTCAGTCAGTTCGCCGTGGTGGCGGCCAGGCGGGCCCTGGCCGACGCCGGCTGCGAACTCTCGGATGCCGAGCGCCAGCGCGCCGGCGTCTTCGTGGGCACCGGCATGGGCGGCACGTTGAGCATCGACGAGGGCTACCAGACGCTGTACGGCGAAAACTCCGACCGCATCAAGCCGATGATGATCCTCAAGGGCATGCACAACGCGCCCGCCGCCTGGATCGGCATCGAGAACAACTGGCGCGGCCCCAACCTCACCTACTCCACGGCCTGCTCGTCTTCCAGCGTGGCGATTGGCGAAGCCTGGCTGCGCCTGGCCTGTGGTGCCATGGACATTGCCATCGCCGGTGGCGCCGAGGCGCCACTTTCGCTGGGCTCGCTGAAGGCCTGGGAAGCCATGCACACGCTGGCCAGCGAAGACGCGGCAGACCCGGCACGTTCATGCAAACCGTTCTCCCGCAGCCGCAGCGGCATGGTGCTTGGTGAGGGGGCTGCGTTCGTCGTGCTCGAGCTCTGGGAGCGCGCGCTGGCTCGCGGCGCCGCCATCCACGGCGAACTGCTCGGCTACGGGCTGACCACCGATGCAGGCCACATCGCGCGGCCCAGCGTCGAAGGCCAGGCGGCCGCCATGTCGGCAGCGCTGGCCGCGGCCAGGATCGCCGCCGATGAAGTGGACGCCATCAACGCCCATGGCACCGGCACCGAGGCCAACGACACGGCAGAGACTGCGGCGATCAAGCGCGTGTTCGGCGCCCGCGCCAGCCAGGTACCGATCAGCGCGACGAAGGCCCTGCACGGGCACCTGCTAGGCGCGGCGGGGGCCTTGGAGTTCGTGCTCTCGCTGCTGGCCTTGCAACGTGGCGTCGCCTTGCCGACGATGCATCTGGACGTGCCCGATCCGGATTGCGATCTGGACTACGTTGCCGGTGTCGCGCGCGTGGGCGCGGCTGGCCGAACCATGTTGTCGAACTCGTTCGCCTTCGGCGGCACGAACGCCGTGCTCGCATTGCGAGCCGTGAACTGAACCGGCACACAGACAACGAGCGGGCCATGCCGCACAAACCGGTGTTGGAGAAAAAGTACCTTAAACCCCTGGCCGCCGTGCTGCTGGCCGTCCTGGCACTGCCGCTGCTGGCGATGCTGTTCATCGCCATCTTCGGCTGGAACTGGGCGCGGGCGCCGCTCGAGCGCCGGGTGCTGGCGCAAACCGGCCGTGTGCTGGTGATCGCGGGCGACCTGACGGTCGATCTGGGCTGGCCCACGGCGCGCGTGCGCGCGCAGCGGGTCGGATTCGCCAACCCGGCCTGGGCGGTGCAGCCGCAGATGCTGTCCCTGCCCAGTGCCGATATCGACGTCGACCTGCCAGCGCTGTGGCGGCGCAAGCTGGTGTTCCCCGTCGTGCGCCTGGCACAGCCGGTGGTGACACTGGAAACGTCTGAAGACGGCCGCAAGACCTGGTTGCTAGACACCGAGCAGCGCAACGAGGACAGCCAGGTGCGGATCGGGCTGCTGACCCTGGACCGCGGGCAACTCAACTACACCGACTCGCGGCTGCAGACCCGGTTGCATGTCGAGTTGAACACCCCCGATGCGGCCACCGGCAACCTGGTGTTCAAGGCCCGCGGCCGCTTCAAGGGTCTGCCTTTGGCCGCCGAGGGACGCGGCGGCCCGGTGCTCGCGCTGGGTGATGACCAGACGTCCTATCCGCTCAAGGTGGATGCCACCGTGGGCCGCACCAGCGTGGGTGCCGAAGGCCGCGTCACCGGCCTGCTCAGCCTGACCGCCGTTGACCTGCAGGTGGCCTTGCGCGGTGACAGCCTGGCGCAACTGTTCCCGTTGCTGGGCATCGGGATGCCCGAGACGCGCGACTATGTCGCCGCCGGGCACCTGGTGCGCAGCGGCCAGACCTGGCGTTACGACAAGTTCAGCGGCCGCGTGGGCCGCAGCGACGTGGCCGGCGACCTGCAGGTCGATCTGGCCGGCGTACGCCCGATGTTGCGTGGCGAGGTGTCGTCGCAAGTGCTCGACCTTGACGATCTGGCGCCTGTGATCGGCAGCACGCCAGCCGCATCACCCGGCGGCACCGCCGTGGTGCCGGCCGCTGCGGCATCCCGGCGCGTGCTGCCCGACATCCCCTTCAAGACCGAACGCTGGCGTGCCTTCGATGCCGACGTCAGGTTGCGTGCAGCGCGCATCCTGCGCGCCAAGGAACTGCCGCTGGAAAACCTGGTCGCGCATGTCCTGATGAAGGATGCCGTGCTCACGCTCGAGCCGCTGGACTTCGGCGTGGCCGGTGGGCACCTCAAGGCCACCATCCGGCTCGATGGCCGGCCGAGCGAGATCGCGGCCAGCGCGCAGGTGCAAGCGCGCAAGATCCTCATCAGCAAGCTGTTCCCGACCCTGGTGCTGACGAAGAGCAGCGTAGGCCAAGTCAACGGCGACTTTGATCTGGCCGGCCAGGGACCTTCGGTGGGCCGGATGCTGGCCACCGCCAACGGTCATCTGCGTCTGGTGGTCGAGCGCGGCGAGATCAGCCGCCTGCTGATGGAGAAGATGGGCCTGCACCTGCTGGAGATCCTGCAGCTCACGCTGACCGGCGACGAGACTGTGGCGCTGAACTGTGCGGTGGCTGATTTCAAGCTGCAGCGCGGCGTAATGACGGCACAGACGCTGCTGCTCGACACCGAGGTCAGCACGGTGGTGGGCAGCGGCACCATCGATCTGGCTCAGGAGACCCTGGACCTGACGCTGGTGCCGCACACGCGCAACACAAGCATCGTTGCGCTGCGCGGCCCGATCCACCTGCGCGGCAGCCTGGCTGCTCCGGTGGCCACGCTGGACAAGCCGACCATCGTGGCGCGCAGCGCCGGTGCGCTGGTGCTCGGCCTGTTGAACCCGCTGCTGGCGCTGATCCCGCTGGTGGAGGCCGGGCCCGGGCTGGACAGCGAATGCGCCCGCCTGCTGGCACGCGGCGGGGCCGGCGCCGCCGTCAAGCCGGCGGCGTCGGGCGCCAAGAGCCGCAAAGGGGCGCAAGCACCCCGGTGAGCGCGGCCCCAAGCCCTCCGGCTGGCTGCTGCAGGCGCGGGCGCTACCCAGCGAGCAGGAGTCGCCCCGCGAGTTGCCCATCTTGCGGATGGCGACTTCCGTGCGCTGCTCCAGGCTTGCGAAACAAGCACGATGGTCGAACGGTGCAGAGATCCACCACGAGGCTCTTCTGGCTTCGAGACATGCGGGAACGAACGGCTCCTTGCACGGACTTCAGCGGTAGAACACCTCCACCCTGCCCTTGAGCCTGATCAGCAGCGGCTGGCCTCTGCGGTCCACCGACTTGCCGGCGGGCACCTTGATCCAGCCTTCACTGATGTGGTACTCCGACACGTCGTGGCGTTCCTTGTCATTGAAGCGGATGCCGACCTCGTGTTCGAGCACTGCGGCCACGTGGTGCGGGCTGCGCGGGTCGGTCGACAGGTGGTCGGGAAGTGGCGGACGGCTGGGGGTGTCGGTCATGTCGGGCATCGCAGTCAGGGGCAGCGGAGAAACGGCATCGGCGTCGGCGTCGGACTTTAGCCGTCCATCGAAAGGCGAACTCCAGCATGGAGGCTTGTACGGGAGCGCACAGACCCGGCGCGCCCTGAACTCTATTGTCTTCATTGGGTGACGGCCGAGCCGCCCCAGGCATCCAAACAACCAGTGAGGCTATCGCGATGAACAAGGATCAGGTCAAGGGCAGTGTCAAGGAAACGGCAGGCAAGGTGCAAGCGCAAGTCGGCAAGACTGTGGGAAGCACGGAGCAACAGGTCAAGGGACGTGTTCGGGAAGTCGAAGGCAAGGCCCAACAGGTTGTTGGCGACGCGAAAGAACTGGTCAAGGACGCAACGCACAAGCGTTGATCCGAGGAACACGGATCAGCCTGCAGGACAGCGGCTGCACGCCCTGCCTGCAGGCATTGCACCGGAACGAGGCAGCGTTGCCCATGCTTGCTGAAGCCGAATGCGTGGCTTGGGCAAGCCGTAGCCACCAAAGAATTCCGGCATCCACAGCCCTTGCTGGTTCAGCAACGTGCGCCCCTTTGAAAGAGGGGCTTTCATTGCTTCCATCCGATTTCCGGGCGGGATGCGCAGGCTGGCGAACCCGGTGGCGGCGTGGATCTGAAGCAATCCTTCGCCCTTGCCGCCGAGAACGTCGGTGATGCGACAGTAGCGCAGACTGGGTGATGAGTGTGTGACCACCGGCAGCGGAAATCTGCGTCGATTTCGTCAGGATAGAAGATCTCACGCCATGCTCGCTACCAGTAGTGCAGCCGCAGGTCGCAGCCGGAACCAGGCCGCATACAGGGTCGGCACGACGACCAGCGTGAGTACGGTGCCGACGATCAGCCCGCCCATGATGGCGATCGCCATCGGCCCCCAGAAAACGCTGCTGACCAGGGGCACCATCGCAAGCACTGCGGCCGCGGCCGTCAGCACCACCGGCCGCACGCGGCGCACGGTGGCTTCGACCACCGCGTCGCGGGCCGGGGTGCTCGCAGCAATGTCCTTGTCGATCTGGTCCACCAGGATGATCGAGTTGCGCATGATCATGCCGGCCAGCGCGATCACCCCCAGCAAGGCGACGAAGCCGAAGGGCGCATTGAAGATCAGCAGCGCGGGGACGACACCGATCAGCGCCAATGGCGCCGTCAGGAACACCATCCACATGCGCGAGAAGCTTTGCAGCTGCACCATCAGCAGGAACAGCATCACCACGAACATCAACAGAAACACGGCGAAGAGCGCTCGATCAGACTTCGCCGTTTCCTCCGCTGCGCCACCCATCTCGATGCGGTAGCCGGGTGGCAGGCTGTCGACCACCGGCCTCAAGGTCGGCCAGATCTTGGCGCTGGCAGACGGCCCCTGCACACCGTCCATCACATCGGCACCCACGGTGAGTGCCATGTCGCGGTTGCGCCGCCAGAGCACCGGCTCTTCGAAGGTGGGCAGCAACGTGGCCACTTGCGACAGCGGCACGACGGTGCCGTTGCGGGTGAACAGGTTGATGTCGCCCAGCCGCTCCAGTGCCAGGCGCTCCTCGGGTGCGGCCCGCAAAGTCACGTCGATCAGCTCTTCGCCGCGGCGGATCTGCGTCACCGGCGCACCGGACATCACCAGCTGCGTCATGGCCGCCAAGTCGGCGCTGGTCACGCCCTGCACCCGCGCCTTGTCCTGGTCGATTTGCACGCGCACCGCGCGCACCTGCTCGTTCCAGTCGAGCTGCGTGTCGCGCACCAGGGGGCTGGCGCGGACGGTGTCGCGCACGCGGTAAGCGGTCTCGCGCACCTGCGCCGTGTCGGGCCCGACGACGCGGAACTGCACCGGAAAGCCCACCGGTGGCCCGAACTCGAAGCGGGTGACGCGCCCGCGCAGGTCGGGGAACTGTTCGTTCCTGGCGAAGAGCTCCAACAGCCGGCCGCGCACGGCTTCGCGCTCTTGGCTACTGCGGGTGTTGACGATGATCTGGGCCAGCCCCGGGTTGGGCAAGTCGGCCGAGATCGAGAGGAAAAAGCGCGGCGCGCCAGCGCCGGTGCAGGCACTGAAGCTGGCGATCTGCGGGTCGGCCTTGAGCACCTGCTCCAGCCGCTGGACCTGGGCTTCGGTGGCTACGAAGGAAGCCCCTTCGCGCAGGCGCAGGTCGACCACCAGTTCCAGCCGCGACGCGGTGGGAAAGAACTGCTGCTGCACCAGCCCCATGCTGGCGATGGACAACACGAAGAGCCCCGCCGTGGCCTCCAGCACCACCAGGCGGTGGGCCACGCGACAGCGCAGGATGCGACGCAGGCGTTGGTAGATGGGCCTCGCATGAGGATCGTGTGGGTCCTGTGGGTTCAGCGCACCCCCGCCGTGGCCCTTCATCGTCATCGTCTTGGGCAGGAGCATCACGCCCAGGTAGGGCGTGAAGATCACGGCCACGAACCACGACGCGATGAGCGCTACCCCAACCACCCAGAAGATGCCGCCGGCGTATTCACCGGCGA
>Ga0105048_10004429_pt1 | contig 22880 bp, 15 predicted proteins | sample MAT05_FD_78382 | JGI IMG/M metagenome (GOLD analysis project Ga0105048, IMG submission 78382) | Freshwater microbial communities from Lake Fryxell liftoff mats and glacier meltwater in Antarctica - MAT-05 | ecosystem: Environmental > Aquatic > Freshwater > Ice > Liftoff microbial mat | place...
ATCGATCTGGATCATCGGCGCATCGCCCCTGGCCGTTCTATATGGAGCGATGTCGGCCGCGCAGCTGATCGAAAAGACTAGCGATGGTCCGGCCATTCAGGGAGCCTACATTCGCGACTATCCGGACTTCGAGTTCCGTGCCGCCTCCGACTGGCTGCTGAATATTGAGATCAACGGTTGGACGTGGGATCGCGGCCAGGGCGTGGAAGCGTTCGCCAAGCTCTTCGAGTCGAAGCTGGATCGTGCGCTTCGTTACAAGATCAACATGGCGCTCGTGGACGGCTTCGGGTTCGCTGTCGGAAAGCGGCCGGCATTCTACGCGCCCTTGATGCGACGCCTGAATCAGTACGCGCGCACCCGTGGCATCCAACTCATCTTCGGCGGTTACGGAGCCAGCTACGGCATGGCGTATGAACCGGTGGTGATGTATGAGCAGGGTGCCGGATTCAAGGGAACGGTATTCGATAATCGCCGCAGCTACCCAAGCGGCGAAACCTACCGCTGTATGGGTTTCCCGAAAGCGCGCAAGGGATACGATCCGGCGGTGCTGGGCAGTTGCCGGTCCAATGAAGCGCTGAACCACATGAAAGCCGACGAGCTTCGCGAGTATGTGAAGGCCGTGGAGCCCGGGGCGCTCTATATCCACCACGAGGATTTTGGCGGATTTGAAGGAACGGAGAAGGCCTGGATGGAGCGTTGCGAACAGTGCCGGCGCCGGTGGCCGAACGACTCGCTCTCGGCGCCCGACGGCGGCGCCGGCGGACTGGCGCACGGATACGCGGAACTGGCAAAGGCTGTGAACAGCGTGCGCAACCCAGAGACAGGATTCGATGGCAGCCGCGACACACGCGTGATCCTCGTCTCACCTGTCTACCTGCCAGACGGTCCTTCATCGGGTGAGTGGTCCCAAGTGCTCGAGCTCTGGCGCAACATAGGTCTCCAACTGCCAAAGAGCAAGATGATCGACGTGTGCTTCCGTGAGGTCTTCCCGCTAAAGCACGGCGGCGAGCGGTTTACCGAGAGCTTCCGCGCGCTGATGCAGAGTTCAGGCCTCAACCTGAATACGTTTCTGTTTTTCACGGGCGGCGCCGACCGATTCATCACGGACTATCCGCTGACCGGCACACCCTCAATGAACGCGCTTTTCCTGGGTGCGCGCGGCATCTACAACTCCAGTGGCGATTTCTATCAGGAGCCGATGGAGCTGATCAACGCCGAATACAGTTGGAACGCGAGACCGAATGGCATTTCGCACGTGCCCCAGACCTACGACGATGCGCGGAAGCTGATGCGTGACTTTGCGCTGCAACAGGAACAGCCGCGCGAGATGTTTGCAGCCGGTGGAGTTTTCGAGAGAGCCAACGAGCGCTTGTATGGCGCGAACGCGGCGGCTGCCATGATGAAGTATTATCGCGAGTCGGCGGAACTGCCGGAACGCGCGGCACCGATCCCCGCAAACGGCCGACCGATGACCTACCTCCCACTTACATGGGACCGCATGTTCGCGGCATCGTCTCACTGGCGTCAGCTGATTCAGGATTCCAAGACGTGGCGCGGGAAGGTTGAAGACGAGTCGTTCGGCGCCGCTGTTGCGCGGATGAAACTGTCGCCCGCGGAGCTCCACCGCAGGCTTGCCCGCCGCTGGAGGATTGCCAGTGAACTTAACCGGAAGGGATCGGCTCACATCCGGCAAGCTCTGGCTTCGGCGCCGCGGCAGGAAGCCGTCGAGGATCTTGAGTTTCTGCGGACTCTCCGCGATGTCTACCAACCCCTGATGGATTCGCTGGTCCTCTATCACGAAGCGCTGTATAGTCGGCTCGCTGGCAAAGCGGTACAACCGCAGCGACAGGCGCGGCTGCTGGCGGAACGGGCGAAGCAGATGGCCGAGAAGGCGTTTCCCGAACCCATCGACCCGGTCGGCGGTGAGATCGGCGCGCTGCGCAAACTGTCCGCGCAACTGGTGGAAAACATCAGCGAGTTTGAGAAGAAGCGCTGACCGTCAGCCTGGCAGCGCAAGCAGAACCAAGGCTGCCACACCTACCGCGACGCCCAGATTTCCCAGGACGCCCATAGGTTCGTGAAAGATCGTGCGGCCGACAATGACGACAAACAGCAGCCCTCCGCCGGTCGCCACGGGAAAAACGATAAAACCCGGAACGCCCTTGGACAGCGACAGCGCCATGCCAATCTGGCCGCAAAGGCTGCACAAAGCCATCGCGGATCCGATGACGATCTCTCTTCGATCCGGGCGGCGAGGGGCCTTCATGTACGCCACGAAGGCAGTCGCAAATCCGGCGGCATACCACAGGCTCAAGTACTGAAGCTCTGTGATGTTGCCCAGGCCTTGACCAGCCAGCACGCGCAGCCCGAATGCGCCCAGGCCGTTGGTGAGGAAGGCAATTCCCATGAACCGGATGTAGGGACTCATTCCTTGGTGGCCTCCATCACTTCGTCCTGCTTTCTTTCCAACCACAACAAGCCGATTGCGACCAGCGCCAGAATCAGACCGGCCGCGCGGCGCAGGCTGACGATCTCGCGATAAATCAGGATCGAAAGTATCGTGGGCAACACCGTGGACAGATTGATGACCAGCCAGCTTGTCGAAATCTTCCCAAAGCGAATTCCGCGCTGGAAATTGAGAATGGCTAGCGACGTCAACACACCACAGCCGGCGGCCATCAGCCACGCTCGCGAAGACAAGGCTGTGATGCTCGTAAGGTTTCCTTGCAAGTGAGTGAATAGCGACATCAAGGCCGCCGCGCCGAGAAAGAGGAACAGATTCGCTGCCTCAGGGCGGCATCCGCGATGGTCGGCAACCTTATGCAAGACCCCCAGCAGGCCAAAGCTGAAAACGGCCAGCATCAGGAAAAGATATGGGGGCGTCATCGGCTCAGAATCTCATTTAGCCGCGCCGCTATCGCTTGAGCCTGTCCGGGAATGAGGGCCTCCGGCATGAATACAATGACGCCTTCGCGCGCGTGGCGTTCGAAGACAAAGATAGGCGGAGTACCCTCCTGAAGAGCAAGCACAACATCCACGGCGCTGACGCCTGCGACTGCATCGACTGTCAGAACCGCATGAGGAATCTCGCGCCCGTTGGGCTGGGGAAACCGCAGTTCGGCACGAACGCCCGGCCGCCCGGAAGCCGCGTCCACAATGCACTGCATATCCGCCATCCATCCGCGCAATTCAGCCGCGAAGTCTCTTTGGGAGTAGCGCCGCAGTGCCGCCATCAAGCCGGCGATCTCTTCCTTGCCGACCTTGAAACCTCTTCCTACGCCGTGATGCGGAGGTCCGGCCAGACGGCCTTCGGCGATCCAACTGCGCAGCGGCCAGGACTCCGGAAAGTTGTCCATGTCCTGGTGCTGTAGCGCAGCCGATTGGATCAGGTCGGCACGGCCACAGAGGATCCCGGTGGACTGCGGCCCGCGAATATGTTTTCCGCCGCTGAAGGCAACCAGGTCCGCACCATCCTCAATAAAGGCGCGCAGATTCCGCACTGGCGGCAACTCGGCTGCTGAATCCACGATCACCGGTTTGCCGTATTTGTGGGCGATGCGGACGAACTCGGCGAATGGTAGAGCAAACCCATCGCCTCCGGCTTGATAAAAGAGCGCGGCCGTCTGATCGCTGATGGATTCCTCGACCTCATAGGCGAACGTGTAGTAGCTGAAACCCACGTCCACAAGCTGTGCCCCGGCGGCTCGCAGAGCGTGATCGTAGTCGTTTCTGTGCGAACGGTGAACGACGACCTGATTGGGAATGCCCGTGGTGTCGGGCAAGCGGTTCATGCGTCCGACGTCGAAGCCTGCCAAACAGGCGGCGGTGCCCAGTGTCAGAGCCGCGGAGGCCCCGCTCGAAACCAGCCCCGCTTCGGCGCCGGTCACTTCCGCGATCAGCTTGCTGGCGGCATCCTGCAGGCGGTCCATCCGCACGCAGTGGCCTGCCGCTTCCCGCATGGCATCGATTACTTCCAGCGGAAGAGGAGCCCCTCCGAGCTTGGTACTAAAGCTGCGGGCGCTGATGAGACTGCCGATTCCCAATTCGTCGTAGACGTTCATTTCAGCGCGCCTCTTCCATGAGACTGACGGCTGGCTCGGCACCCACGGAGGCTGGCCCCACGGCGTAAGCTTTCCGCGGGTTCTCGACCAGCATCGATTGGGTGTCCTGATCGCTGACGCCCGCCTTTCGAAGGCAGGGTACGAACTTGACCAGAACGTGATCGTAGCCCTTCCCTCCATAGGCGTGAAGATGGCTCTTCATGCACACGTCGCCGCTGAGGAGAATCTGGCTCAAGTGTCCTTCCGCAATGAGCGCGCGAACATTCACCGCGCGCAACGGATCACCGGGGTAACCGCCCCCCGTGTATCCGGTGTTGTCGATGCTCAGATAGGCTCCCGTCCGGGCGATCGCAAGCAGCGACGTCCGGTCGTGGCGATCACCCAGATGGCTGATGACAATACGATCCGGCTCCACGCCTTCCTCTCGCAGGAGAGCGATCTGTTCGAGTGCGAGTTCACCAAAGTGCGTGGTGTGCGTCAAAATCGCGACTCCAGTTCGCCGCTGGGCCCGCGCGGCCGCGCGAAAAACACGCTCCTGCGCCGGTGTAATGTGACTGCGCTCAGTCCCGATCTCACCGATCACACCCGCGCGAATGCCGGTGCCATCGATTCCGACCGTCAATTCCTCGACGATGCGTTCGGCCAATCTATTGGTATCCCACTCGTTGATGAAGGACGGGTACACGTCTTCCCGGTACCATGCGGCACCCATCACCACATGGACTCCCGCACTCTCGGAGATCCGTTTCAACGCGTGCGGATTGCGGCCCAACCCTCCACTGGTGGCGTCGATCAACGTGCCGCCTCCGGCGAGGGCGTATGCCTTTAACTCGTCTGCCGCAAGCGCCTCATCGTCGAGGATGACATCGTAGCCTTTTACGATTGGCCACAGATCGCAGAGTAGATGCTCGTGAGACAGAATTGTCCCAGCCTCGGACGCGCCGATGGGTCCCCGCACTGTCATGATGACCATAAACTTGTTGTTCCTCCGGGTGCGGCACCGCCGACGAAGAGGCAGCGACCCCGAACGACGCACCTTGACAAGAATAACGGCCTTCGCTACAATTTGCAATATCATCATACAAACGAATCGCCGCCACTGATGGCAAACGATTCCGGGAGTCCAGCGAATTGAACGAACTCCGAGTTGGTGTCATTGGATTCGGCTATACGGGGCAGTTGCATCTTGCCACGTTTCAGGAAATGCCGCATGTACATGCCGTCGCCGTGGCGGATCCGGTCCCACAGGCGCTCGAAAGGGCGCCGGCCGGTGTCCAATGCTTTGCCGACTATCGGGAAGTGCTGGCCCTCGATCTCGACCTCGTCAGCGTCTGCGTCCCGACGGCCCTCCACGCCGCCATCGCCTCCGACGCGTTGCAAGCGGGCAAGCACGTACTGATGGAGAAGCCGATTGCTGTAACGGCCGCCGATGCCGCACGCATGATCGCCGCCGCAGCGCGGGCAGACCGGTTGCTCTACACCGGAATGACTCACCGCTTCTATCCCGAGATCCGGCAAGCGAAGCAGCGGGTGGATGACGGCGAGATTGGCGACATCGTTATGGTCCGGGACTCGATCTTCGAAGCCGTTGGCTTTCTGGGCGGGCCCTCCTGGTATCGTGCCAGAGCTCTGGCCGGAGGTGGCACGGTTCTCTCCTCGGGCGTCCATCTGGTGGATCGGGTCCTTTGGTTTGCCAACCGGCTTCCCACTACCGTTTCGGGCTTCGCTTCAAATGCGATGCTCGGTGGCGAGGTGGAGGACACGGCCCAGATGTCTTTGGGCTTTGATGCTTCGTGCTTTGCCCAGTTGATCTTCGGATGGCTCGCGGAGCCGCATCCGCTTGTGTGCGATTTGGAGCTGACCGGCACGCGCGGAAGTATCGTTGTCCATACTTGGCAGGGTTACGAACTCCGGAACGCCAAGGGTGTGACGCACTATCCTCTTTACACAACGGAATCGCATCGAGAAAAAGTGATGGTAGGCCTGCGGGGCGAGATCGGTGAGGTTTGCGACGCCGTCCGCAACGGACGCGAGCCTTGGCCTGCGGTCCAAGAGACGTCTCGAGCGGTTCAGGTGGTGGAGGCCTTCTACGAGGCAGTCCGCCTGGGCTCGACGGTTAAGCTGGAGGCGCGACGCGGATGAGCCAGAACCACACAATTCCCTTCGATCTTCTGTTGCGCAACGGCCACGTGATTGACCCCTCCCGGTCGTGGAACGGCATTGCGGATATCGGTGTTCGCGACGGACAAATTGCCGCGATTGGTTCCGGAATCGAGGACGTTCCGAGCCTGGAGGTGGTCGATGCGGCAGGCTCATACATCAGTCCTGGATGGATCGATCTCCACGGCCACTGGTATGAAGGCGGGCTGTATGGCATCAACGCGGAGTTGGGGCTGAACCACGGCGTGACGACCGCGGTGGATGCGGGCACCGCCGGCTTCGCCAATTTTCCGGCGTTTCACGATACGGTAATCGTCAGGAGCCGGGCCCAGATCCTCGCCTTCGTTCACCTCTCGTGTTTAGGGCTGCATGCCACATTTGCAGAAGAGCTCCTAAATTTGGCTTACGCCCGACCGGAAGAGACCGCGATGGTGATCGACCGCTATCGCAACGTCACCGCCGGTGTGAAGGTGCGCATCGGATCCATGACGGGTTCCCATGGAAATCGCGCTTTCGATTTGGCGCTGGAAGCGGCAGAGATGGCAGGCAGTCCCCTGATGGTTCACATCAGCGCGGGGGCGGATGAGAAATATATTCTTCACCATCTTCGGCCTGGCGACATTCTGACGCATTGCTTTCACGGGAATGAGAACCGTTTGTTCGATGAGCCATCGGGAAGCCTGACGCCGGAGGTCTGGTCGGCTCGTGAGCGGGGAATCGTATTCGACATCGGACATGGCTGCGGTAGTTTTTCCTGGGATTCCGCACAGCGCGCCTATGAGCAACGATTTTGGCCGGACACGATCAGCACCGATCTTCACCGCTATAGCGTGGAGCCGCCTTGGAGTGTCACGATGCCGCAGGTGCTATCGAAATTTCTGGCGCTGGGAATGAGCCTGAACGACGTGATCGCCAAGGTCACTGCGGCGCCGGCTCGTGCGTTGAACCGTCCACAGTTGGGGACCCTCGCCCCCGGAGCGGTCGCGGACCTGGTGCAGTTCCGCCTGGTGGAAGGCGAGTTTATTTTCACGGACGCGAAGCAGGACACGCGGCGCGGCGAACGTCTAATTGAACCGCTACTGTGCATCCGCAAAGGCGTGCCGTACCGCCCGGGAGACGTTCAGGCGCCAATGCGACCGCTCTACCCTTGCGACGAAGCGGTCTTCCCATCCCCCAAAGCGGACGCCAGTTCTCCGATCCATTTCAACCGGGCTTCGCCCAGGAAGCCGTAGTTAAAGAACGAGAAGCGGCGAACTCCGAGCGCTTGGGCGAACCGCACTTTCGCCACCGCATCGGCGATCGTGGGAGTGATGGGCAGCCCCAGATTCAAAGTCAGGTTGAGTTTGGCCGGGTCCTTCACCTGAGAAAGACAGAACAACAGATCGTCATTCACCGCGCCGCTGTCGGGGGTGTAAGCAAGGGGATGGAAAGTCTCTACTGAGTCGCGGAGGTCCGCCAGGGACACGCCTTCCATCCAAATGTTTGAGGGCGAGCCGACAAAGCTGGATGTGAACGGTGCCACTGTGATGGGACTGAGAGCCGCGGCGATACGCTGCACCAAACCCGTAACTGTTGCGATGCGCATTCGAACGAACGCGGCGAGTTCGGGAGACTGAGCGATCAGCGACGCAAGCTGCTCCGAGTTCGCATTGCCGCGGCTATTGGAATCGTCGGCCTGCAATTTCAAGTGCAGAAGTTCCCGCACCTGCGAAGCCAGTCGATCGATCTCGATCCCCACCTTGCCGGCGGAAACACGGCAACCGTCGCAGAAGCACAGGGAGAGGAGAAAGTTCTCCAGTGGACCCAATGGTCCGGCGGCGACTTCGTGATGATGGCCATGAACATATCCGAGGTAGCCGATGGTTTCCAGGTCGACCGTCTGGAAGTAGCCCAAGCCCGCAACCGCCTTCGCTAATGCAACCGAGTAGTCGCGTACCGCTTCGTGGCTTGGGCAGAGCCCAAAGGGATATGGATCGCCAAAGACGTTGTGAATCGTCCACTGCGGATGCATCCGGCCAAGGCGAGAGTTGTGATGAAACACGGTCCAGGCGGATAGCGGAATTCCGCAACCCGCCAATTCCTCGAGCCAGCCCGTTCCGGCAAGCGGACTCATGGCCGGAGCCATGTTACCGAGTGTTGGGAGAGAGAGCGGCACGTAAGCAGTGCCACCCTCGGCAAAGAATACCTTTCGGGCCCTGTTGCAGGGCAACAGAAACTTACCGCTGTGATACAGCGTCGTGACATGCACTCTCGTCACGCCCAGGCGCGCACATTCTTCAGCAAACCGCGACGGACCCGCATCGACGATGTCCCACGGGTAGGCAAACAGTTCGATCGAGACGGAAGGTTCAGGTCGGTTCATGCTCTCTTTAGAATGCGCAAAGAGCGGGGCTCGATTCTCCAATTGCGGCCGGGAGCGCTTTTCGCCGCCGTGTCGACTAGGTTCCACGCCGTGTTGACGGATGCGGCCTCGGTGCCATAATTCGCGAGCACCACATAGGTGTCGAGGTTCGTGTAGACGGAGGCGACCGTGTCCTTCGGCAGCGCTCCGCCGAACAGGGAGGATTCGGTGATTTCCAGATACGCCCAGGTTCCTTCCTGGACCATCGGCAAGTAGCGATTCAGCCAGCGGGCGTGCGTTTCCTTGACGCCCGGGTGGGGCGGGAACGCATCCCAGGGACCATATACGTACGGCCCGTCAGGATGGGCGCGATAATACTTGAACATCTCGCGCCATTGATGGAGAAGCTTGTCCTCGCTTTCGGGACGATAAGGAACTCCTGGAATCTGCGCGCGTTCTCCAGTGAAGGGCCGCCCGGCCAGCAGCAAGGGGAACTGCATGTATGGAACCGTGTGCAAGTAGCTTTCGTCGTCGTTCGGGACCGTTCCGTTGCGAAAGTCGAAGCAGGGAATTACGTAGGGCAGATGCGATTTCGTCTCCAGGCGGGTCTTATCCAGCTTTCCGATGCCCTCGCCTACCCACAAATAATCGTAAAGCTGCAACTTGGTTTGCGGCTTGTCGTTGAAGTCCGCGTGCATTTTGTAGATTCCGCCCCGCCGCTTCACTTCAGAAAAGATTAGGGCCTGCAGATCTTCGTACGCGGCATCGTGGTCGGCCGCCTCCTCGAAAGCGGCAACTTCGTCCTTCGTCGGCGGCAGCGGGTTCTTGAACTGGTTGACGTAGCCCCAGTCGTTGTACAAGCCATCCGGTTGGTACTTGTCGAGCACCTCGACGGTCTTCGAAAGAATGTAGGCGCGCCATCCCGCACTTGCTGGATTGCAGCGGAGAAGCCGCCAATGGGCCGCTTGGGGAATCTTGCCGGGCTGGCCCCGTACCCACTCATCGCGCAAATCGGGATCGCCGGCCTGCATGTACCCCGTGGAAACGTAGAGCAACAACTTCATTCCGCGCTTTTGGACCATTTCCCTGAAACGCTTGAGTCCTGCCGGATTCACCGCTGTGAACTTGTTTCCGCCGAACAAGCGCAGCATGTCGTTCCAATCCTCCATGATCTGCACGAGGCGAATGCCGCTATCATGCAGCCGGTCGAGTTCCCGCTCGTCGTACTCGTCCGGATCGTACGGTTTCAGCGTGGGATATTCGCCGAGATTGTAGGAAACCTGGCCTGGAATATACCCAGTAATCAGGTGCCGGCGGAGGCATTTCCGGATGCTTTTTTCACAATCGCCGATGCGTTGCAGCCGCCGGCGGTGATCTTCGGCTGTGTAAGACTTCATGACCGGCGCCGGCCCGAGGTCGGGCGAAACGGGAGGCGGAGCAGGTGCCGCCGCTGTCGGCAACGCGGCGCCCGCCCCAGCAAGTCCGGTACTTTTCAGAAACTCTCGTCGTATCACGCACGCCTCCTAGGGAAAGCACTTGAACAATATCATTGTAATATTATCATACAAGTAAACCATGAGCAACAACGCAGCCCTTGGATGGAACCCGGCGCGGTTTTGGGTGGAAGCGTATAGAATCAAGATCAGTGCTGCAACGCAAGACTCTCACTTCCCAGGTTAGCGACTACGTGATGGGGTTGATCAAGACCGGGGCCGTTAAGCCCGGTCAGCAGGTGCCCACGGAGACCGAACTCACCAAAACGCTCGGCGTAAGCCGCACCTGCGTCCGTGAGGCGATGAAGACGCTTCAATCCATGGGGTTGGTCAATATTCGCCAGCGAGTGGGGGCGACGGTGCTTGAGCCATCTTCCTCGAATTTGCTCAATACCGAGAATTTCTTGCGCGCCATGCAGATGCAGAAGATAGACGATCTGCTGGAGTTCCGCCGCATCATGGAAGTCGGATTAGCCTCGCTTGCGGCCGAGAAAGCCGAGCTCAAGGATGTCGAGGCGATGCGCAAGGCCTTGGACAATTACCGCGCGGAAATGGGTGCCGAGCCGGTGGATTGCAATATCGACATGTCGTTCCATGCGGCACTGGCGGCGGCCTCGAAAAATCCGATCGCTGTGATGGTGTGGCAGATGCTGTCCGAGCATCTGGCTCAGGTCCTCGAACGGACCAGCACTCTTCCGCATATCTGCGATCAGACCCTCAGCGATCACGAAGAAATTTATGTCGCCGTGCGGAATCGGGATGCGTCGCGCGCTCGAGAAGCGATGCGATCTCATCTAGACAACGCCGAACGGTACTGGCACCTCGCCGTGCAAGACCTTCACCGCTCCGCCGCAAAAGCCACCAGGAAGTTGAAGCGCACCGGAAACCGGACTCAAACCGCCAAGTAGCGCTCCCTCTCACCGCCGATTGGCCGTCCCGGAGGACTTGTCTCCCCGGCGTGGCAAAACAAATCGCTTGACAAGCATACCCCTGTTTGGTTAATAATTGCATTATTATCATACAATTTCTTTGTGCCTTTAGGAGGTCAAATGGGTTTCCAGAAAAAGTCAGCCCGGCTGCGTTGGATCAGCATGCTGCTTTGCATATCGCCACTCCTCGGCCAAACAACCGCATCGGTTGCAGGTCATGTGACTGATGTCACCGGGGCCCGTGTGGCGGGAGCCACGGTGGTTGTCGCGAACGAGCAGACGGGTCTTGTTCGAACGGTTCAGTCGCAGGCCGATGGCGCCTACCTGGTGATGCTCTTGCCACCAGGCTCTTACCGCATCGATACCTCAGCCGCCGGATTCAAAAAGCTGATCCGTACGGGAATCAACTTGTCCGTGCAGGAGAATGCGCGCATCGATTTTCAACTGACGCCGGGCGATGTATTGGAGTCGGTCTCGGTATCCGGCGAAGCTCCGCAGGTGGACACGCGCCAAGCCTCCATCGGGGCGTTGATGGATAGCAAGCGAATGGTCGAATTGCCGCTGAGTGGACGAAGTCCCGCCTCACTCCTCGTGCTGATCCCCACAGTTACCAACGTCGCTGAAGGATCGCGGCCCACCAGCTACTCCGTGAATGCGAATGTGGCCGGAGGGCGCAGCGGCGCCAACAATTTCCTGCTGGACAACACGCGCTACAACTCGATTCAGTATGGAGAAGGCAACCCTCTGCCGCCGCCCGACTTCCTTTCCGAGTTCAAAGTGACGACCAACGCCTACGATGCCGAAAAGGGCATGGCGTCTTCGGCAACCATCCAAGTGGTCACGCGGTCGGGAACCAACGAGATTCACGGCAGCTTTTTTGAGTTTCACCGCAACAACCATCTGACCGCGCGCAACTTCTTCGCGCCCACCCGGCCCTTCCTCGCCCAGAACCAGTTCGGCGGAACCATCGGCGCGCCGATCATCAAGAGCAAGCTGTTTGGCTTCTTCGGCTGGCAGAGCACGCGCATTCGCGAGGCCCAACTCAACAATGAGGCCTTCCCGCCTTCGGCGCTCGAGCGCTCCGGCGATTTCAGCCAGTCCAGGGGTGGCATCCCTCGCGATCCGTTGACGGGCCAGGCGTTTCCCAACGGGATTATTCCGCAAAACCGCATCGATCCGGCGGCAGCCAAGTACTTGGCTAAGTTTCCCAATGCAAATCGAAGCGATGGACGATTCGAAATCCTGAGGCCGCGCGCGGAAGACGGCGAGCAGTTCGTCACCCGCGTCGACTACAACCTGCGCTCCAACAACCAAATCATGGGCCGGTATTGGTTCTCAGAGGGATCTCTCCTGGGACCAACCGGAGATATTCCGTTCGGCCAGGGTCGCTACCGTCTCCGGTCTCAGAACCTGAATATCTCGGACACGCACACATTTTCTCCAACCCTCCTGAATACCTTTAGCTTCGGATGGAACAGAAAGTTCGAGACCAGCACCAATGAGGACACACCCTTTGCTTCACCGGAGGAAGCGGGAGTAAGATTACCCACACCTCTCACTAGCTCATATCCGCCCGGCGTAAACATCACAGGACGCCTGGTTGTGGCTCCGCGAACGGCAGGCGTCCCCTTGCGCCTGGACAATAACTACGACTTCACCGACACATTCACCTGGATCAAAGGAAAGAGCACGTGGAAGTTCGGCGGATCTTACATGCCGATCCGCTTCGGACCCTGCTACGCCGCATTCGACAACGGCAGATTCACATTCAACGGGCAGTTCACTGGGAACGCTCTGGCCGACTTCATGATCGGGCGTCCCAGCTTCATGCAGATGCTGATTGAGCGCGAGAATCATCGCACCTACGTGCTGGGATTCTTTGCCCATAACGACTACCGCGTCACGTCGCGCCTGGCTCTGAATCTGGGGGTGCGTTACCACTACGAAGAGCCGACCTACCAGGTGGACGATTACTCCGCGAACTTCATCCCCGGACGCCAGTCTCAGCGTTTTCCCAACGCGCCGTTAGGCTTGGTTTACGTCGGAGACACCGGCATACCCCGTGGGATATTCTCGAAGGACCGCAACAACTTCGCTCCGCGCGTCGGCCTTGCCTACGATCTCTTCGGGACGGGAAAGACGAGCCTGCGAGCTGGCTACGGGATATTCACGCAGCCCTACATGAATGGCCACTCTCAGTTCATCAGCCTGAACCAGCCGTTCCTGCCGATTTTCAACCTCGACAACGTAGCGTCGTTCTCCGATCCATTCCGAGGCCGCTCTTTCGGGTTTGGAATCGTACCGGGAGATCCACTCGCGCAATTCGATCCGAAAACCGGCCAAGCCGCGTTCGTACTGCCGGCAACCGGTTGGTCCGTCAATCCGGATTTCCCCAATCCCTACGTGCAGCAATACAGCTTGTCGATACAGCATCAGCTTCCTCAGGATGTTGCGCTTGAAGTTAGCTACATCGGCAACACGGGAAAAAAGCTGTCGCAGTTCTACCAGTACAATCCGGCTGTGCCCGGTCCTGGGGCGGCACTTTCGAACACGGAGCAGCGCCGGAGATATAGTCCCGGCCAGGTCGGCTCCATGATTCGCATCCAGAACGGCGGCAACAGCAGCTTCAACGCGCTCGCGGTTGTGGCGCGAAAACGCTTCTCGCGTGGTTTCCTGTTCGACATGAACTACACGTGGATGCGTTCGCTCGACGATCTCTCGGCGCCGAACGCAAACCGGTATCAGAACCCCAACAACCTGCGCGCCGACTACGGCTTGTCCGACTTCCACCGCGCCCACGTCTTCTCCGCCTCGTGGGTTTGGGACCTGCCACGTTGGGAGAACGGTGGCTTTGTCGGCCGCCACGTCTTGGGTGGCTGGCAGCTTTCCGGACTCGCCCGCCTCGCCACGGGCAACCCGCTCACCGTGCTCGCCGGTCGCGACAATTCGCTTACGGCGGTGGGGAACGACCGCCCCGATGTGTTGGGCGATCCCACGCTGGACTCCGGCCGTTCACGCGCCGACCGGATCAGCCGCTACTTCAATACCGCCATGTTCCAGGCCAACGCGGCGGGCACCTACGGCAATCTTGGCCGGAACACAATCGTCGGGCCTGGGCTGATCAACGTAGACTCGGCCCTCGCCAAGATGTTCCCCGTTTGGAAGGAACGCGCCAGATTGCAACTGCGCGGTGAGTTCTTCAACATCGCGAACCGGCCCAACTTCAACAACCCTAACGGAAACTTGATTGCGCCAGCTTTTGGACGAATTCTGGCAGCCGGACCGGCCCGCCAGATCCAACTCGCTCTGAAGCTTCTGTTCTAACGCCCCAGTCCGACCTCGGAGAGCCATGCAGAGACGAAACTTTTTGGGAGCGGCTTCGGCCGCTCCCGTGGCTTTAGCGCAGGCAGCGCAAACGGAAAATCTACAGTCCGGAAGCCGCCTACATGGCCCCGGACCCGCCGCGATACTCCGGTATTCGGCCGAAGAGCATCGCCAACGCCTCATAAATATCGGCGAGTGTGAGCGCTCCATCCGGAAATGCCTGCGCAAACACCGCATCACCTCTTACATCCCCGGACAAGCGGCGTACCATCTCGGCGAATATCCGGGCCGCAACCCCTATCCACTCGGCACCGACTACGACGAAGCGGAACTGGACCGTCTAAAAAATGACGGCATTCGCTTGATTCAGGTGATGGAAGAGTGGAACGACATGGAGCGGTTGTTCGGCGGCAATAAATTCACCGCTGTGAATGACAGCGGTCTGCGCCGGTTCATCGACATGGTGCATCGCCGCGGCATGAAGATGCTGCTCTATATGTCCACCGGCCATTTCCAGCGAACGGACCGCGACTTCCGGCAGGAGTGGGCCCGCCCAGGCTTCTCGGCGCGTGGCGCGCACTGGCAGTTGGTTGGATGCTCGCCGGCCAGCCCAGGGTGGCGTGCTTATGTTCTGCCTCGCATCCTTCGCATGCTGGAAGATTTTGAACTGGACGGCCTCTACAACGATGCGGCCTCCAAACGGTTGTATGTGAATCCCGAGGTCGCAACCAAAGACGAAGTGCTCGCCTTTGAGGAAACAGCTACCCATGAAGGCGCGCGCGAAGACCTATTCGCGCTGATCTACTCGGAAGTGAAACGCCGCGGCGGCATCATGAAGGTCCACTATGTTGGATCGCAGATACCGCAAATGGCGCAGCTTTGGGATTACGTCTGGGTGGGCGAGGGCGCACAGAATGCCGACAAGACTCGCGAGGAGTGCAAGAATCATCCTCCCTATGTCGTGCCATGTCTCGACTTGAGCACTACACAGGTGAAGAGCGACGATGAACTCTACCTGCACGCCATCCCGTACATGCAGTTCCCGCTACTGCTCGCGGGCCGGCCGTTTACCGGCGAACGTTCGGTCGCGCCCGGAATTGATTTCCAGCCGGAAGACAAAGACCGCCTTCTCCAGCGTTGGAGGAGCATCTGGCGCCACTATAAGGCCCATCCGGAAGGTCCGTATACGTATGGACCTTGGGACGCCTTCCCACCGCGGCCAAATGCTCGCGCCGTTCATGCAAAGTGGCTGAAGCGCTATCTGCCTCTGGCGGAGGAGGGTACGCTTGCGTACCTGGAGGTTACCGATAGCGTTCTCTTCCCGGGCCCGCTTCCGGCGGGCGTCGTCGCCTCCGTGTTTGCGAACCTGAAGACATACCTCGTCCTGGCTAACTACGGAACGGGGGAGGCAACAGTCGAAACCGCGCATCCCTACGCGCGAATCGACGAAGCTGGCGCCAACCAGCCAGTGAAGCGTTGGACGCTCGCACCCCGCTCCATGGAAATTCTGGTGCGTGCCTGATTCTGTGAGGTCGTGGCGAATGAATATTCCGCAACTCGTCAACTGTTTGATGCTCGCTGCATTTGCGGGCCTCTCGGCAACCGCTCTGGATGTAATACCTACGCCTCGATTCATGGAGCCGCTCAACCGGCAGGTTTCGATTGCCGGGGCAATCAAAGTATATGCGGCGCAACCGGACCTCGCGATGGCTCGCCAGATGCTCATGCTCAGCTGGCCGCAGGCAAAGTTCGTTGACGCCGCGACTCCCGCTGAGGCGAACATCGTCCTTTGGAACTATGCGGCCTCGAAAGCTCCTGTCGCGTTGAACTATCTGGACAGACGGACGCTCGAGTCCGATCCGCTACGCGAGCAAAGCTACGTGATCACAATGGACGGCGACACGATGTGGGTGGTGGGCGGCAGCACACTCGGCGTCCAATACGGCGCGGCCACGGCTGCGCAGCTTATGCACGTGGACGGACAAGGCGCGCGCATCGACGCCGCCGTCATCCGCGACGCACCGGACTTTCAGTTCCGTGCCGCTTCGGACTGGCTGCTGGCCGTTGAATTGAACCGGTGGTCTTTCGATCGCGGACTCGGGTTCGACGACTATGCCGCCACCGCGCGCGCGAAACTGGACCGCGCCGCCCGTTACAAGATCAACATGGCTCTGGTCGACGGCTTCGGTTGGTCGTTGGCCAAGCGTCCTCCCGAGTACCCCGGCGTGATGCGCGGCTTGAATCGCTATGCGCGAGAGCGCGGCATCCGGCTTCTATACGGTGGTTATGGCGCGGCTTACGACATAGCGAGCCGCCCGGCCGAATATCACGGCGACGTTCACCTCAACCGCGAATCCTATCCAGACGGCAAGGTCTATGAATGCTTGCAATATCCAGGCGGCAAGCCGCAAGCCGGAACACTCGGATCCTGCCGGGGCAATGACGATCTCAATCGCGTCAAGGGCGAAGAACTTGCTCACTTCGTGGAGGCCGTGGAACCGGGCGGGTTATACATTCACCACGAGGATTGCTGCGTCTATGAGGACTTTCAGAAAGCCTGGCTCGGGCGCTGCGAACGATGCCGGAAGCGCTGGCCCAACGATTCGCTCAAGGCCCCCGACGGTGGCGCCGGTGCCCTTGCGCATGGTTACTCCTCACTCATCGAAGCCGTGAATCGCGTCAAGCACCCTGGCTACGACGCCGCGCGCGATACCGAGATCGTCATCATTTCGCCCGTCTACATGCCGGCCTCAACTACGTCGAGCGAATGGGGCAATGTCCTGGAGTTGTGGAAGAACATTACCGCGCAGATGACGCGGGCAACAAACGTGCAGATTGGCTTCCGCGAAACGATGCCCCAGCCTGGCGGCGGTTCTCGTTGGATCGAAATCTTCAAATCCATGATGGCCGAGGCGAACCAGCCCTATGGCGCGTTCCTCTTCTTCGCCGGGGGCGCCGAGGGGTTCCAAACGAACTATCCGATGAGCGGTACGCCGGCCATGACCGCGCATTTTCAGGGTGCCAAAACGATGTACCATTCCACCGGCGACTTCTACGTCGAGCCCATGGAGTTGATCGCGGCCGAGTACTCCTGGAATGTGCGCTCCAGCGGCTTCTACCGCAATCCCACCCGCGAATCCGATATCGACGAGATCGCGCGTTGGATGCACACGCCAGGTGAACCGCCGGAGATCTTCGGCGAAGGTAAGTTGTTCGACCGCATCTGCGCCAGGCTCTATGGTGTAGATGCCGGGAAACACATGTCCCGCTACTACCGGCTGCGGCAATGGCTGCCCGACGTCGCCGAACCTCCCGCCACGGCTGACCAGAAACACCCGTACTATCATCGGCGCACGCCGCCCTACCTGAAGCGCGTCTTCGACTATGTCACCGCGCTCCCCACGCACTGGAACTACATGAATCTGGAGGCGGCCAGTTGGACCGAACCAGGCGGAACCAGCGAAGATCGGGAAACACATCGCCGTCGCGCACGTCTATGGCGAATTGCCGTGGAAATGAACCAACGCGGCAAGGAACTGGTGACAGCGGCACTGGCCAGCAATCCCCGTCCAGAGGCGGTTGCTGACATCCAATTCCTGCTGACGCTCTTCGACGTGCAACGGCCCCTGCTCGAAGCACTGCGGGACTTCCATGCATCCCAAGAGAATCCCAGCGCACCAGAGGCACGCGCAATGCACGCCGACGCTCTGCGAAGCGCGCGAGAGGCTCACGAACGAGCCGTCCGCCAATTCCCGAGGCCGATCGATCCGGCCCTGGGTGAGGTGCGCTCGCTCCTCAAATACTCGGGTGACCTCGCCACCGCCATCGAGCAGTTGCAGAACACCATCCGCTAACGGACCCCAGGCATCCGTGAACGCAAGGGCGATCCCGTCGGAACGATAGCCGCAGCGCAAACTGCATCTGGCGATTGGACCGCTGGGTGGGGTAGTAGCCACATCCAACCGAAAACCTCCGTTAAGCGATTTGCGGCTTGATCATCCGCTGAACTCCCGATTTAGCCTGACTTTCGCAGCTTAAGCGTAGGAACGGCGAAAGTCGGTCTTGAATTTGGGGCTAACTCATTTACCGTCAACAACGGAATTTTACGGTGCGTGTAGTGCAGACCTACCCTCTATCCAAAGAGCTTGTTTTGTGGCATTCTGCTGCCATCGGCAATGTATTTGCGCAGCCATCGGCCTCGGGGGACACCCAAAACCAGCCATTAGGGGACGTCTGAAAACCAGGCATTAAATTGGGCGGAATCAGGGCAGAGCGAGAGCAAGAAGGACTACCTTCAACTCTCATGAGCAATGTCTTGAGTGAAGAACAAAAACATCAGATAATCGCGCTGGGCCGGTTGGGTTGGTCGCTGCGCCGGATCGAGCGTGAGACCGGGATTTATCGCGACACCGCCGCGCGCTACCTGCGCGAAGCCGGGATTGCCCTGCGAAAACCCGGTCGCCCGGGCAAAGAGACGGCAAAACCAGCCATTTCCGCCGCCGAGGCGTCCCCCGACTCTCCGCCTCCAAATTCAAAACCAGCCATTTCCGCTGAGAAGGTGACCCCCGGCCCGGTGTCCGAAAAACCGGCCACCCCCAGCACCTGCGAGCCGTTCCGGGACTTCATCGAAGAAGCCCTTACTCGCGGCCGCAACGCCAAAGGCATCTGGCAGGATCTGGTCGACGATCACAGCTTCTCGGGCAGCTATCAAAGCGTCAAACGATTCGTGCGGCGGCTGGCCGGCCCGGTCACGGCCGACGCTCGCGCCATCATCATCACTCCGCCCGGCGAGGAAGCGCAGGTCGATTACGGCACTGGCCCGCTCGTCCGTGATCCGGTCACCGGCAAATACCGGCGCACGCGTTTATTCGTTCTTACGCTCGGATTTAGCCGCAAATGCGTGCGCCTGCTTTGCTTCCAATCCAGCACCCGCACCTGGGCCGAACTCCACGAAACGGCCTTCCGCCGACTCGGTGGCACCCCAAAAGTCCTGGTGCTCGATAACCTCAGCGAGGGCGTCCTCAAGCCGGATTTCTACGACCCAGCGATGAACCCGGTGTACCGCGATGTCCTCGCTCACTACGGCGCCTGCGCGCTGCCATGCCGCGTAAACGACCCGGATCGAAAAGGCAAAGTGGAGCAAGCCGTCGGTCATGCCAAACGGACTCCGCTCAAGGGGCAGCGCTTCGAAAGTCTCCCGGAGGCGCAAGCCTATCTGGACCGCTGGGAAGACCGCTGGGCCGACACACGCATTCACGGCACCACCAAGCGCCAGGTCGCCGCTATGTTCGCCGAAGAAAAGCCCACGCTGCAGCCCTTGCCGCTGGAGCCCTTCCGCTACTACCAGTTTGGGGTGCGGCGTGGGCATTTGGATGGCTGTGTGGAAGTGGAAGCGGCTTACTACAGCGCGCCGCCGCGTTGGATCGGACGCAGTGTCCAGGTGCAGTGGAACGATCGCTTTGTGCGTCTGCTCGATCCCGCCAATGGTCAATTGCTACGCGAACATCTGCGCCAATCGCGCGGCATCCATCGCATTCACGAGGAGGATCGCTCCCAGCGAACGCCGCTACCGGCCGCGCAGCTCCTGGCCCGCACCCGAAAGGCCGGGCCATCGATTGGAACGTTCTGCCAGACGCTGTTGGACAACGACGGCCAAGTGGCTATCCGCCGCATCCAAGGCGTGATGGCCATGGCCAAACGCTATGGCGCCGCCACAACGGACGAAGCCTGCAAACTGGCGCTGGAGATGGGCGTTTATCAGTACCGCTTCGTGCGCCGTTATCTGGAAAAGCATGGCGCTCTGACGAATGCCCTGAAGCAGGCCGATCCGATCATCCGCCAACTGGATCTTTACCGCGACTTAATCGCCGAACGAACAAAGGAGAACCCCGAATGAACCTGATTGAATTAGAAATCTCGCTGCGCCAGCTCCGGCTGGGCGGCATGGCCGCCGTGCTGGAGACCCGCCTGCGGCAGGCCCAGGTGGAAGCCATGCCTCCGATTGACCTGATTTCCATTCTTGTCTCCGACGAGCTAACCCGCCGCGGCGACCGGCTGCTGGAACGGCGCCACAAACAGGCGGGGTTCCGCGATGCCCACAAGACACTCGATAATTTCGATTTTGCCTTCAATCCGAAGATGAATCGCAGTCTGGTGTTTGATCTGGCGACATCTGGGTTCATCGGCAGACGCGAAGATGCGCTGTTTCTCGGCCCGGGCGGATCTGGCAAGAGCCATTTGGCGCAAGCCATCGGATGGGCGGCGATCCAGCAGGGGTATCAGGTGCGGTATCGCGAGACGCATGTGCTGCTCGATGAACTGGCCGAAGCGGTTGTCGATGGGACGAGGCGGCAGTACATGGATGAGATCGCGACGGTGCCGCTGCTGATTGTCGATGATTTCGGCATGCGGAAACTGCCGCATACAGCGGCCGAGGATTTGCTGGAGATCGTAATGCGCCGCTATGAACGGGCGAGTACGTTGCTGACGTCCAATCGGCCCGTGGAAGACTGGGGGCGGTTGCTGGGGGATGTGGCTGCGGTGAGTGCGATGCTGGACCGCCTGCTCCATCACGGGCATGTGCTCAAGTGCGGCCCACGCAGTTTTCGAACCAAAACCGCGGCGCTGACGACCGAATCGAAGGAAAAGAACGCATGAGGAAGAGGGCATTCTTTGAACATGGGGACCAGTCCCCAAGCCCCTGGAATTTAACGCCTTCCGGCTGGCTCGGCTGGCGAGGGCGGCAAGCCGCCCCGCCGATCCAGCACCGCGCGCGGCGCTCGGGTTCCATTCCTGGAGAGCCTTATCCTCCGTCGCGGCTTCATCAGTCTAGCGCCGCCGCCGGGATTCCGGTTAATTCCCTGCCAGTTTTTCATTGCCGGAAACCCTCCCGGCACGGTATAAATCAAGTGTCCCTGGCCGTCGAATAATGGCTGGTTTTGAAGTGACCCCTAATGGCTGGTTTTGAGGTGTCCCCCGAGGCCATCGGCGGAACAAGGACGGCAAGCAGCACCGCTACTTCAGCGTGGTGGAAACACGCCGGTTGTCGTCAGGCAAGACGGCGCAACGCCGGGTTCTGTATTTGGGCGAGATCAACGACAGCCAGCAGGAAGCCTGGCGCAAGACGCTGGAAGTATTCGACGAATCCGAGCAGCAGTTCCGCTCCATGAGTCTGTTTCCCGAAGACCGCGAAGTCCCCGTTCAAGCACTCGACAGCGTGCAGGTGAAACTCAGCGAGATGGAGCTGCGCAATGCCCGTGCCTTCGGCGACTGCTGGCTGGGCTGTGAATTGTGGCGGCAGTTGCGGCTCAACGAATTCTGGAGCGAACGGCTGGGCCAGGGCCGCGAAGCCGTTCCGTGGGACCAGGTGCTGCAATTACTGGTCGTAAACCGGCTCATTGATCCGGGCAGCGAGTTTCGGCTTCATCGGCACTGGTTCGATCAAACGGCCATGGCGGACCTGCTCGGTGTGGATTTCGCGGTGGCCGCCAAGGACCGGCTCTACCGGTGTCTGGATCGAGTACTGGAACATAAGCAAAGCCTGTTCGTCTTTCTTCAGCAACGCTGGCACGAACTGTTCCAAGCCCGTTTCGACGTGCTGCTGTACGATCTGACCAGCACCTATCTGGAAGGAGAAGCCGAACAGATCCCGAGTGCGAAACGGGGGTACAGCCGGGACGGGCGGCCGGACTGTCCGCAGTTGGTCATTGCCTTGGTGGTGACCACCGATGGCTTCCCGATGGCCTATGAGGTGATGGACGGAAATACCTCGGACAAGACGACGTTGCGGGGCTTCCTCGACAAGATCGAATCGATGTACGGCAAGGCACAACGAGTGTGGGTCATGGACCGTGGCATTCCCACCGAAGCCGTGTTGAAAGAGATGCGCGAGGCTGAGCAGCCCGTTCACTATCTGGTGGGGACGCCGCGCGCCAGGATGCGTAAGATGGAGCGACAATGGCTGGAGTTGCCGTGGCTTAAAGTGAGGGATTCGGTATCCGTGAAACTGGCGACCGAAGGCGGCGAGCTGTATGTGCTGGCCAAAAGCGAGGGACGGCAAGCCAAAGAGATGGCGATGCGTCGCAAGAAGCTGGCGCGGCTGTTGTGGAAACTGCGGGCGATGCGGCGGAGCTGTCCGAAGCGCGATCAGTTATTGCTGCGGATCGGAGCGGCCAAAGCCGCCGCGGGAAGAGCCGCTGGCTTTGTGGAGATCCAGTTGCCGGCGGCGAAACAGGAAGTGACGCGGGAGACTTTCACGTTTCGGGTGCGCAAGGAGAAGCTGCGTGAGGCGGAGTTGGTGGATGGGCATTACCTGCTGCGTTCGAACCTGGTGGGCGAGGATCCGACTGTATTGTGGGATCGCTATATCCAGTTGACGCAGATTGAGGCGGCGTTCAAGAGCATGAAGGGCGAACTGGGTATCTTCTCAATAATTCGGGGAACGCGGCAGGCCGACGGGAAGGGGGCGCTGGAAACCCAACCGGAACTCTGCAACATTTTTGATTAGTTTTGTTTGATTTCTCTGGACATTCCGCCGCGGCTGTTTTAATCTGAACTGGATGAGTGGCAGCCA
>Ga0105048_10004432_pt1 | contig 22877 bp, 22 predicted proteins | sample MAT05_FD_78382 | JGI IMG/M metagenome (GOLD analysis project Ga0105048, IMG submission 78382) | Freshwater microbial communities from Lake Fryxell liftoff mats and glacier meltwater in Antarctica - MAT-05 | ecosystem: Environmental > Aquatic > Freshwater > Ice > Liftoff microbial mat | place...
CAGAGCAACCTGCGTCACCTCGTCAGAAATGGGCACGCCCATTGCGCCGGCCAGGCGCCGCGCAGGGTCGATGGTCACGATCAGCGTCGACCGGCCTTGTCGAGCAAGTGCGAGGGCGAGAGCCGCTGAGGTCGTCGTCTTGCCGACCCCGCCGCCGCCTGCGCAGACCACGACGAGCGGACCCGTTGGGGTCTTTCGCGCGGGGTGGGTGCCCTTTCGCGAAGCGTTCACCGCGCCCCTTCGGCGCGAAGCCAGCTTGCGACCCGTCTGGCGGATGGATCCGAAGGTGCCAGCGGGATTCGCCAGATCGTGTGGTTCTCGAGGTGAAGCGCTTGCAGCGACGCAACGCCTTCACGGCTCGCCGCCTCCCTTGCCGTGAGAACGCCAACGAGGGCGCGTGCCGCCACGCTCGCTACGCCGCGCTGCTCCGCGATGGCTCGGGCTTCAGCCAGCGCGGCCGCAGGCAGGGAAACGTGACAGCGATTGACCACGATGCGGTCGACTTGCATCCCGGTCTCATTGGCGATCGCCGTGCACAGCTCGACTGTCTCTTCGATTACCAGGCGCTCGGGCAACGTCACCACCACGATCGAAGCCTTGCCCGGGGCAACCAGCTCGCGTGCGATTCGATCACACATCTCGAACAGCGGCCCAGAGCCCAGAAAATCCCGACCCTGCCGCGGCACACGCAGCCACGCCACGCTGTGACCGGTCGCTGGCATATCGACGACGACGCGCACGCCAGGCCGCTCGCTGACGAGCTGCCGCACAGACTCGAGCATGGCAAGCTCACGAATCGCAGGCGCGGCAGCCAAGAGCGGGCGCATCGCAAAGTTGCCGAGCGCGAGCTTGGCAAGCAGCGAGGACCCGAAGAGTGGCACAGCGCCCCGCTGCAGCGCCTCGGATGGGCGAATGACGATGTGCTCGACGTTCCGGTGGCTTCCCGCTAGCGCACGCCGCCCTGCTTGCCCATCGCCGAACTCCACGAACGCAGCCCTTCCGAGCGTTTCGGCGCCCAGGACTGCGAGGCTGGCAGCGACTGTCGTCTTGCCGACGCCGCCCTTGCCCATCACCAAGACGGCAGCTGAGAGAGCCGCGCTCTTCACTCGTCGGGCCTCGATGCCATCGCCTCCATGACGTCGTGCATCATCAGAACGAATGTTTCGCGAACGAATCGGACGTAGCGCGGTGAGCCGAGGCCTGCCGCTCGCACCAGCTCTTCGATGCCACACACACTCTTGTGCCAAGCGTGCTCTACATCCGCGAACGTCCAATCGCCGGTCGTGACGGGTGTCGGCCGATTCGAGGCGGAGTCGAGCTCGTAGTCGAGCCAATCATCCATGAGCTGCACGAACATCGAGACGTCGTACATCCAGACGCGGGCTCCTTCTCCGGCGAAATGCAGCACCGGAAACAAGAGCCCGTCGATCGTCCCCTGAACCCCAGCGAGCCGATGACCAAGCCCGAGTGGATCGGGAACCCCGCGCATGGCTAGCACTTCCGCCCGTATCCAGTCTCGCACGCGGCTCATTGCGGCCTCGAATGCTGCGCGCTCGGCACCCTCGAGCCTCTCGCTCATGGCCGCAGCAATGGCCTGGACCAGCGAAAGCTCAGGTCCCGTGGCCGGGGCCCGCCCGTCGATGATCGCCAGCAATTTTTCGCCGCGTTCGACTGCCGGCTCCAGCATGCAGTGATCGAAGACATGGTCGACCACGACGATGAACGCTGAGATCAGCACGATGCGCCGGTGTTGGTCGGCGTAGGCGAAGCGCCCGATGACCTCCATCGCGCCGCGCCCCATCAGGGCGAATGTGTGAGCCGACAGCGGCAGGCGGTTGCCGAGCTCCGTCACGGCGCGAATCAGCAAGGGCCGCCTGGGTGCGCAGAAGAGGGCTGTGTAAGGCGCCGATGCGTAGAGGTCGCAGGCGCCAATGCGTAGCTTCTGATAGAACGGCTGTGCTCTCAGGGCGGGCCAGCTTGCATCCACGAGGGGCACGACCGAGGCATCGAAATGCCGATGTGCGGTCGCCCGGATGCCGAGCGCCAAGTGTCGCAACGAGCGGTCCGGCGTCCCCATCAGGGCTCTGAGCGCGCCTACCCTTGCCCTGCGCGGCGCGAGGGCCGCTTGCGGGAGCGCCGGGGCAGGCTCGACACGGAATGACTTGGCCTGCATCGGGCCCATCTTGGGTGCGATCCGCGGGCGACGCAAACCTCAGTTCGTCGACGGCTGATCGCTGCGATGAGGCGCCATCCAAAGGGCATGAAGGTCAAGCTCATCCTGCCCTCCTCACCGAGTGCTCCAGTCCGCACTTCCGACCGATCAAGTACAGCTTGTTCCCCGACCGAGCACTCCACCTGCTCAGCCCTGCGGCTCGGCCGCTGATTTCGTCTCGTACTCCGCAAGCAGCGCGGCGGTTCGCCTTTCGTCGGCGTGCGCGTCGATCATGCTCTTCATCGTCGCAGCGAGCAGGCTGTCGCCGATGCCCGATAGCCACTCTCGATAGTCGTCACGCGCGGCTTTGGTCGACCCGGCCGCAAGAACGACGGCGGCCGCGATGCGGTCGCCAGCCGGAATGGCTGCATCCGCAAGCTTGAGCGCAAGCGATTCGATGCTCTCCGGACCGTCACCGGCGCGTGTCTTGGCGCCATAGCTCTGCCAGTAGCCGACCCGCTGGCGCGCGTACGCCATTGCGTCGTCGATCTGCATCGAATGGAACACCTGCCGACCCAGCGCTGCACCAGAGCCTCGCGGACAGTCTTCCACGTCGAGCTCGACCTTCCCCATGATCGCCCCGCGAGCTTCGCTCAGTCCAAGAGCGGCTCCATCACGCGCTCGCAGCGATCGCCGCGGACATACAGCTGGCGATCCTTGTTGCCGGCCTTGCAGAGCGGGCCCCGCATGCCCTCGCGCTCTGGCTCGAGCGTGAGCGTGTAGAGCAGACGGTTCGACTCGTCGTTGACGAACAGGGCCGGCACGTCCCCCGAGCCCGGCACCCGCGAGACTTCGAAACCCTTCGCGACCAGCCGCTTCTCGACATCGACCATCGAGACCGACGCGATCGGCTTGCCGTCGATCGTTTGGGGGGACAGCGCCGGCGGGGGGGCAGCCGGCGTGCCGCCGGCGGCCTGACCTCCTGTGCCCGCCGGTGCGTCGCCAGGCGCGAACATGATCGGGTAGGTCACCTTCACCACGCCGCCGTCTGGCTGGGGAAAGCTCAACCCCGCGAAGGCTTTCTGTACACAGGCGACGACGCTCTTGTCCTTCATCTCCGAGGCAGCCGAGATCTTCGCCGTGTCGCCCTCGCGAGTGATCTCGAAGCTGACCGAGATTTTTCCGCTCAACGTGGGGTCTTTGCGCAGGCCGTTCTCGTAGCAGAGCCGAAAGCGTCCGTAATTCTGGCGCACGATGCGCCGGATGACCTCCGGAGGCAGCCGGCCGGAGACGCTGGTCGCGCCCATTCGCACGCTCGGCGGCTTCCCGCTGTGGGCGCCCCCCAGTCGACCATTGCCATTGCCGAAGCCTTGGCCCGTCGTGTTGCCGCTTCCGATGGTGCCAATGCCGATACCAGTGCCGCCGCCACCCTTTCCGGTCCCTCTCAGGCCCAGGCCACCAGTCGCGTCATCGCGACCCCAGGGAGCGCTGCTGTCGCCGCTGTTCAACAGACCGATCATGCCGAACTCTTGCTGCTCGTCGTCGGCTTCTGCCGGCTTGAAATCGCCGCTCGGGCGCAGCACGACGCTGAACGCGTAGTCGCGCCCGGCATCGGGGAACGTCGTCGCGCGCACCGCGCGCCAGATGCAGTCCGAGGCGTCACCCGGCTTGCCTGCCCCCACGGTGACGGCGCCGCCCTTGGCCACGCGCGCGGCCAGCCACACCTTCTCGTTCAAGATCGGCTCGGCTGCGAAGGCGCAGCGCAGCAACCGATCCCCCAGCGCTGCTCGCGATTCTGCGAACGCCGGCGGTGCCTCCGGGCCGCTGCTGCTCCAATCGACGCTGACCCAATCTTCGCTCAACACTGCTCCGGGGCGCACGGGCTTTGGGTTGGGGTTACCAGCGAACGTCAGCGTGTAGTCGATCGCTGCCTCGCTCTTCACACCGGCCAGCGCGTCGCGGACACAGCCGGCCGCCGGCAGCGCGGAGAGCGTGCCACCTGCGGGCTTGATGGGGACGCTGGCGCCGGGCTCGATGCGGAAGATCATCGTCCCACGCAGCTCGGGCTCGCGCTCCACCGCGGGCTTCACGCATGCCCCCACCTCCGTCGTGACCGCGCGGACCGCCCGCTCCGCGCTGGCGGCGCCGGTGATCGCTTCGCTCACGCCGAGCGCTGGCAGCGTCGACTGCGCCAGCGGCTCATCGATGGTGACGTCGGTACGGGCTGGCTCCACTGAGCCCACCGAGCCTGAGCAACCAGCCGAGAGCAGCAACAGGCATGCGCAGCGTCGCAACATCGGCCAACCGTATCACGGGCCGATCAGCGCGCCGGCAATCGGAGGATCGCCTGGTCCTTCGATGGCTCCGTGAAGAAGCCTCGAATGACTCCGAGCAGTGAGCACACGTCGTTGGATCCGTTGGCAACCTTGATCATCCCGTCAGGCCGCTTCTCCGGGCGGTCGTAGGGGGGCGTGGAACGACAGCCGACCACGCTTCGAGCTGCGCGACGCAGTGCGCGCGATCTTGGACCCAGAGTGGGCACTCTTCTCTGACTCTTCACTCGGTCGAGACGAAGCCGGTGACGCGCTGGCCGACGACGAGGCCGGCGTTCGAGCTCATCTCCGCGACCACCTCGAGGATCTTGGCGTCGTTCCGCTCGACAGGGTCGTCGGAGCGGACGTTCTTTCGGCCCATGCGACGACCGATCTCGACGACACGTCCCTCGAAGTTCTCCCCTGGGCGCGCGGGGACCCGGGCCACGACCTTCGCGCCGAGCTTTACGCCCGCGAGGTCGCGCTCGTCGATGTCGATTCGGACGCGCATGTGTGAGGTGTCTCCCATGACCAAGACCCCGTCGCTGCCCGGTTGGTAGAACTCGCCGGCGCGCACCTTCACCGAGAGCACCTCGCCGTCGATCGGCGCCACGATCAAGCGCTGCGCGAGGCGAGCCTTCGCCTCTGCGAGGCGCGCCTTCGACGCCGCGAGCTTGGCGTCTGCGACACGCACATCCTCGACGCGCGAGCCGTTGCTAGCCGCCTTTCGTCGGGCCTCGGAGGCAGCCGCGCTGGCGGCGTCTTGCGCGGCTTGCTTCTCAGCGCGGTCGATCTCGTCGCCGCTCACCGCGCCCCCCGCGCCGGCCTTCTTCGTCCGCTCGAGGATGCCCGCGGATTGCGCCGCCCGCGCAGCTGCGGCCCGCGCGTCTTCGTCGACCGCGAGGCGCTCCTCCCAGCGCGTACCGCTCCGCACGCGGTTCCTATCGGCCTCGTCGGCGAGCACGTCGGCCTCGGCGCTAGCGACGGCCGCCTTCTCGATGTCGGAGTCGAGCTCTACCAGCAAGTCCCCCTTCTTGACTCGGTCGCCCTCTTTGAACAGGACGCTGGCGATGCGGCCGGCCACCGCTCCGGCGACCTTCGTCTCGCGGTCGGCGGGCTCGACGACCCCTTGCCCTCCGACGAAGCTCCCCTCCGGGACGAACAGCTTCTCGTCGTCCGTCGCGAGCGAACGGGCGGCGATCTTCTCGTCGCTTTTGCGTGGCACGGTTGGGTCGTCACCGGCGATGGCGCGGCCGACGGCCAGCGCGGAGAGTCCAAGGACCAACACGCCTAGGGCGGCGCCCCAGCGAATACGTCTCAGGTTCATGCGGCTTCGGCTCCGTTGTCGGTGATGCGACCATCTTCGATGTGGACCATGCGATCGGCCAGGTGAAAAATGCGGCTGTCGTGCGTGACGACCACCACCGTGTGGCCTTCGTCACGGCTGAGCTTGCGAAGGAGCTCCGTAACGATAAGGCCGCTCTGTGCGTCGAGCGCAGCCGTGGGCTCGTCGGCGAGGATCAGAGGCGGCGACGGCGCGAGCGCCCGCGCGATCGCCACACGCTGGCGCTGACCGCCGGAGAGCTCGTTCGAGAGGCTGCGTGTCTTGTCACCGAGGCCCACCTTCGCGAGCATCTCGTCGGCGCGACGGAGCGCCTCCTTGACTCCAACGCCTTGCAACCGGAGCACGATCGCCACGTTGTCGCGGGCTGACAGCGAAGCGATCAGGTTGTGCCCTTGGAAGATGAACCCCATCTTCTGCAGCCGTATCTCAGGCAGCTTGGATGCGGAGAGCTTCGCCACGTCGTCGCCGAAGAGCGAAAGCTCCCCCGAGGTCGCTGAGAGCACGCAGCCGATGATGGATAGCAGCGTGGTCTTGCCGCTACCGGAGGGGCCTGCGAGCATCATGAACTCGCCGGTGCGGACCTCGAGGTCGACGCCGCGAAGCGCGTGGTAGGCGACGTCACCTTCGCCGTAGACCTTCGTCAGATTGCGTGCGCGGACCGAGGTGTTCATCGGAACACCATGCCTGGCTCGAGCTTTCGAATTCGCGAGAGCGCCAACAGCGACGCCATAAGGCAGATGCCGACCATCAGCAGGGGAACACCTGCGTAGAAGATTTTTGGAATGATAGGTACGAGCCCCGGGCTCCGGATGCCTTCGGCCGCTTGCGACGCGAGGGCCAGCCCGATGAGCGAGCCAGCCAAGCCGTAGAACGTCGCTTGGCAGAACAAAAGGAGGGCGAGGTCGAAGTTGGTGCAGCCGATCGCCTTCAGCGTGCCGAACTCACGCAGATTGTCCAGGACGCTCGAGAACATGGAGAGCGCCACGATGACGAAGCCGATGATGAGCCCAAACGACGTGGACGTGGCGAAGGACGCGCCGAGCTGCTCTTTCAGCAGCGTAATCACTACGCTTCGCGCGAAGTCCTCGCGCTCGAGCACGAGCTGCTCGGGGACGCGCAGCGCGAGCGCGCGCTGGACCTCGCGAACGTCTTGCCCGGGGCGCACCTTGACCAGCACGAAGTTCATCCGGTTGCTCGGCGTTCCTGTGATTTCGCGGGCGAGGTCGATCTCCGCGAACGCGTAGCCCGGCCCGAACGGGAGCAGGCCCCAAGTGAAGCCTCCCGCGCGCACCTGGCGCCCGTTGAGCTCGCGCACTGAGCCGATGTCGAGCTGGCCGTACTTCTCGCGCTCGGCGTCCTCGAAGATCACCGTGTGGGGTTGCGAGATCGCCGATGGGTCTCCCGCGACCATGCTCCAGGGGCCCCCGAGACGCGAGGGGAGTCGGGTGCCGATCAGGGTCACGGGCTCGGAGCCGCCTTCAGGCTTCTGGATGGTGCCGCTGCCGAAGAGCAGCGGCTCTGCGAGCCCGACGCCCGGAACCGTACGTGCGCGACTCACGACGCTGTCGAACATGAGCGCTCCCGGCTGGAGCTGCCGCGTCCCGGGCGGCACGATCCAAAGGTCGGCGCCTGCGTTCTCGATGAACATCGTGTTCTTCGCGAGCAGACCGAGCAAGATGCTCACCTGCTGAACTCCAAGCACCACCGCGAAGATGACACCGAGGATCGTGCCAGCGAGCTTCGCTTTGTCGTGGAGCATCATGCTCACGCCCACAGACGCCATCACTCGATAGTGTGCCAAGCTCTTCATCGCCGGGCTCCGCTCGGGCCACGTCGCGCAAGCCCGAGGTTCGCGTCTGCTTGGATCCGGTCGACGTCGGCCTGGAGCGCATTGCGCGCCACAGTGATGACCTCGATTTGCGTGGCCTTGTTCGCCGCGTACAGCGTGGTCGCAGGCGAGACTCGCCACTCGGTGGCGCCCGCGCCTCGGGGAGCGCTGGATTCGGCCCATGCGGGAGTAGCAATTGCACTCAGACTCAAGAAAAGCGCAAGTGTCGCCCGTAGGGCTGCGTGGCCAACGAGTCGCATCGGGCTCAGTACGGCGCGGTTGCCGGAGAGTTTCATCGGGGTCCTCGTTTCCCGGTGGGTGCCGATTCGCGGAAGGACGACTCCTCGATGAGCGCTAATCGCGCCAATGCTGGCGATTTCCGTCCGCAGCACGATTGAAGGGAACGCCCATTTCTCTCGGCATGCCCTTGGACTACGGATGTGTGCATGCGCGCCTTGCTTGCCCCGCTGTCCGTCGTCGCCTTTGCGCTGCTTGCCTGCGAGGCCGAGCCCGAGACAGCGGACGAGGCAAACGCCACCGAGGTGGTCTTCGCGGAAGGTACGCGCGATGCCCGCGCCGCCGTGGGCTTCGTCAACGATGCGACGACCGACGCCGCCCGGCTGAAGGCTGCAGGCGTCACCACCAACAGCACCGTCAACGCCCTCTTGGCCCAGCGCAACGGCGCTGACGGCCAAATCGGCACCAGCGACGACAGACCGTTCGTCACGCTCGCCGAGATCGACGCGGTGAAAGGCATTGGGCCGGCAACGATCAAGAAGCTGGCCGCCTACGCGCTGGCCCGCGACTTCGGCAACGAGCGCGGCCTCTATCACAATGTCTACTTCACCGAGCTGCAGGCAGATCGCTTGCTGACGCTGGTCAACACCGCCAGCATCGCCGGGCTCGATCAATCGACGAGCGTCGACTCACGCGCACTGAAGAACATCGATGCGGCGAGGCCCATCGTGTCGATGGCCGAGCTCACCTCGATTTCACGGGTGAAGACCACGGCGCTGAAGCGCTTGCGCGCAGAGGCCGACGAGACTCTGGGCCCGCTGACGTGCACCCACGAAGAGCCTTGCCCGCAGGGGCTGTTTTGCACCAACAGCGACACCGCAGGCCGCTGCGTGGACACCTCCGTCGACGGCGCCGGCGACATTTGCGCGGCCGAAGGCATATGCGGCCCCGGGCTCGTCTGCGCGGGGCGCGCCGACGACTTCTCCGGCATCTGCAACCCGGAATGGATGCACGACGAGTTCATCAGCACATCGCCCGCGGCGATCGCCGACGGCCCCGACGGCGGCATCTCCACCGACCTGCAAGCCATCGGGCTCGCCACCGTGCCGACGGACGCGATCCTGCGTGTGATGATCGATCACCCTCGTCCGTCCGATCTGGTGCTCACGCTCGAGAACACAGCCGGCACCGTCGTCCCGGTGTGGGACCCGAGCATGGGCCCGCTACCCGTCGCGCTCGAGGACATCCTGGTGCAGGTGCCCGGTGACGAGCCGGCCAACGGCATGTGGGTGCTGTCGGCGTTCGACACCGTTTTCGGCGAGGTCGGGACCATTCAGTTCTTCACGCTGGAGCTCATCTCGCGCTTCGACTGATCGCCGATCCTCTTTCGAGGGGTTCGCGTCGCGCTTCCTATCTGCCCCTGCCCTGCGCAACGTCGTCAAAATCGATTGCAGCGAGCGCGCATCGGACGGATGCCGCGATGCTATGCAGACGTTCGGTGGGGCGATTACGCGATTGCTGATCACAACACTCATGCTGGCGGCTTGCGGCGACAGCAGCACAACCGGGGCCGGAGGTGAAGGCGGAGAGCCCAACGGCGGCGGCGATCCAAACGTGGGGGGTGACCCGAACGTGGGCGGCGATCCGAGCGGCGGCGATCCGAGCATGGGCGGCGGCGGCGCGCCTGGTGGCGGGGGCGGTGGTGGTGGCGAGGCGGCGCTGTGCGATCCGGTCGCCCAAGACTGCGACGATCCACTCCTGACCAAGTGCGCGTTGATCATCGACGCCGACTTCACCGAGTTCGTCGACCAAGTCTGCATGGAGCCGCCGGGCACTGCCGCGCTCGGCGAAGCCTGCATTCGGCCGACGAACACGCCAGGCATCGACACCTGTCTCGATTCGTACTGCGCCAACTTCGGCAGCGAAGACCCGGCAGATCGAACTTGCCACGAGATCTGCCAAGACAGCGCTGCCTGTGAAGACGGCGCCGGCTGCGCCGGGCTGTTCGACGGGCTGTTCGGGGCGTGCTCGACCGAGTGCACTCCCTTCCCGGCCGACACTTGCATTGCTGGTTCGTGTTCTGCTGCCACGCAACCGAACCTCACCTGGGGTTTCTATTGTTTTCCGAGTCAGGGTTCGACGCCCGATGGCGAGGTCTGTCTCACGTTCGACGAGTGTGTCGACGGCAGCGGCTGTCTCGCCGGGCCGAGCGAGGTCGAGAACCATTGCCGCCCCTTTTGCGACACGCTGAACCCTTGCGATGTCGGCTTGGAGTGCAACCCATTCGAATCCGACACGCGCGGCGCGGAAGACGTCGGGATTTGCGTACCCGCTCTCTGAGGTTTCGACCGCACGCCGGCGGGAGACCCACCTATCCCGATCCAGAATCCGTTCGCGTTCATCTCGGGGCCTCTCATTGGTTACGCGCAGGACAATCGTGCGCGATCGCGACTTCGTCAATGTACAATTGTTGCAATGATGATTCGATAATTTCGAAGCGTCTCATCCGTGTCGCGTCGGCTGCGCCCGCCCACCGGAGAGCCGCCGGCTGGGTCGACATTCGCTTCGTATAAGTCGAAGCGTCTCTTCTTAATTTGCGCATTGCCGTATTATATTCACGGTGCACGCTCCTCCTCGGAGGTGACATCGTGAAGGTTCGATTGGCTCGAAAGGGTGTCTCGATCGACCAGGGGCTCCAGCGCTTCATCCGAGACGAGCTGAGCTCGACGCTGCAGAGCCTGTCCGGCCGCGTTCGATGGGTCCGCAGTCTGCTCGAAGACACCAATGGCCCTCGCGGTGGCTCGGACAAGCGCTGCGTGGTCTCCGTTGCGGGCGACACGCTCGAGACACGAGTCGTCGATGTGAGAGACACGCACGTGCGCGGAACGCCCGTCAGGCGGATCAGGCTGGGTCACCCAACTCCCGCCGCCGCAAGGAGCCGCGGCAGACTTGAGTCACTGCGCCCAACTCGATCCGACTTTGTCAAAGCAACAACAGGAAGGAGGTCATCATGAATCGTCCCCGCTGTCAGAGTGCGCCACTGGACGAGAAGATCCGTGAGGGAGTAACCATCGACGTTTGCGGCGCTTGTCGCGGTATCTGGCTCGACCGGGGTGAGCTCGAGAAGCTCAGCGCCAGGTCGATCGAGTCGCCCGCGCCTCGCTATCGCGACGACGGGCCGCCGAGCAGCGACGGCCCCCGCCCCCAACGAAAGAGGAGTTGGACAGACATCTTCGGCTGAACGGCAATGGTTAGAAAGGACGGAGGACCATGAGAACGACTATTTCGACTCAGCCGACAGGCGCAGTGATGCATGCAATGGACGTTGCCGAGCTTCGGACTCACATTCGCAGCCTCATCACCCTCGATGAGGACGAGGCACCTCTCCTTAGCAGCTACCTCCCCATTGGGCGAAATGGGTTACAGCCGAACCCGTTCGAGAGTCGTGTGCGAGAGATTCGGAAGCTGTTGAATGACCGGGAACGGACGCTTTTCGACGAGCAGTTCGATCTCATTCTGCAGTACCTTGCCCGCGAGGTGCGCCCCCCGACCAGAGGCGTTGCGGCTTTCGCGCGAGGCGGGAAGCAACCATTCTTCCTGGGCTTGCAGTTCCACGTTCCGGTGCCAAACCGGTTGTCGGTCGGCCCATCGCCGGATGTCTATCATCTGGTCGAGCTGAAAGACACCTACCACCGCTACATCGTCCTCATCTCCACAGCGGAGAGCGCGCGCATTCTCGAGGTGAACCTGGGGGCAGTTACGCGCGAAGTCTGGACGGAGCGTCCGGAGCTGCGTGAGCGGGTGGGGCGAGAATGGTCCCACGAGCACTATCAAGATCATCGGCGGGAGCGAGGCGACCGGTTCGTGAAGGAGAAGGTAGAGCTCCTCGAGCGGCTCATGACAGCTGGTGGGCACACGCACCTCATCCTCGCCGGTAACCCCCGAATGACGGCCCATATCCGGAAGAGCCTTCCCAAGCGGCTTCTGGACAGGCTCGTCGATATCGTGCCGGCGGCTGAAAATGCGCGGGTAGAGGACATCGTGGAAGCAACGCTGTCGACGTTCATCGAGCGTGAGCGGCAGGAGTCGATCGACGCGGTTGCTGAGCTCCTTGGCGCGCTCAAGCGTGGGGGGCTGGCAGCCGCCGGCACGAGCGCCACACTCGCGGCTGTGCAGCGAGGTCAAGCCGACGTGCTGGTGATGGCCAGAGCGTATGCCCCCGGTCCGGCATGGAGCTGCCGAGAGTGCGGTTGGGTCGACGCGATGTCCGCTCAACCCGAGAGTTGCGTGGTCTGCAGTGCGAGCGATCTGAAGTCCGAGAATCTCAGAGAAGTAATGGTCAGGCTCGCTGAGCGACAGTCGCTCGAGGTGGAGATCGTTCAGCATACCGATGTGCTGATGGCGCTCGGTGGGGTCGGTTGCCTGCTTCGTTACGCCACGAACACCCTCTCGGACGAGGAGAGCTCGGGCGAGGAATGACGTAGCGCGCCGGCTAGCCGGGACCCTGCTCATCGGTTTGAACGGATCATCGGTTTGAACGGATCCGAAACGATGCTGATTGTCGCAGCCAGACGCTCGCCGTACCCTCACACGGCCAAATTCCAACAGCCGGGCGAGCACGCGATGCCCGTTCGCGGAGCCGCCCACCAGATCGACGAACGGACATCTTCGCGATGGGAACGCTGCTCTATCGCGTGTTGGTGGGAGTGCCTCCTTTTTCGGCGCAGAGCGAACCGCCAAAATAGTCCGGAAACCATCCGCCGCTGGAGCGCTGGGTGGCGCCGGCGCGAGTTTCGCGACCGAGCACGACGTTGTCATCGTATAGTCTCGAGGCACTCCGTTGGCGACGCCTTCTCAACGTGGGACGCGGATTCTCGAGCGCCCATCCGGGGCGCTTTGGGTGGTCCCTCGCGCAAGGCTCGTTGTCGGTGATCAGGCGCCGCTCGCCGTTGGGGCGTTCGCGATCACGATTGGGACCGATGAGGCGTGCACCATTCAGTTACAGGATGCGACCGTGTCGAGGATCCATTGCGAGCTCGTGGCGACGGAGCAGGGCCTGTTGCTGCGTGATCTCGGAAGTACGAACGGGACTTTCGTCGATGCCCGCCGCATCCGAGAGGTGTACCTCGCGCAAGACACGAAGTTTCGCGTGGGTGAAACAACGGTGGAGCTCACGCTGGGCGAGGGCGAAGAAAGCGTAGAGTTGTCGCGTGCCACCAGCTTCGGCGGGCTCATCGGACACAGCCCCGCAATGCAGGCAGTGTTTGCGCTGCTCGAGCGCGCGGCCAAAAGCGAGGCGACGGTGCTCCTCACTGGCGAGTCGGGGACGGGCAAAGAGCTGGCGGCGCGCGCTCTACACGACAAATCGAAGCGAAAGGGCGGGCCGTTCGTGGTGCTCGATTGCGGTGCGGCTTCTCCGTCGCTCCTGGAGGCACAGCTTTTCGGCCACGCGAAAGGCGCATTCACAGGCGCGGTCGAGGCGCGCGAGGGCGTCTTTGAAGCGGCCGACGGTGGCACGCTCGTCCTCGATGAGCTCGGCGAGCTACCTCTCGAGTTGCAACCGAAGCTGCTCCGAGCGCTGGAATCTCGCACGGTGTGCCGACTCGGCGAACCGAAGCCGCGCACGATCGATGTTCGCTTCGTGGCGAGCACGCATCGGAATCTCCAGCATGAGGTGAAGGCAGGGCGCTTTCGCGAGGACCTATTCTATCGAGTGAGCGTGCTCAGCGTTCGAATGCCGTCATTGCGAGAGCGACGAGACGAGGTGCCGAGGCTGTTTCGCCATTTTCTTTCGAAGATCGCCGACGATGACCCACCTGAGGTCAAGAACGAGGTGCTCGACGTGCTGAAGGGCTACGACTGGCCTGGCAACGTTCGAGAGTTGCGCAACTTCGCGGAACGCTTCTTCGTGTTGCGCGACCTCGGCCCCATTTCGCCGGGCGACAGCGCAGTGACGGTCAGCTCGAGCGGCAAGCCCTGTGAGTTCCACGAGGCCAAGAAGGAGCAGCTCGAGAGCTTCGAACGAAGCTACTTCGAGGACCTCTTTCGACGCTTCGGCAGCAATGTTTCCGAGGCAGCGCGGGTCGCCGGCCTGAGCCGCCAGACGTGCTATCGCATGATGCACAAGCATGGTCTCAAGGTCGACTGAGGCCGCCCATGAGGAGATCGGGGGCTATCGCGTCCGATCGCGTATCGCCATCGGGGGGATGAGCGAGATCTTCGCGGCCGAGAGCGCAGATGGAACGCGCGTCGCGCTGAAAGTGCTGTTGCCGCAGCTGGCGAATACAGCCGAGGGTCGTGAAGCCTTCGCACACGAGGCGGAGCTCGGTGAGCGCCTGACCCACGCCCACATCGTTCGTGTGCTCGGCCACGGCGATGATACGCGCGGCCCCTACCTGGTGCTCGAGTGGATCGATGGCGCGAGCTTGGCGGCCTGCAAAGGCTCTGAGCCCTTGCCAATCGAGGCTGTGCTCGTCGTGGCGGCCGACGTCCTCGGGGCGCTCGAGCTCGTCCACCAGGCGCGCGACGCGAACGGCGAGCCGCTCGGCATCGTTCACCGTGATCTCAGCCCCGATAACCTGATGATCACGCGAACAGGCGAAGTGAAGCTAACGGATTTCGGGATCGCTCGCTCACGCCTCCGGGACAAGCGCACCAAAACCGGATTTATCCGCGGCAAAGCCCACTATCTCTCGCCAGAGCAGATTACGGGCTCGGAGGTTGACGCTCGGGCAGACCTCTACGGGCTCGGCTGTGTGCTGTTCGAGCTTGCAACGCAAGAGACGCACATCGACGGCGATGGTGACCTCGCGGTTCTCCGCCAGGCAGAAGCCCCCACCTTTCGCGCGCCCTCTTCGCTCGGAGCCGACGCCGCGCTGGATGGTCTCCTCGAACGAGCACTGGCGCGCTTTCCCGAAGATCGCTTCCAATCCGCGCGCTCCATGCGCCGGCAGGTCGAGTCGTTGCTTGCGGTACTCGGTGAAGCCGCCATTCGGCGGGGCCGCGATGGGCTCAGAAGCCGCGCCCAACAGTTCGCGCAGCCATTTCCGCTTGCTCCCGTCGTGGCACGCCAGCGCCCAATGTCGCTCTTGTGGCCACTCTCTGCTGCGGCGGCTGTGGCCGTGATCGTGACTGTGACTGCGGCCACGAATTTCAGCCAGCGAGCTAGCGATGATCCCTTAGCGGCAACGGGGATCGCCCCGCTTGCCCAAGGCAGCGCAGCGGCGCCTATTGCAGACAATGTTTCGAGCACCGCCGCCCCAGCGCTTTTCAGCGCGCGAGCTACCGCAACGGTTGAACCAAGCGCGCCTCTCAGCGCGGCAACAGGCCAGTCGACAAAGTCTGCGGCCACCGAGGTCGTAAGATCGTCGCCCTCAGCGAGCGCCACACAAGTCGTTGCTTCCGCTCTGCCGTCGAGCACGCCGAGCGCGCCCTCAGGAGCGAGTGCCAATGCCAAAGCAGAGCTTCAGAGCAAGATGAATTCGGTGAGCCAGCGACTGAAGCGAGCGAAAGCAGACGGGCGCGACGTGAGCGCGCTCGAAGCGCGCTCCGCCATAGCGCTGCAGGCATTCCTGGATGGACGCTACGAAGATACGGACCGCGAGCTCGACACCATCTCGGCCGCATTGCCTCCGTAGTGGCTGCTACTCGCAGAGTCCTGTCGTCTCCGAGCAAGTGCCGACGGTGCATGTCGAGAGCGAGTCAGCACCTCGACAATCGGGCACGCACGCGTCGTGCAGCGGGTCGCAGACAGTCTCGTCGGCGCACGGCTCGGAGCACGCGATGGGCACACACACGCCTTCGACGCACGCGATCTGGGGGAGGCTCGGACACTCTTTGGCTCCACAAGCCCACGGACAATCCTGATTGCAGGGGAGGCTCGGTGGTGGCTCGCAGGCGATGTGGAGTGTCGCTCGGTACGGTTGCGCGCCCGCTTCCCCGCCGATCTGGTCCAACTGGCTGCCGTCGGCGGCGAGCGCATCTGAAGCGATCTCGAGATCGATAACGATCTGTTCGCCTTCGCCCATGATCGGCTCGGCGAACGTGATGTCTCCGACAAGCTCGGACGCATTCAGCGTCACAGTCGGGGTCGAAACCTGAGGCGAGTGAATCGTAATCGCATTTTCCACGGTAGCGCTGTCCATCGGTCGCGAGAACACCACCGAGACGGACGATACAGAACAGCCTTGAATGCTCATCCCATCTCCTGGGTAAACCGCAGTCACGCGCGCCGGGCGCTCTTGGTCCAGGAAGTTGAACGGGACGCTCACCGTTTCCTTCGACCCGAAGCTGATTGCGCGGGCGGCGCCCTCGGCGATGGGCGTCGATGTGTCTCGCTCGAGGCCGATCACCCGGATATCGACGGCGTTCACCGAGAGACCGCCTCGATCGAGCCGGAAGGTCGGTAGCTTCGCGTCGGCGATGGGAATCGTGTGGACCAGCTCTAGCGCTGGGTCGGAGTCGGTGTTCTTTATTTGGAGGTCCCCTTCCGTGGCCTCGCTGCCGGGCGGATAGAGTCCCTCGTCGCTGTCGAGCACGACGACGATGGTGCCGAGGCGCTCGGCGAGCTCAGTCGTGGTCGAGATGTTCGGGTCGACGTCCAGCTCGAAATCGATCGCGTCCCCGCTGCCGCACGCAGCGAACGAAAGCGAGAGCAGCGCTACGGTGAGGAGCTTCATGGTGGGTTGATCACGACATCGGGTTGAGGCTGTGTGGCCACGACGACACCTGTCACGACGGCGCCCGTCACGGCCAAGCTCGCGCCAAGCGTCGTCCAGAACCACCATGTCTCGTACGCCGGCGTCTGTTTTTTCGGGACGACCGGCGGTGGCGCGTAGGGCTTGGCAAACGCGCGGCCGAGCTCACGCATGGCTGCATCGATACGGGGTCCCGAGGCCGAGTTGACCACGACCTGCCGCGATTCGTCCTGCGTGCCGCTGCGGATGTCGACCAGCGTTCCGCGCACGAGCACCGTCTCGCCGAGGGCGGCGAGGCGGACGGTGACGAGCTTGTCGAGCGCCTGAGAGTCGAGGCGCCGGAGACATGGTGGTTCGGCCGCGCACTCCGGGCCCTCGTCGATGGCCATCGCCCGTACGCCACCGAGCTCTTGGCTTCCGGCGATCAGCGCCGCGCCGTTCACCCTCGTGGCCTCCGGCTCGGTCGCCCACGTGGGCGGGGCGACAGCGAAAGCGACGGCAGGTTGGCTCGGCCGCGCCTTCGGAGCCGGAACCGCGGCGCCGCAGCCGAATGCCGAGACCAGGACCCATGGGCGAAGGGAACGTGCGAAACTCACCTGGTGCAAGCAAGATAGCCGGTTACGGCAGGGGCTCGCAGTCGTTGATGCTCCAGCCGCAGGTGCCGGATTCGGAACTACAAATCGGGCCGCCGACCTCGCCGTCTACGCACTGGTAGTTGGGCATGCCGTAGGGGTTCGGGCCGCAACCGTTGGTGGTGCAATCACCGACCGGGCACTCGCGAATCTCCCAGCCGCACATGTCTCCATAAAGGATGCAGCGGCCCGTGTTGCCACCGATCGATCCGTCGTCACACTCGATCGCCGGCATGCCAGGCATCGGTCCGCACTCTGACTCGTCGCATGTCTCGATGGCGGGGCAGTCGCGCATCTCCCAGCCGCAAGAGCCTTCGTCGTTCCGGATGCAGCGGCCGGTGTTGCCGCCGACCGTTCCGTCTTCGCACAAGAAAGCGGGTGCTCCCGGCGCGGGACCGCACTCGACCTCTTCGCATGTCTCGGCGAGATCCGAGCAGCCAGCAAACGCTTGGCTGTCGGTGTAGAGCGGCGAGCAGTCCTCACGCACGAGGCACGAGCTCTCCTGGATCTCGGTGCAAGGGTGGGGCGCTGGGCAGCTCTCCGCGTCGGAGCAGGTCACCCAGCCACTCGGGACGTCGCTCTCCGAGTCGAAGCTCTTGATCTCGCCGGTGTCCAGGTTCATCGCGGTGACGCCGTTGGGGTCGTCTTGGGTCGATCCCGAGCAAGCTGCGACGAGCACTGCGGCGGCGACGAAACAAAGCGTACGAAGCTCATTCATGATGTTCTCGATCCTCCGAGAACGCTTATCGCAAGCGACGTGCCAAGTAATTCTGCCGCTCTTGTCGCAGAGTTGATGTCTCGAGGTGTTCCACCGATGTGACAGCTGCTCCGCGTACGAGACAGTGCGCCCGAAGCGCCGCCGACCTTCTCGTGCGAGACCGAGGCGAGCCGACCGCTCGACCACGACCGTCTCGAACAGCAGGTCTCCTACGGCGGCATCAAGGCGCTGAAGGGCATCAGCCTCGAGGTCGACCGCGGTGAGATCGTCGCCCTGATCGGTACGGAGCGCAGCTTCCTTGCTCGGCGTCGAGAGGCTCGACTGGGGAGACGCTCGGCTCAGAGACCGAGATCGGGCGACGGATCGTACACGTTTCCGCGACCATTGCCGCCGCTCTCGAAGAGCAGCTCGAAGTTCTTCGGGGCCACGCCTGGCTCGAGCTGGTCGATATTCACTTCCTGGAACCGCCGAGCGACCCGGCCGGAAGCCGTACGAGCCGTAATGGAGATCTTGCTCGTACACTAGCGCGGCTGCTGCTTGTCTTCGTGCCAGGCCTTGGAGCCGCGACCGACCAGACAAGAAGCCAACAGGCAGTCACGGAGGGCGTGCTCTTCGTAGGTCGCCGTCGCGTGCGTGCCCTTGCCGGAAAGGAAACAGGCGCGCCCCTTGACCAGCTCTTCTCGCGTGAGGCGCTTGTCGCCGCGCTCGCGCTTCACCAACACGCCTTCGTTCGTCAGCTTGTCAGCGAGCTGAAGGCTCTTTTCACGCGGGACACCGCCGACGTAATAGCTCACGATCTTATTTTGTTTCGCCGCGAGGGCAAAGTGCTCGAACGCGTCGACATCCCCGTAAAGCGCATCGAACAGGTACACCTCGCGAACATCGACGCCGCCTCGGCTCACCACCGCAGCAGCCGGTCGATAACCACCCGAGTGGCCGGAGACGACAACACGACCGATCGCCTTCGACTCTGCAAGGCTGGCCTTGCCGAGAATCTTGTCGGCGCGCGGCGTTGCCAGTGTCTCGCGCACTTCTTCGAGCAGCCGCAGCAGGCCATTCTTCTTCATCAGCTTGCCGAAGTCGCCCTCTGCCGCGTTCACTGGTCCTTGCGGAACCACCAGCACCGCACTCTGCCGGCTGTCGCGCAGCTGCTCGCGGAGCTTGTGACTCTCGATCGCCTTTTCTGAGGTGGTGTTGTGCCCGTGAAAGTGGACGACGAAATCGACCTTCTTCGACTTGGTGAGGCGCGCCTGCAGCGGCACGAACACCAGCACCGTCGAGTCGGCGTAGGCGCTGCCTTCACAGGGAAACGGCGCGTGTTTGGCCGAGAGCGTGAACGTCGTGCCCACGCTGGTGGTGCTGCTGGCGACGATGCTCTTGCTGGAGCCTGCCCACGCGTCAGTCGCGAACGCCGACCCGACGAGGCCAGCGCCCAGAGCGAACAACAGATCACGCCGCAGCATCTCGCCGGGACTAGCACGCGCGCCGTCGATGGGCCAAAGACACGAGGTCCACGTGAAGGAAGACACCCTCGTCATCCACGAGATCTACGAAAGTGTGCAAGGCGAGTCGTCCTTCGCCGGGCTGCCTTGCACCTTCGTGCGCCTGACAGGCTGCAACTTGCGCTGTAGCTGGTGCGACACGGAAAAGGCCTTCTACGGAGGAACGCGCATGTCGCGTTCCGCAGTCCTGGAAAAAGCGCTCGCGTTCGAAACGCCCCTGGTCGAGCTGACCGGCGGTGAGCCGCTCTTGCAGCCAGGCACGATCCCCCTGTTGCGCGAGCTCTGCGACGCAGACCGCACCGTGCTGCTCGAGACCAGCGGCGAAGCGGACGTCAGCGCCGTCGACCCCCGCGTGCACAAGATCATGGACCTGAAAGCGCCCGGCTCGGGCGAGTGCCACAAGAACCGCTGGGAAAATCTCGCGCACATCCGGAATACGGACGAGATCAAGTTCGTACTGAAAGATCGCGCCGACTACGAATGGATGAAGGCCACCATCGCCACTCGTTCGCTGGCAGCGCTCGGCTGTACACTGCTGGTGTCTGCCGTGTGGGGCGCGCTCGACCCCAAAGACTTGGTGAAGTGGATGCTCGAAGACAAGCTCCCGGTCCGGCTCAACATGCAGATCCACAAAGTGGTTTGGGGGTCTGACGCGCAAGGCGTGTAGGGGGCGGATGAACCCGCGTCACGCCGCTTACTGGCGTCTACGACAGTGCGCAGGGGGAGCTGGTGAAACGCGCAACCAGCGCACCGCTCATCAAAACCGTGACGTCGATCCGCGCACCCGCAGCCAGGGTCGCCGACGAGCGCGTACAGGCCGGGTCGAGCGCGATGCGTCCAGCATGCGCGTGTGCACGATTCGCGTGAAGGTCGACGACCAGCTCTTGCTGGCCGTCGACAACGACTTGCCGCCTCAAGGTCAATAGCGACCTCGACCCGGATTGACTGACCAGCTCTTGCTGGCCGTCGACAACGACTTGCCGCCCACCGGGACCAAGGACATCGAGCTGTGCGGTGACGTGAGTGTGGTTCGCTCCGAGCTCGCGGGCGTTGTCAGCGTCAACATGCCGTCACGGTCCGAATCGGGCATCTCGTATGCCCGGGTGTGGCACAACGGGGTCGAGACCGACCACGTCATGTTGAGCGACCTGGCGCCCACGCTGCGAGCGCCGAGACCCTGGCAAGGTCTCGCCTTGAACGGCGTCATCGCAGCCGCATTGCTGCTGGTGGTCGCCATCAGGGAGCTCGTCCACTGGTGCGGGCTGTTCGGGTTTCGCGAGGCGGAGCACGAGGGCAGCGGCATCGTCAGCTTCAGCGACGGACGACGTGTCGATGCAACGAGCGCGGCCACGCTCCGCGCCGGTCCTGTGCTCGTGCGCGGCGCGTTGCCGGAAGCACCGCGCGCGAGCTACCGCGAACGCGCCGAGCTCGCCACGGCGGCACTCGTAATACGCGACCCGTACGAGCTCGGCAGCGAGCGCGACCGCAGGGCGCATCGTGTCATGTTTGCGTCAGCAGCCGCGCTCACGATCGCGCTCGGCAGCTCGGCGCTGCTCGCAGCCGCGTGGTTATTCGGCCTTCCTCTGTAGAGGCCGACAACCGAAACAAATTGCCGCTCTGCGCCATGAGCTGACGGCGCCGTGCTCGTCGATGGGGGCCGTGGCGTTCGCAACAGGGCTTTGCTAAGCCCGGCCCATGATCCGCGCGAGCATTCTCGGCCTCGGCTCCTACGTCCCGGACCGCGTCGTCACCAACGACGAGATTCGATTCTTGAACGACAAACACGAGACATGCGCAGAGACGCAGACAGAGACGAACGACGCGTGGATCAAGACGCGCACCGGCATCGAAGAGCGCCGCTACGTGCCGAACGACTCGGGCTTCACGTGTAGCGACCTGGCGCTTCGCGCGGCTCAGGCCGCGCTTACGGACGCAGGCATCGGGCCCAAAGACCTCGACTGCATCATCCTCGCCACGCTCTCGCCGGACATCCACTTCCCCGGCACTGCCGTGTTCCTCCAGTCGAAGCTCGGCATCGACGGCGAAGACGGCTGCGCTTGTTTCGACATCCGCCAGCAGTGCTCGGGCTTCGTCTACGGCATGCAGATGGCCGACGCCTTCGTGCGCACCAACATGTACAAAAAAATTCTACTGGTCGGCTCCGAGCTACACAGCCACTCGCTCGACTATTCGACGCGCGGTCGCGACGTGATGGTGCTGTTCGGTGACGGCGCCGGTGCAGCCGTGATCGGCCCCAAAGAGACGGACGACCCGACCGCGGGCATTCTGCACACCCATTGCCAAGCCGACGGCTCCGGCGCGATGGACCTCTACCTCAAAGTCTTCGAGATCGGGCACTTGCCCTACGTCTATTACGACGCCAACAACCGCGACGAGAACCAGATCAAGTACCCGCAAATGAACGGCAAGAAGGTGTTCCTCAATGCCGTGCGCAGTATGGTCGCGTCAATCAAGCGGGCGCTGGCAGAGACGGGTCTCACCTGGAACGACATCACCTGGTTCGTGCCGCACCAGGCAAACCTGCGCATCAACGAGGCTGTCGTTCAATACGCCGAGATCCCCCCGGAGAAGGCGCTCAACAGCATTCAATGGTACGGCAACACGACTGCTGCCACGGTGCCGCTGACGATCGACCATTATCGCAAAGCCGGCAAAGTGAAGAAGGGCGACCTCATCCTGTCGACTGTGTTCGGCGCCGGTTTCACATGGGGCTCGGCGATTTTCCGTCTATGAGCACGATCGGCAGGGCGCTCGCGAGCATGGCGCTGGTCACCGCCTGCGCCACTCCAGCACCCGCGCCGCGCGCCGGCGCGGCGCCGCCCGCCGCGGCCTGCAATGATACGCCAGCCGCAGGCTCGCCGGGGCAATTCCAGAACCCGACTGGCGCAAAGATCGACACCCCCGAGACCTGCGAAGGCGGCACCTACATCCGTGTCTACGGCGCAGGCACGCGTCAGCTGTTGATGGGCCAGGAAGGTAAGCCGCGAGGCTGCTCGGAGCCAGCGCCGGCAGGCGCGTCCGAAGACCAATGCCGCGAAGTTTTCGCAGACGCATTCGGGAGAGCGGTGATTGCGAGGCTCGCCAATGCGGGCGTGCAAGCCACCGGCTTGGGCCTGGGTGCGTGCGGCAAGATTCAAGGTGGCTTCGATGAGTGGCGCTACTCGGTCAGCATCAATGACTGGGGCGCCGCCGACGCGACAGTCAGCGCCGTCCAAGCCGAGCTCGATCGGTGGGGGCTCGGACACCACTTCGGCGTCACGGTTCGGGAGATTCCCTGTGCCATCCCGCTCGCCGAGAGCAGCCCGCCCTGAGAATTCCTCCGTGCCAAATGCGAACTGAGCGGGCGCTTACCCGCGTTCTTTGTTCCGGAGGCCACGGAGGAATTTTGCTCGTTGATTCAACCTCCGGTTGAATTCCTCCGTGCCAAATGCGAA
>Ga0105048_10004433_pt1 | contig 22876 bp, 26 predicted proteins | sample MAT05_FD_78382 | JGI IMG/M metagenome (GOLD analysis project Ga0105048, IMG submission 78382) | Freshwater microbial communities from Lake Fryxell liftoff mats and glacier meltwater in Antarctica - MAT-05 | ecosystem: Environmental > Aquatic > Freshwater > Ice > Liftoff microbial mat | place...
AATACGCGCTTGGAGGCGTCGGCGCTCAAGCGGTTGGCAAGCAGGCAGCCCGCCGTGCCCCCGCCAACGATGATGTAGTCAAACGTGGTTTCGTTCATGCCCCATCCTAAACCACACAGGCCCTTGAAAAGCTGACAGCAGGCCGTTGCGCCCTTGGTTGCAACCAGCCCCTAAACCCAGTAGCCATAAGAGAGAATGCAACCATAAAACTGAACACCGCACTCTATGGACAACACCGATCTAGCGCTTCGCTTCGCAGTGGCAATTGGCCTGGGCATCTTGCTGGGCTTGGAGCGCGAGCGCTCCAAGGGTGGTGACGGTGGTGCTGGTGTGCGAACCTTTGCGCTGATTACGCTGAGCGGCACCATCTCAGGCTACCTTGGCGAACAAATGGGTCTGAATTGGCTTGCGCTGGCCATGTTTGTCGCCGTTGCGGCGCTGGTCGTCGGCATGTATGTGGTGACAGCCCAGCGCGGTGACATCGGCATCACTACCGAAGTCTCCACCCTGTTGGCCTTTGTGCTGGGCCTGTTATGCGCCTACGGCCAGTTGCAACTGGCAAGCTGGATTGCGGTGGCCATGGCCTTGTTGCTCGCGCTCAAGGACTGGTTGCACCAGCTTGCCGGCCGCATCAACAGCACGGATGTGGAAGCCACCCTCAAGTTCAGCATCGTCACGCTCATCATTTTGCCGCTGGTGCCAAACGTCAACTACGGACCGCCTCCGCTGGACGTCATCAACCCTTACACAATCTGGATGATGGTGGTGTTGATCTCTGCGCTCAATTTCAGCAGCTACCTGTTGATCAAAGTGGTGGGGGCCGAGCATGGTGTTGGCATCGCCGGCCTATTGGGCGGGCTGGCGTCCAGCACGGCGGTCACCCTGGGGTTCTCGCAGCGCAGCCGGCAACCGGGCGAGAACGCGTCAGCACTGGCGCTGGGCATCGTGCTGGCATGGACCGTCATGTTCTTCCGGGTCGCCATCATGACCGCACTGATCAGTTGGGAGCTGGGTCGCCAGATTGCCTGGGTCATTGGGCTGTTGTGTGTGGCCAGCTTGGGTGCGTGCTACTGGCTGTGGCGCAGCAACCGGCGCAGCGAGCGTGGCGAGGTCAAGCCCGGCAGCAATCCGTTTGAACTTGATGCCGCCATCAAGTTCGGCTTGTTGTTCGGCGTCATCTTGTTAGTGTCCAAAGCGGCCCAGGTGTATTTGGGCGATGCGGGCCTGTACCTGGCGGCGGCTGTGGCCGGTCTGACCGATGTGGATGCCATCACCCTGGCCATGGCCAATCTTGCCCACGACGATGCATCCCAGCTGCAAGTGGCCGCGCGCGCCATCGTCATCGCTGTCATGGCCAACACGCTGACCAAATGCAGTATGGCGATCGGGCTGGGTTCGGCTGAGCTGCGCCGCATCACCCTGCCGATTGCTGCACTGCTGCTGGTCGTGGGCGGGGTGGGGGCAGTCTTGCTGATATGAGATGAAATGACCTAAGGCTGGGCGTTCGGCAGCCGGAATGGCCTAGCCTCAAAGCGGAACACTTGCGCGTCTTTGGCGTCCACCGTGGTCTTGATCCAGCCCATATTAGGTGAGCCGGAGGTCTCCACCCGGGTGAAGTTGCGGATCACAGCTTGTGTGGCGGGGTCTCGCAAAGGCTGGTTGATTTGCTGTTGGTGGCTGTCGCCATGCACCAGTACAACCTGGCCCGGAAAGGCCAGCGTCTCCACCCGCAATTGGGTTAAAAAGTCTGTGTAGCCAGGCACCGGTTTGCCTTCATTGAACACTTCAAGCAGCGGGTTCGCTTGTATGACAAGCATCAGCCCCGCTAGCTTCGCTTGGCGGGCGCGTTCAAACGCTTGGGCCAGCCACGCCTTGTTGGCCACGCTGCGCTGCAGGAACTCCTCTACCGGACCGCCATTTCGAGAAGCTCCGTGGAAGTTATTTTGGCTGCCGGTCACATTCATGCCGACAAAAATCACGCCGTTGGTCTCCCACCGCACGTTCTCGCGATAAGCGGCAAACTTCGGATCAGCGCTTTGGCGTTGTAATTTCAAGGGCCGCTGACCCAGCGCCGTGGCACCAGAAAAGAACATCTCTCGTAGCTTGGCCAGGCGCTCCACCGGGTCGTAGGCGCCGTTGTTTTTGCGGTGGCAGTCGGTCCATTCGTTGTCGCCCGGTACATAAATCAGCGGATGCCGGGAGGCCTCAAACACCTGCAGCATGTGCCTGAAGACTTCATCGCTGCAAACCGATCCTCCACTTTTGAAGTCCCCGTCATGGATAACAAAAGCGAGGTCTTCACGATCCATCTCGGCAATCAGGTCAGGCACCAGTGCAAGCTCTCCCCGGCTGTAGCCGGTGTCTCCGAACAGTCCCAACGAGAAGGGTTGTGCAAGTGCTGAGACGGACCAGAAAGCCATCCCGAGCAAGCCAGCTGCTACTTTGATTTTCATAGAAATATTTTGACTGATAAGGTGCCACCTTAGCACGGTGGGGTTCAATTCAAGACCGCTGTCTTTAACCACAAACGCTGGCAAAAATACAGCCTAAGGTGGCAACTGACTTACACAATTTGGTTAGGCACCGCACAGAATGACTCGTCCCTTCCCTCTATGGTTAGAACCAGTCCGAATGCATCCAGACTCAACGGTACGGGCGGACTATATTTTTCATGGATATCGAGCTTACAGAAGGGGAAACGAAATGCCAAACAAGAACCTACCGCGCGACAGTGAGCATTCGCAAGCTGGCAAAGCCAACGACAAGTGGGAGCCCGAGAACAGCCGTGGCCCACGCGGCTATGGTCACTCGCAAGCCTACGGTGGCACCTTGGGCTACCAAGACGAAACCCTGCGGACCCCAGAAAATGGCCAGCAACAGTACGACCGCGTCGGCAGCACCGAGCCTACCAAACGTAAATGACGGGGGCGACCTGAGCTTGGTGTCATGGCAAATCTGCCCCAGGCGATTCCGTTCAGTAGTAGAGACGTGCGTATGTCAAAATGGCCTATAGCCCCCGTAAATAAATGCTATCTAGCTATCAATTAGATAGTATATCGAGCGCCAACGTTCAAGATTAGAGAGATTTTCCTAGTGTTTAGCGCCGCTTACTCCACAGCAAAAACAGGTGGGGCAAGCCCCGAAGTGGAGGCGTGGACCAGCAGACCGGGTGGAGTGTGGGCACTTTTAGGCGCTGCAGTGCCCTTTGCCGAAGCGGTGCGCCAGATTGGCGGGACATCCGCAATTTGTTGGCGTAGCGCCGCGCCACGTGCGCGTTCCGGCGGTCGTAGATATTACGTTCAGTTTGCCCGCAACGCACCGCAAAAGGTCGCCATTGATGCGCAGGTCCAGCCGCCGTATTCTCGAACGACAACAAGAGTGGACCCCTGAACCCACGCGATAGTTGGTCTGGCGAGCCATCGACGGATAGGTGATCTTGTCCAAACAAGGACAGCCGACGAAGTACAGCCTGAAGATTGGCGGCAGCCACGGCAGCCACGGCAGCCACAGTTGCCAGGGCTGGCTGTTGTCACCAGGTTGTCACGACCAGGCGAAACAATAAGGGTTAACCCGGTATTCAACTTCGCGCATTTCTGCGCTTTTGAAATCCTGGAATAAACAACCCACCTACAACCTGGGGGAGTGGGTCAATCTAATTGACTGCGACCCGGGAGACTTCCCAGCTGACAAGCTCGCTGTCATAGGCGGAAAGAGCGAAAGTCGAATTGTTTTGCCGCCAGTTAGACAAGTTAGTTGATATTTCCCAAACCGTCTTCCAACCCGAAGTTGCCATGAACATCCGACAGCGTCTGACCCTCCTCATAGCCCTAACATTTGCAGCACTCTTGCTCATCGGTGGCTTTGCCGTGTTCCAGTCCCGTGGCAGTTCCACCGAAGTGAAGACCGTCACGGAGGGCGTAGTTCCCAGTGCACTGGCCTCGGTCGAACTGATGAGCCAACTCAAGGATGTACAAATTGCTGCATTGGCATCGGTGTCGGCAACCGATGCAGTCGACATCTCTAAAACACAAATCGAACTGAGTTCAAAAAAGGAAAGCCTGCAAAGAGCGCTGCGCCTACAGTTCGACCAAGCTGACAGTGATGCGCAGCGTGGCCTGATCAAGCAGGCTGAAGAAAGCCTGTCGAATTACTTTGGCTCCATCGACGATACGGTCAAGTTCAAGCTGGCGGGACAACAGGAGATGGCGGAAGCGAATATGTCCGCGACGGTGGACCAATATCTGCGAGAGCAAATTTCCATCATTGAAACGGTCCAGATAGAAAAGCGCCGCAGTAAAGACGAAGCGATTGCTTCGGTGAATCGCAATATGGAGCAGACCACCACAGCATTGACCATGATTACCCTTGGCGCGGTGATCGGCTTGGGCGGACTCGGTCTGATCCTTTACCGGCAAATCACCCGTCCGATTGCCGACATGCAGGAAAAGATGACGGAGATTGCCACGAGTCAGGACTTCACCCACCGCGTGCCAGTGACGCGGCAAGACGAAATTGGCCGCTCAATCGTGGCGTTCAACGCGATGATCGAAAAAATCCAGGAAAGCTCCGAGGTCGTCAAGCAGAAAAACGCAGACATTCACGCGATGCTGCACAACATCCCGCAGGGCATTTTGACAGTCGTTCCCGGAAGCACGGTACACCCAGAATACTCGGCCTATTTGGAAACTATCCTGGAAACCACGGATATTGCCGATCGCAGCGTCATGGAGTTGGTATTCACAAATACGCGTTGCGGCTCCGACATCCTGTCGCAGGTGGAAACAGCCATGAGCGCCTGCATTGGTGAAGACAGCATGAATTTTGATTTCAATGCCCACTTGCTGGTCCATGAAATTGAAAAAGACATGGCGGATGGCCGCACCAAAATCCTGGACCTGAGCTGGTCCCCGATCACTGATGACGCAGACACCGTCGTGCGGTTAATGCTTTGCATCTGGGATGTGACGCAACTGCGTCAGCTGGAACTGCAGGCCAAGGAGCAAAAGCGAGAGTTGGCCGTCATCGGCGAAATTCTGGCGGTGAACCAGGAAAAATTCCATGCTTTCATCGACGGTGCCCGGCGCTTCGTCAGCGAGAACGAATCGCTGCTCAAACAGTCCGGCGACGCGCCCACCGCAGTAACGTCTCCGGAGGTGATTGCCGGGCTGTTCCGCAACATGCACACGATCAAAGGCAACGCGCGCACCTACGGCTTGCTGCACCTGACAAACCTTGTGCATGAAGCCGAACAGACCTACGACGACATGCGCAAGGCACCGGACACGCCATGGGACCTGATGTTGATGATCTCCCAGTTGGAGAGCGTGGCAGCGGAGTTAGACAAGTACGACCACATAAACAACGTCAAACTCGGACGCAAAGGCCCTGGCCGACGCGGTGGGGTCGATAAATTCCTGATGGTACCCAAAGAGCGCATCGAATTCGCGATTGCGGCGATTGACAGGGCGGCTGACAGCAGCGCCGTGGACCAGATGCAGACGCTAAAAGACCTGCGTCAGGCTATGTACATGCTGGGCACTGAAAAAGTCGAAAGTGTTTTGTCTGGCGTGATCGACTCTCTGCCATCTTTGGCCATCGAGCTGGGCAAGGAAGCACCCATCACGACGATTGATGACCAGGGCATCGTTGTCAGGGCACAGGCGACGGATCTGCTGAAAAACATATTTATGCATCTGTACCGCAACTCGATGGACCACGGCATCGAAGATGCGTACCAGCGCACTGCTGCGGGCAAGTCCCCGCGCGGACGCATTCACCTCGTCCTGAACATGCTCGACGACGCTCTCACGTTGAGACTGAGCGACGACGGTCGCGGACTAGCGGTGGGATTCATTCGCAAGAAGGCGATAGAAAGCGGCATCATTACACAGGACCAGCATCTCAGCCCGGAGGAAACCGCGCAGCTGATCTTTGAAGGCGGGTTTTCAACCGCTGCGGTGGTCACCGAGGTTTCGGGCCGTGGGGTCGGCATGGACGCCGTGAGAGGCTTTGTGGAGGCCGAAGGCGGAACAATCGCGTTGCGTTTTACGAGCGATGTTGATAGTGACGAGTTCCGCCCCTTCGAAGCCGTCATTACGCTGCCGGCAAAGTACGCTATCCGGGCCGAAGTCCATGTTTGAGATGGCTCTTGCATTCGTTGGTGGTACTGCTTTATGCGGAGTTGTTTCCGTCTGGCTGTTTCGCAAGCAGTCCTTGGTGCTCGACGAAATGGTCTCCAAGCGCCAAGCGCAGGTGACCGAGCAACAGTTGAACCTGGAGCTTGACTGTGCACAGCAGGCGCTTGAAGACATGCACGTGGAGAAAGTGCACGTCGCACTCAAAGCGCAAGTTGACGAACGAGAAGCGCAAAGCCAGAACGATCAGGCATTGCAACAGATGAGTGAGCGCATTCACGCAGTCTCGCAAGGTGTCAAGGGCGGCAGCCACTCTATGGCGGAAGGCGTTAGTGAGTTGCTTGGGTTGGTGAAAACGTTTGAGCGCTGGCATGCGGACATGAATCAGCTGATTAGCCACAACCGTGAAATGCACTCCAAAAATGATGATTTCAACCAGATCGTTCGCCAAATGGTTATCGTGACGTTGAACGCGTCGATCGAAGCCGCCCGGGCGGGTGAGCTGGGACGCGGCTTTGCCGTAGTCGCTGATGAAATGCGATCGCTTGCCGGACGCGCCGAGAAGCTCTCCAAAGAGTACCGAGACAGTCTTTACGAGAACGATCTGATCACCACCAACACCTTTCAGGACCTGCAGGCGGGCGGAAAGATGATCATCGGTTCACTGGTGGGTCTGGATCAGGTGAATAAAAAAATCTTAGAGTCCGTTGATGCCTGACGCAACGTTGAAAGCAACGCCATGATCAGCGCCAATGCCCGTGCAGGTTTCGATAACGTATTGAAGGATGCCGCCTGCAATGCGATGGTTAATGACCCATCACAAATCTGTGAGTTGGAAACGATCGAAACCGTTACTGCTACGTCAGACAAGAAACTCATCGTTCTGACTATTTCGGGCTACCTCTTTCGCCTGATGGTTTTTATACACTTTGCCGACACCTTTGTGCTACGCCAGCACATGGCACGTCGAAGCCGCGAGAACGGCAATGCGTTGAGTGACCAGGAATTTACGGATGTACTGCAGGAACGCGCCAACATGTGTTGCGGCGCGATGAGCCGTAACCTGACCCAGGTCTTTCCCCATTTGGGCATGTCCACACCGAACATGTTGTCCAGCCACTGTATCCGCTATCTGCCCAAGCTTCAGGGTGGTTATGTCCAGCACTTTAGGGTGCATGTCGACAACGCAGCACTCGTGGAGATGAGTCTGTGCGTGAGCGAGTATGCCGATCTCGACTTCACGCTCGAAATTGCTGCAGCGGATGCCAACACCGGCGAGTTGGAAATGTTTTGATCCTGATTGAAGAAACGGAAATGGCCATGAATCCTGAACAAAAAGTCGTTAGCAAGGTTCTGGTGCTTGACACCGACCCGGTCAGCATGGAGCAGACTAAGATTTTCTGCGAGGAGCACGGCCTGATTGGTCTCAAAGTACAGCCTGACAATGTGATGTTCGTGCTCAAGTCAAATGTGGACCTCGGCGGCGTTTTAATAGCCGAAAATTTTGGTCGCAAGGCGTTGGGTGGTATTGCGATGGGCCGCAAAATCAATCAGGTTCGGCCGGAGCTCCCCATCTTTCTGCGCCGTGAAAGTAGCCACGCCTTGGACGACCTCTCCGAGCGGGATCGCCGCCCGTTTCGGGCGGCTTACACACTGCAAGACATGTCGTTTTTGAAGGCAGCGCTGGATGAATCCATCTTTAGCCTGGACTTCCCGCAAATCCTGCTCAGAGGCGTGTCCGAAATGACTAAAGCTGCGCTGGAAAGCCAGTTTATTGATATGTCGGCCGAGACAGAAACACCCTACATGGTGCGAGATCAGCTGATCTATGGCGAATTGTTCACCATGATTCCGATTGACAGCAGCTGGTGCCGCGGCTACATGATGTTGCAGACCGAAGAACGCGGTCTGGTGGATCTCGTGAAGGCCGACCGGACGCATATTGTGGCGAGTGCAGCCGATGATTTTCGCAGCCTCAATAGCATTCTGGGCGAGATCACCAACCTGATCTGGGGCGCATTCAAAAATCGCTTTATGTCCGTGCAAGGCCCTGGGCTGAGTCAATCGCAGGTGCCGATCGTCGTAAACCACCTGCACCGCTACATTTCATTCGGCTCCAGCAATCCGCAGCTGTGTTTCAAATACACCATGACCGACCGCACGGACACTCTCGCCAAGCCATTGGTGGTGTACCAAAAGTTTGTCTTCAACCTGAGTTGGTCACCAGAGAATTTTTCGGAGAATGCAATGTCTGTAACCGAACTTGTAGCCTCTGGCGAATTGGAATTGTTTTGACTTTTTAGGATATAAAAGATGGCACAAGTACTTGTAGTGGATGATTCCAGCACCGTGCGCAACGAAGTGGGTGACTTTCTAAAAGCCAACGGGTTTACGGTGGCTTTTGCAGAAGACGGCCGTGATGGCTTGAACAAGCTCAAGTCTGACTCTGCCATCAAACTGGTGGTGTGCGACGTGAATATGCCCAACATGGATGGCTTGACCATGGCCGAAAAGGTGCGCAGCGAACTCGGAAATCAAACCGTCAGCATCATCATGCTAACCACTGAGAATTCACCGGTGATGAAGGAGCGTGGCAAAGCGGCCGGCATAAAGGGCTGGATCGTCAAGCCCTTTAAAGGCGATGCCGTGATCGCCACGTTCAAAAAATTGGTGGGGGCTTAGAGGACTTCGCGTCCGAAAGGATTGCTGTTTAAAGAGATTGCGCATATAGCCATTGGTAAGTGACTTCTCATTTACTTCGCACAAGATCTGTCTAGACCTCACTAAAGATGTGCCAAATCACGCAAGTCGTGTCTTAAATCGGTGATGCTCTTGGCGCGTGCGCTCAAACTGATAAGTAAGTCAATGCGTCTGCGAATGGCGTGCAGGTTATGAATCGCGGCAATTCCCAAGGCTTGCCCACTGAGCGTTGATCTGTTGAGGGATGGCATTGTCCAGGTGGCAGTTTCCGGTTGGCCTGGCCAGCTCGGATGCTCGCGGGAGGTCGCTGCGTCCAAAGCAATCACAATGGCCATTCTGGGGGCGCCGGACCGCGTAAAGTCAGTCCAGGGCTTGCAACGCAGATCTTGCGCGCCAAACCCAGCTGTCGAAATCGCAAGCTTGGCCCACGTATCAGGCTGTTGCGCTATCTGACCCGGAATTCCGCAGGAATAGGCTTTGAACCTTTGAGGTGCCAAGTGGCGCAAACAGGCCTCGGCCATGAGACTTCTCGACGCGTTTTCAACGGAAACGAATAACACCTTCATCTCAGACTGTTGCATTCGAGTATCTTATATCCGCATAAAGCACTAGTCCCGAGGTTGTCGGAACGCTATCCACGCGGCAATCAACATGAAAGTTGCGATGATGGCCACCACAATCCAAAAGCCTAAAGGGTGCTCCGCCAACGGAATGCCGCCCACATTCATGCCAAGCAAGCCTGCAATGATATTGATCGGCAAAGCCAATACCGTCACGATGGTCAGCACAAACAGGCTGCGGTTGTTGGCTTCAGCCACACGACCGGCAATCTCTTCTTGCAGCAACTTGATACGTTCCTGAAGCGCAGCCATATCGCTCAGCGCTACATTGAATTCCTCGGTGGACTGGCGCAAATCATCCAAATCCTCTTCGCAGATCCATTCAGGAGGTAGTTTGAGCAAGCGAAATAGCGCTGCAGGCTCGGGGGCTAGCAAGCGTTGCAGACGCACCAGTAATCGGCGCAATGAGCCCAGATTCGCGCGCTTAGTCTCTAATCGCCCGGCCAGCAAGTGGTCTTCTATACCATCGACTTTGGCAGTGGTGGCGCGCACAATATTTACCAATACATCGCCCTGGTCATGCATCAAATGAACCAGCAACTCCACGCTAGAACGCATCGACGCGCCTTTCTTCACCGCATCGCGCAATCGATCGATTGAGCGTAGTGGCTGCAATCGCGCGCTAACTACCAACTTGGGTCCTACAGACAACCACATGGTCGAAATGTCAGACGGTTCAAAGGAAAAGTCATAGTGGACATCGTTGACTACCGCAACGAGAGTGTCGTCATCCAGCTCCACGCGCGTCGATTTAGATCCATCGCGCAACGATTCGTGAAAAACTTCCGTCAGACGCAAGTTGTCCCGAATCCATCGCTCAGCGGCAGTGTGCGCCAGATTGAAATGCAGCCAAATGAATCCGTCTTCCTCTGTGGCTGCCGCAAGAAGCAGGAGGGCTTGAGGGCAGTCGATCGCTTGCCCAAAACCTGAAGGACCAAAATGGAAGCCGCAGATTAAGCCGTACGAATTGGCGCCGAAGTCGGGAGATGGCACTGTGCTCATGTTTGACGCTTGGCTTCAAATGGTATCAATGGAGGATCTGAGCAATGCGGATCGCTGCGATTGTGTGGCCACTAACATCTCATCTTTAAAGCCGACAGCGGCGGGTGGCATACATGGTAAGAGTGTATTGCCCTTTGGCTTGGAGGGATCGCTTCTTTGAACCAAGGCGGGACTTTGGGCCGCTATCGAATTTGGTATTCCCCTATTGCCAGATACAGAGCAAAATTCGTTTTCTATAAATGCGTGAAAGTAATGCCATGCGAAAGAATAACATTCGGTTGGAAATGCTAGCGGGTGACCTTGAGAGCCGCTTTGGCCCCGACGACCTCTTTGTCATCGACATCAGGCAGGAACTTGCCAAACGAAGAGTGAATACCCATAGGCTATCGCCCAAAATCCCGACGGAACTCCGTTCAAAAGCACCCTCAAGCAGGGTTGCCACAATGATAGTGAGTGGCATGCTCACGAGCTAGTCTTGTCTTGAAGGCCGTGGGATAGCGCGTGCAGCCGCCGTGCGGACGATTTACGATTTTTTCTATCGACTAGAAACCAGCTTGGTCGCCACGGGGGCTGAGGTCACAATTCCCGGCCAGATCGTTGGTTGCAATGCAAACGAAGGGCGAGCGATCGATGAACAACCGCGTCATCGCGTTCAAGCGATTCGTGATCTTTGCACAGGTCAGCGCTGCAGGCTCGCCAATGAGTGCGCGCAACTGCGCTTCGGTGCGGATGACCTGGGATGTGCGTGGGTGAGTTGTAGCGACAGTCATCGGTGTCTTAAATAACTTGATGGCCTCTCGCGGACCAGATCTACGGACGGCATTCATACGGCTGCAATTGCGCCTGACATCAAAGCGTCACATTGCGGCCATAGATTCTCCCGGTCCACTTAAGGGGAATCACCCATGCATGCTGCCATCGAAATCAAAACTCTGAGCAAAACCTTTCCCAATGGGAGAAAGGCGCTGCAAGGTGTCGACATCACCATCGCCCCAGGCGAAATGGTTGCCCTGATTGGCGCGTCAGGTTCGGGCAAATCAACATTGCTGCGGCACATGGCGGGTCTGATGGCAGCGGATGCTGGGGGACGAGGTTCGATCATCATCCACGGCCAAACCGTGCAGAGCAATGGCAAGATTGCCGCCAACATCCGTTCGGTGCGCTCTGGCATTGGCTTTGTGTTCCAACAATTCAATCTGGTGGGTCGCCTGCCGGTGATCGTCAATGTGCTGGCGGGCACGTTGCACAAGGTGCCTATTTGGCGCAGTCTGACGCGCTGCTTTACCACTGCCGAGAAAGCGCGCGGCATTGAGGCCTTGCGCAGGGTCGGCATTGACGAATGCTGGGCGCAGCGGGCCTCGACCTTGTCTGGCGGTCAGCAGCAGCGCGCAGCTATTGCGCGGGCCATGGTGCAGGGCGCAAAAGTTGTGCTGGCTGACGAGCCGATTGCGTCGCTTGACCCTGAATCGTCGCGCAAGGTGATGGATATTCTGGCCCGGGTGAACCGCGAGGACAAGTGCACGGTGGTGGTGTCTTTGCACCAGGTGAACGTGGCTATCAAGTACTGCCAACGCACCGTCGCCTTGCACCAGGGCAAAGTGGTTTACGACGGCCCCTCGATCGGCTTGACACCCTCTGTACTGCGCGAGCTCTATGGTGCAGAGGCAGACGACATTCTGTCGCTGGGGGACCACATCTCCAGCCTGCAAGACAAAGTCAGGCCGGTCCCCCACCTGGCGTGGCCTACGCCTCTGGCCCACTCGGCCTGAATCTTCTTTCTCTCTCCCCAAAACCAACCAGGAATATTGTCATGATCAAGAAGCTATTGACCGGACTGAGCGCTGCGGCGCTCGTCATTTTGACGCCAGTGCAGGCGCAGGAAATGAAGGAATTCAATTTCGGCATCATCTCGACAGAGTCATCGCAAAATCTGAAATCCGATTGGCAACCAATCCTGGATGCCATGGCCAAGAAAACGGGCATGAAGATTAATGCCTTTTTTGCGTCCGATTACGCCGGCATCATTGAAGGCATGCGCTTTAACAAAGTGCATGCTGCCTGGTATGGCAACAAGTCGGCCATGGAAGCGGTCGATCGCGCAAACGGTGAGGTTTTTGCCCAAATGGTCAATGCGGATGGCTCCCAGGGCTATTACTCCCACCTGATCGTCAACAAGGACAGCAAGCTGATGACCTTGGACGACATGCTCAAGCATGGCAAAGAACTGTCTTTCGGCAATGGGGACCCGAATTCCACCTCCGGTTTCCTGGTGCCGAGCTTCTATGTATTCGCCAACAACAACATCGACGCCAAGACCTTTTTCAAAGTGGCACGCGGTGCCAACCACGAAAGCAACGCCTTGGCTGTAGCCAACAAGCAGATTGACGTTGCAACCAATAACAGTGAAAACTTGGAAAAGCTCAAAGAGCGCTTGCCTGAGAAGTTCAACCAGCTTCGCATAATCTGGACTTCGCCGCTGATTCCTCTGGACCCGCTGGTGATGCGCAAGGACCTGCCTGAAGCCACCAAAAAGAGCGTCAAAGACTTCTTCTACACCTACGGCTCCGGCGGCCAGCAGGAAAAAGATGTCTTGATGAAGTTGTCCAAGCTGTCGGGCTTCAAGGCATCAACCAATGCACAGTTGATACCCATCCGCCAATTGGAACTCTTCAAGGAAAAAAACAAGCTTGAAGCCGACACCAACATGCCAGCGGCTGACAAGCAGACCAAGCTGATGGAAGTCGATCGCAAGCTCGGCGAACTGGTTAAGGGCTAAGGCGGGCCATGACAGCCACTTCGCATCTTGCGGCGGCGCCTCCGCCGGTATCTGCTCAAGCACCTGGGTCCAATCTAATCGGCTTGTTGGCATGGGGCGGCGTGGTTGCGCTACTGGCGGGCTCTTGGCAGGGTGCCGATATGCGGCCAATGGATCTGGTTCGCGACGCTGGCAACATGGCCACCTATGCGTCGGATTTTTTCCCGCCCAAGTTTGCCGACTGGCGCTTCTACTTGCAGGAAATGCTGGTTACCCTGCAAATCGCGGTGTGGGGCACCGCCTTGGCCGTGGTGTTTGCAGTTCCCTTAGGCCTGCTGTCGGCTTCCAATATTGCACCCACCTGGGTTCGCCAGCCGGTGCGCCGGCTGATGGATGCATCTCGGGCCATCAATGAGATGGTGTTTGCCATGCTCTTCATCGTGGCGGTTGGACTGGGGCCGTTTGCTGGCGTGCTGGCACTCTTTGTGCACACCACGGGTGTACTGGCAAAGCTGTTTTCGGAAGCGGTTGAGTCAATCGATGCGCAGCCCGTGGAGGGCATTCGGGCCACCGGAGCCAACGCTCTGGAAGAAATCATCTATGGCGTGATTCCCCAGGTTTTGCCATTGTGGATTTCCTATTCGTTGTACCGTTTTGAATCCAACGTGCGCTCTGCGTCGGTCGTAGGCATGGTGGGAGCCGGCGGCATCGGGGTAATCCTTTGGGAGATCATTCGGGGCTTTCAGTATGCAGAAACCTGCGCAGTGATGATCATCATCATCGTGACGGTCACCATCATTGATCTGGTTTCTGCCCGTATCCGCAAGGCTCTGGTTTAGGCTTGCTGAACAACAAGACTATCCCGAAGGTAGTCTGCGAGTTGCTGGCCAGCTGTCGCCAACGAGGAATCGTTGATGATCTGGCAATCGGTTTGCATGCCGTCGAAGAGGGCGTTGCGCGCAAGCCGGGCAGCCACCGAACTCGCTGAATCCCTGGCACGCTGGTTCATGCGCAGAGCCAATTGATCCGGGGCTGCGGTAACTTGCACCACCCGCATCTCGGGCGACACAGGCATATCGTTGACATGCGCTCGCGAGCCGTTCACCACGACCAGGCGCCCTGCCCGCACATCATTCGCATAGTGTTCTGAAACGCCGTAGAAAAACCCGTGCGCCTGCCAGTGCCACCGCAGCGATCCATTGGCAACTTGGGCGTGGAAGTCCGTCTCGGTGATGGGATCGTGGTCAGAGCCCACCTGCATGGCACGTGTCACCACCCGGCGCGCAAACACCACGTCAGGGCGGTTGGCGAGGTCTTGGCGAGCCCAAGCGATAACACTGTCCTTACCCGCACCAGAAGGGCCGCAGATAAAAATCCATGCGCCGGTCATGCTCGCACCAACACATCGGCAACACGCCGAAACGCAGCCTCTGGTGACGCCTGCACAAACAGGCAGAGCCGGTCCATCCACAGCGGCGCATCCCTGTTCAAACGGTTCACCCAGGGGTTCGCTGCGACGACGACGCGCTCCTGCATGGCACGGTCAACCGGCCCGGTGAGTGTGAAGTGAAAGCGAAAACGCTCCATAACGTAGGGGTAGCCAAACTTTTGAAGTAATTCGGCCTCCCGCGTGTCCAGACTGGCAACGCCGCGGCGCTGGATGTCAGCAGCGTTGAGTGGCGCGCGCAGGTCGTCAAGCCCCGTCACACACGTGGATGCAAACCCTTGCAGCGCCTCAGCCGCGCCTTCTGCAACCAGCGCAACGAAATTACCGATCGCGCTCGCGCGCACAGGCCCAAGCGCCACCGGAGCCAGGGTTGCGGCCAGACTCTCCATGCGGGTCAGCAAGTCTGCCTGGGTTTGGCCTGTTGCCAATCGAAAAGGCGCTTTCAAGGTGGCATGAAAACCATAACGCCGGGGCTCTGTGGTGATAGCGGCCAATTCGTCGGCCTGCACCTCCTCCAGCTGTGGTTGCTGCAAGAGGGTGTCGTCCCACTCATTGCGACCCAGCCAATGGCTGCCAAAAATCCACCAGGGTGAGTGCTGCTCGGGCGCAAAGAAGATTGCGTAGCGTGCGCTCATTGCCCGTCCCCCGCGCTCACTACCAGTTGCACGCGGTCGCCGCAGAAAACCGTCTCGCCATATTTGATGGGTTGCCCCTGCATGTCCACATCCAGGCACTCCACGCACAGCAAGGGTCGGGTAGTGGGCTGTTTGAGCAGGCGAGCAGTCTCATCGGAAGGCATTTGCGTCGTAATGCGGCTTTGCGCGCGGACGTAATCTTCAACCCCAAAATGGCGCAAAACCTCGGTGATGCGCGAGCCGTCGCTGAGCCGCTCCAACAGTCCGACGAACCGCGCGGCCGGGTAATACGCAGTGGCCAGACCAATGGGCTGGTCATTGGCCTCATCCAGCGTCTCCACCATGAGCACAGCAGACCCTTTTTCAAGTTTTAGCTCATGGGCGACCCGCTCTGGCGCTGGCATTTCGCGCGCCGTCAGCAGTTGTTTGCTGGGCAAAAGGCCCTGACGCTGCAGATTTTCACTAAAGCGGGTGCGACGCGACAGCACATAGTCCAGCAGCTCGTGCTGAACAAACATGCCGCGTCCTGGCTCAATCCGAACCAGACCCTCAACTTGCAAGGCTGCAACCGCTTGTCGCAGGGTGTGCCTGTTTACGCTGAACCGCGCCGCAAGTTCACTTTCACTGGGCAGGCGCCCTGTTGCGCTGAAGCTCCGATCGCGAATTTCGGTACCCAAAGTATCTGCAATTTGCTTCCAAACGGCCACGCCACTGCGTCGACCGGGTGCACTGGAAAAGGCGCGTTCATTTGTCATCATTTGGTCATGTTGCCCAGTTTTACTTGCCTCTCGCAACAACCAGTTTGGTTGTCAACAGCAAGCCACTTAACTCTATCAACTGATTTAGACATCTGTATGACAGACAACCCAATAAATGCCCAGACGGCGCCGCGCCAGCGGTGGCTGAGCGTACTTGCACGGGCCACCCGTGCGGAACTGGAACAAGCCGTAGCAACCCTTGCTCCACTAGAGCCCATTGAACACCTGCGGTCAGCAGAGTCGGGAATGGTCATGCTGCGCGCCCGGGTAGGCGGGACCGGTGACGCCTTCAACCTGGGTGAGGCAAGTCTTACACGCTGTGCCCTGCGTGTGGGTGCTAGCGCCCTCGGTGTTGGCTATGCGCTAGGTCGCGACCGCCGCAAGGCCGAACTCATTGCGGTACTGGATGCACTGTTACAGGACAGTGCCCGTCAAACGCTGATTCTCAACACTGTTGTCGCACCACTGGCCAACCAGCAAGCGCTGAAGCGGGACGCTGTGGGTCGATCGGCAGCCACTTCGAAAGTAGAGTTTTTTACCTTTGTGCGAGGCGCAACATGACGAACCCACAACCGCTATGCGCCGGGTTTACCGATCCGGTGCACGACGCGCAACGTGCCTTCCGGCGAGCGCTTGACGGATTGGCGCATCCAGGGCGACCTTACGTGCTCGGTAGCGCCATCGTTGGCCTGAAACTAGGTCCGGCTATGGGACACCTGCTACTGGCCCTGACGGATGACGACACCCCAGTGTGGTGGCAAAAAAACGGTAGCAGTGAGTGTGAATGGTTGCGCTTTCACACTGGTGGCAGGCCCGCACCGCATCCACGCGATGCAAGCTTTGCGGTGCTGACCGATGCAGAGGCAATGCCTTTGCTCAGCACGTTTGCACTGGGATCTCCCGAGGCGCCCGAAAAGTCGGCAACCCTGTTGATTGAAGTCCCTTCACTAGAGGCGGGTGCCGCCATTGAGTTGCGTGGGCCGGGAATCCAGGAGTCACAAACCGTGCGCATTGCCGGATTGGCAGACGGCTTCTGGGCGCAGTGGCAAGACAACCATGCCGCGTTTCCCCAAGGAGTTGACATCATTTTTACCTGCGCTGACAAGGCGCTGGGTTTGCCGCGCACGACCCGCGTGCGGCGTCTGGAAGGGCTCTAACATGTATGTATCTGTCAAGGGCGGCGCAGCCGCCATTGAAGCCTCGTGGCGCTTGCTTGCCGAGCAGCGGCGTGGCGACACCACTCTTGGTGAACTGAGCGTTGCACAGATTCAGTCCCAGCTATCGCTAGCGGTGGACCGTGTCATGTCTGAGGGGTCGCTGTATGACCCCGAGCTGGCAGCGTTGGCGATCAAACAAGCCAGCGGCGACCTAACCGAAGCTATCTTTCTTTTGCGCGCCTACCGCACCACACTGCCACGCTTTGGCTACTCCCAGCCGATAAACACAGCGCAGATGCTGTTAACGCGTCGCGTGTCGGCCACCTTCAAAGATGTGCCCGGCGGGCAGGTTCTGGGTGCAACACACGACTACACCCAGAGACTGCTCGACTTCGCGTTGCTGGCCGATGGCGAACAGCCAGCCTCGGACGATGCGCCAGTGCAGGCCACGGGGCCCATGCCAGCGGACATGCCGCGGGTCAACGACTTGATGGCGCGGGAAGGTCTGATGGAAACGCCGCAGCCAATGTCTCACGCTGAACCCGGCGATCTGACGCGAGAGCCGCTCATGTTCCCGGCGAACCGCGCCTTGCGGCTGCAGGCCTTGGCCCGTGGCGACGAGGGTTGGCTATTGGCGCTGGGCTATTCGACACAGCGCGGCTACGCCAACGCGCATCCGTTTGCTGGTGAGATTCGGCGCGGCCATGTATCCGTGGAGCTTGTGCCCGACGAGCTGGGCTTCGCGATTGATATTGGCGATATGGAAGTGACCGAGTGCCAGATGATCAACCAATTTGCCGGCAACCGCGAGGTGCCACCCCAGTTCACGCAGGGCTACGGTCTTGCTTTCGGCGGCTCGGAGCGAAAGAGCATGGCGATGGCACTGGTAGACCGGGCCTTGCGTTCGCGTGAGCTGGGCGAACCATTGGTAGCCCCTGCGCAGGATGAGGAATTTGTGTTGTCCCATTCCGACAGTCTGGAGTCGTCTGGCTTTGTGCAACACCTGAAACTGCCCCACTACGTGGACTTTCAGTCCGAGCTGGAGCTGGTGCGCAAGTTGCGGGCGGCACACGCCAGCGAAAGGCAAGCCCCGCCACAAAAGGAAGCTGCATGATGGACGAAAACTACAACTTTGGCTTTCTGGACGAACGCACCAAAAAAATGATCCGCCGCGCCCTGCTCAAGGCAGTGGCAATTCCCGGCTATCAAGTCTCATTTGGATCCCGCGAAATGCCGTTCGCGTACGGGTGGGGCACTGGTGGGGTGCAAATTACGGCCAGCATCATCGGCCAGGAAGATGTCCTGAAAGTAATCGACCAGGGTGCTGATGACACCACCAATGCGGTCAACATCCGCCGCTTCTTTGCCCGCACAACCGGCGTTGCAACTACAGAGAAAACCACGCAGGCCAGCATCATCCAGACGCGCCACCGGATTCCCGAAGCAGCGCTTACCGAAGCGCAAACGCTTGTCTACCAAGTGCCCATGCCGGAGCCACTGTTTCGACTGGAGCCACGCCGGAGTGAGACCATCACCATGCACGCGCTGGCCGAATATGGCCTGATGAACGTGAAACTGTATGAAGACATTGCGCAGTTGGGCACCATCTCCAAAACCTATGACTACCCGGTGCTTGTGAACGAGAGGTACCTCACCTCGCCTTCACCGATCCCCAAGTTTGACAACCCCAAGATGCACATGAACCCTGCACTGCAACTATTTGGTGCCGGGCGGGAGAAGCGCATATACGCCATTCCACCCTACACCGCAGTGCGCAGTCTGGATTTTGAGGATCACCCGTTTGAAGTGCAACGCTGGGACCATGCCTGCGCCCTGTGTGGCTCGGGTGACAGCTTTCTGGACGAAATGATTGTGGACGATGCGGGTAGCCGTCTATTTGTCTGCTCGGACAGCGACTATTGCGGTGAGCGGCGCGAAGCCGGGCATGTGGGCACACAGCAGGCGGTGCAAATGTCCAACGCCTTGACTGTGCAAGGGAACGCAACATGAACGACGATCTTTTGCTATCGGTACGCGGGGCGGGCAAGCAGTTCATGCGGGGTAGTCGGCCGCACTGGGCCTGCCGCGACGTGAGTTTTGACATCTATCCGGGCGAAGTGCTGGCCGTGGTCGGCGAGTCCGGCTCGGGCAAGTCGACGCTATTGCGACTGCTGGCTGCGCGCTTGGCCTGCGATGAAGGCTCGGTCCACTACAACGTGCGTGACGAGGCCCGCGCCGCTTTGGGTCAGGTCGTGGATCTGGCGGACCTGTCCGAGGCGCGTTTGCGCTGGCTCGCCCGCACTGACTGGGGTTTTGTGGAGCAACATGCGCGCGATGGTTTGCGTATGAACGTCTCGGGTGGTGCCAATATTGGCGAGCGCATGATGGCGCTGGGCGACCGCCACTATGGCAAGCTGCGTTCGCAGGCGCTATCGTGGATGGAGCGCGTAGAGCTTGACGTGGGCCGCATCGACGACCTACCGGATACCTACTCTGGCGGCATGCAGCAGCGCTTGCAAATCGCTCGCAATCTGGTAACCCATCCGCGCTTGGTGTTCATGGACGAACCCACCACCGGGCTGGACGTATCGGTCCAGGCCCGTCTGCTCGACTTGGTGCGCGAGCTGGTTGATCAGCTGAATCTGGCCGCCGTGATCGTGACACACGACCTCGCGGTCGCTCGCCTGCTGGCACACCGCATGCTGGTCATGAAAGACGGCTTGGTAGTGGAGCAGGGGCTGACCGACCGCGTGCTAGACGACCCCCAGCATCCGTACACCCAGCTGCTGGTTTCCTCTGTTCTCACACCCTGATCACACCCATGACTGCATTTCTTGAAGCCATTGATCTGGCGAAAACTTTCACACTACACGGACGTGGGGGCATTGAGCTGCCAGTTTTTTCTGGCATCAATCTCAGCGTGCGCCCGGGTGAGTGCCTGGCATTGACCGGCCATTCCGGCAGTGGCAAAAGCTCGCTGCTGCGTTGCCTGTACGGCAACTACAGCAGCAGCCGGGGCGAGGTGCGCATTCGCCACCAGCACCGCTGGCTGAGCCTGACCGGCGCAGCCCCCCGCGAGGTGATCGAGGTGCGCAGACAAACGCTGGGCTACGTATCGCAGTTTTTGCGGGTAATTCCCCGTGTCTCCACGCTGGACATTGTGGCTGAGCCGCTGCGCCGCATGGGCGTAAACGCTGACGATGCACGCCAACAGGCAGGGCGGTGGTTGGCGCGCCTGAATTTGCATGAACGCCTTTGGCACCTGCCACCTGCCACTTTTTCCGGTGGCGAACAGCAGAGGGTAAATATTGCCCACGGAATGATTGCCAACCACTCTGTGCTGTTGCTCGATGAGCCCACCGCCTCGCTGGACGCAGACAACCGGCGCGTCGTCGTCGAACTGATCCACGCCGCGCGTGCAAGCGGTGCCGCCGTTATCGGGATTTTTCATGATGACGAAGTGCGCGAATCCGTGGCAACGCACTGCCTGGATGTCGAGAGCTACCGGCTACCACTTTGACTACCAAGGAATCATTCATATGAAGCAACGTACTATTCGCAATGCCCGCATCGTGACCGCTGATGCCGAATTCACGGGCCATGTCGTATTTGCCGACGGCATCATTCAGGCGGTGGAGGCAGGCGATACCTCGGTGCTAGGTGCTGAAGACTGGAATGGCGACTGGCTGATGCCCGGCATGGTCGAACTGCACACCGACAACCTGGAGAAACACTTGTCGCCGCGCCCCGGGGTGTTGTGGAACGCCCACTCGGCCATGACCGTGCACGACGCGCAATGTGCCGCTGCAGGTATCACGACCGTACTCGATTCAGTTGTCATTGGCGATCTGGATGAAGGTGGGCCACGCAGCCAGACCCAGCACACATCCATTGCCGCTTTGCACCAGTGCCAGGAAGAAGGCTTGCTGCGCGTGGAGCACCTGCTGCACTTGCGCTGTGAGTTGTCTGCCCCCGATATGCTGGAAGTGTTTCATGAGTACACCAGCGACCCCCTGCTCAAATTGGTCAGCATGATGGACCACACGCCCGGTCAGCGCCAATGGCGAGACCTGAAGAGCTACCGTCGTTATACAGAACGCAACGGTCGCTACACCGAGGCCGAGTTCGATGCCATGATTGCGCAGCGCAAAGCCGATCAACAGGCGTATTCGTTGCCCCATCGCGTCGAGATCGTGCGTGAGTCACGTGCCCGTGGACTGCCACTGGCCAGTCACGACGACACTTTGCTGAGCGACATTGTTCAGGCGGTTGAAGAAGGCGTGGGAATGTCGGAGTTTCCGACGACGGTTGCAGCGGCGCAGGCGGCGCGTGAGGCTGGCATGGCCATCATCATGGGCGGCCCCAACATGGTCAAAGGCGGCTCGCACTCGGGCAATGTGTCAGCGGCAGAGCTGGCGCAACTCGACTTGTTGGATATTTTTTCGTCTGACTACGTGCCCAGCAGCCTGCTGATGGCCACCTATATGCTCGCCCGCCTGGATGGCTGGACGTTGCCCAAGGCGGTCTGCACCGTGACGCGCAACGCTGCGCTTGCCATTGATCTCAGAGACCGCGGAGAAATTGCCGTTGGCTTGCGGGCCGACCTGCTGCGCGTGCGCATGAATGGCGCTGGCATGCCCAGCGTGCGGGAAACCTGGTTTGCAGGCCAGCGCGCCTTTTAGAACTTTGCCGGACAGACAGATGAGCCACACCCACATTGCAGCCTTTAATCTGCCCGAGGCCGTCACGCTGGGCTTGGCCCCTGCTCTGGCTTCCAGCGCCAGCGTGCGCGACTGCCGCTTTGGTCGCTACACGCAGGTCGGGGAGCTATCCCGGATGGAAGCGTGCGTGCTGGATGACTATTCCTACCTTGGCCCGCACTGCGATTTGATGTCTACCGACGTTGGCAAGTTCTCCAACATAGCCGCCATGGTGCGCGTCAACCCCGGCTTTCACCCGGTCGACTGGCCCACGCAGCACCACTTTACCTACCGGCGCACGCTCTATGGCATGGACGATCAGGATGACGCCGCATTCTTTGCATGGCGTGCGCGTCAGCGCGTCACTATCGGTCACGACACCTGGATCGGCCATGGCGTCGTAATCATGCCCGGCGTTCGCATTGGCAATGGTGCTGTGGTGGGGAGCAACGCGGTAGTGACTAAAGATGTGCCCGCCTATGCGATCGTCTGCGGCGTTGCCGCCAAAGTAATTCGCCAGCGCTTTCCGAGGGCAATTGCCGACGCCTTGGAAGCCACCGCTTGGTGGGACTGGGATCACGACACGCTGACTGAGCGCATGGCCGATTTCCGGGATTTGCGGGTCTTCCTCAGTAAATACGCGAAGTAAGACTGAGAGAGGCCGGACATGCCACCGAGGGGAGCGGCACTTCGATTCTTGTCGGCATGCTCAAACCAGACAGCGCGAAAAGAGCAGAGAATGGCGTTTAGTAAAATGAGGCCCTTGTGAATCAACCCGTTCCCCATGCCGAACTCATCGCATCTTTCAAGAGAGCGCAGTCAGATGCTGCCCACAAGTTCGGACTGATCAACGTTGTCGCAAAAAAAGGCCCCCTGGCCATTCAGGCCGCTGTCGAAACGGCGGCAAAGGCTGAAAAACGCAGGGATTCGTACGCGAAGAAGCTGCATGCCTTGGGGGTTATCCTCGA
>Ga0105048_10004434_pt1 | contig 22873 bp, 18 predicted proteins | sample MAT05_FD_78382 | JGI IMG/M metagenome (GOLD analysis project Ga0105048, IMG submission 78382) | Freshwater microbial communities from Lake Fryxell liftoff mats and glacier meltwater in Antarctica - MAT-05 | ecosystem: Environmental > Aquatic > Freshwater > Ice > Liftoff microbial mat | place...
ACACGGGCAGGTCGGCCACGGCCACGGCCACGGCCACGGCCACGGGAAGAACCTGGTTAACGCCTAGGAGCGTCGGGAGGGAGCGGGCATCATGAATCTCGAACTCCATGTCCCGACATCTGATGCTTCTCTTCGACTAAGCGCTCGAGGAGCAGGCGAAGATGCCGCCCGGTGGTCGGTGCGTGAAGATGCGCCTCGGGCTCCTCGATCCCGACGACCGCGGCGCCGGAGAGCATCGCTTGCCCCAGGATCCAGTAGATCTGCGCGATGCCGAGGCCGGCAAGGTCGAGCGAGATATCGTGGGCGTCGAGGGGCGGTGGGAGCCACTCGCGCAGATCACGAACGCCCGTGTGCGGGGCCTCGACCGCGCGGAAAGGGCGACGGTGCAGAGGCGGACCTGCCATGAATTCACGAAATCGTTCGAGTGCGCGGACCGTGATCGGCGAGGTCGCGTTCTGCGCGGCGAACAGCGCATCCTTGAGTTGACCGCAGCGAAAGTACCAGGACAGCGGCTCGACGTTAGCGGGCGGCCGCTCGCCGACGGCTTCGATTCGCGGCATGCGGTCGGCGGAGATCAGCGAGATCTTGCGCTCCCACTCTACGTTTTCGAGAAGCGACAGCTTCTCCCGCTGGATCTCGGTGGCTTGTTCATCATATTCGAGCGAGGTCCCGTCGACCGTGACCGACACGCGACGCAGCGTCGGCTTATCCAGAACTGTCGCATCGAGTTGTAGCTCGATCTCGGCGCACCTTATTCCGACGCCAAGCTCCGAAAGCGTGCCTCCGAGGGTGATCCGGCGCTGGGGTGAGTGCAGCGCGAAATCGTGCGCGCGTACGGGGGCACCGGCGTCGAGGTAGGTCTGACGTCCGCCGTCACGATCGCCATCGGATTGGAGCGTGATCCGAATGAGCCGCAGCCATAACTCGATTGCGGCGAGTATATTCGACTTACCGCTCCCGTTCGGCCCATAAAAAACGTTGAATGCGCCCAGGTCGTCAATGCGGACGTCGCGTAGGCTTCGAAATCCTGGCGCCCAGAACGACTTAATCCTCATGGGCTGCCACCCTACTTCACCGGGACCGTTCGCGCTTCTGTCTCGACCAAGCGACCAGGCGCTGCAACAAACACCGCATGGAGCGCCCGCTGAGCCTCCCCAACGCGCTTGGCATCAATCACCGCCCCGAGCCGCAGCGGCCCCGCCATGACTCCGAGCGGCACCGCCTCAACCCCTCGAAGCGCCGCGAGAAATCTCCGCAGAGGCTCCGGCGATCCCGCCAGCCCATCCCCCACCACGCTCACCACCGCGACATCTTCCACAAGGTCGAGCGCAGGAATCGCCGCTAGCAACTGCCGCTTCGCCCCAGCCCAATCCGGCACGTTGAGCAGCGAGATCACCGCCGAGGCGCCTCCCTTACCCACCGAGAGGTCCTTGAAGGCCACATTGGCCTCCGCCGCGACACCTAGCCACGTATCCAGCAACTCCCGATCATCGAGCCGCGCCAGAACAACGTTGCTCTCTGCAACCACCCCACGCGCCGTCAACGCCTCGCTCGGGGCAAACTTGCGGACAATCGTCTGCCGCGCGCTCCCATCCATCGCATCGAAGGTGGATCGCGCATAAACCGCGATCCCCGCGCGACGCGCCCACTCGACGGCCTGGGCGCAGAGGACCTTGGCGCCGCTCTCGGCCATCTCTTGCAGCACTTCGTGGGAGAGCTCGGGCAAGTGGCGCGCGTCGGGGACGGCGCGGGGGTCGGCGGAGTAGACGCCGTCGACGTCGCTGTAGATTTCGCAGCGCTCGGCTTCGAGGGCGGCGGCGAGGGCGACGGCGGTGGTGTCGGAGCCGCCGCGGCCGAGGGTGGTGATCTCGCGGCGGTAGCTCATGCCCTGGTAGCCGGCGACGATGACGATCTTGCCGCGGGCGAGCTCGTCTTCGATGCGGTGTGGGCGCACTTCGATGATGCGGGCGTCGAAGTGGCGGTCGCTCGTGAGGATGCCGGACTGGGAGCCGGTGAAGGAGATCGCCTCGAATCCGCGGGCCTGGATGGCGATCGAGAGGAGGGCCATCGAGACGCGCTCGCCGGTGGAGAGGAGCATGTCGAGCTCGCGGCGCGGGGGATCCGCGGAGGCGGGATCGTGCGCGGCGACCTGGCGCGCGAGGGCGAGGAGGCCGTCGGTGGCTTTGCCCATGGCGCTGACGACGACGACGACGTCGCTGCCACGGCGCTTCTCGGCGACAACGCGATCGGCGACGCGGCCGAGCTTCTCGACGTCGGCGACCGAGGAGCCGCCGTACTTCTGGACGATGATCGGGCGTGTGCGAGTCGCGGGCATCACTAGAGCACCGAACGGGTTGAAATGGACCGAAAAGAGCCGGATTTTAACGCAAAGGCGTAGAGACGCAGGGACGCAAAAAAAGAAATCCGATTTTTTGCGCCTTTGCGTCTCCGCGCCTTTGCGTTGAATCTGGGCATTTCAACCTGTTCGGTGCTCTAGGGCTCCTGGTCGGCCATCATTTCGTAGAGCTCGGCCTCCGAGGCGCGGCCGGCGCGGCGCGCCGTGAGGGCGAGGCGCACGAGGACGGCGCGGCGGAGCGGGGCGACTTCGAAGCGCGCGTCGTCGTCGCCTTCATCCATGCGCGCGGAGAGGAGCGCGAGGAGATCGAGATCGCGGCCGAGGCGCAAGAGGACGGCGGCGAGCTGCATCGCGGTCGCGTGATCGTCGGGGTTGCCGCGGAGGCGATCGGTGAGCGTTTGCGCGAGGGCGTCGTCCTCGGCGTCGGCGTCGGAGTACGGCGGATCTTCGGGCGCGGGCGCGAGGTGGCGATCGGGCGCGGGATCGGGTTCGGGCGCGGGATCAGACTCGGGATCCAGATCGAGATCGGGTTCGATCGACAGCGTCTCGCTTTCGATCGTCGGCGGCGCCTTCGGGATCACGCGCGGCGCGGGGGCGGCGAGGGCGGCGACGCGGCGGAACTCGGCGGCGATGGTGCGATCGCGGGGGCGGAGGCGCAGGGCGAGGCCGAGGAGGCGCTGGGCGGCATGGTGATCGGCGCGCTCGCGCTCTTCGATCGCGGCGGCCTCGACGAGCATGGCGGCGATCGCGGCGCGGCGATCGACGTCGAGATCCGGCGCGAGATCGACGGCGTCGCGGAGGCGTCCGAAGGCGAGCGAGGCGCCAGCGAGATCGCCGAGATCGGCGCGCCAGCGGCCTTCGAGGAAGCGGGCTTCGAAGCTCTCGGGGAGGCCCGGGGGGACGGCGCGGACGCGGGCGACAGCAGCGGGGCGATCGCCCGCGACCTCGGCGAGCGCGCGGGCGAGCTCGAGCTCGGCGGCCGGCGCGGTCGCGCCTTTGCGGCCCGCGAGCGCGACGGCGCGGGCGAAGAGATCGAGGGCGCGGCCATCGCGGCCGGCGGCGCGGAGCGAGCGCGCGAGGCCGAGGACGGCTTCAACGTTGTCGGGCGCATAGCGGAGCGCGCGTTCGAAGAGCGTCGCCGATTCGACGAGGAGGCCGCGCGCGAGGAAGGCGTCCGCGGCGCGACGGAAGACGGCGTGGCGGGCGTCGACGCCGCGCGCGGCGGCCTCGAGGTGATCGATGTCGGCCTTGGCGCCGCGGACGTCGGCGAGATCGAGGCGGAGCTCGAAGCGAGCCCAGCGCGCGAGGTCGAGCGCCGGGGCGCGGGCGATGGCGTGATCGAGCGCGTCGAGGCGCTCGCCGAGATCGGCGGCGTCGCGTCCTTCGCCGTCGATCTGCGCGAGCGTGAGCCAGAGGAGCGCGGCGAGCGATCCGTACGATTCGGCGCGCGCCCCGCGCGCGAGGGCGACGCGGGCGCCGTCGTGATCGCCGACGGCGGCGAGGAGCTGTCCGCCGAGCGCGCCGGTGTCGACGGCGGGGAGCGCGTCGATCAGCGTGGAGAGCGCGCCCTCGGCGCGGCCCCCGGCGACGGCGTCGATCCACGCGAGGCGCTGGCTGACTTCGGGGTGGCGAGGCGCGCGCTCGAGGACGGCGAGGTAGCGATCGCGCGCGCTGTCGAGATCGCCGGCGTAGGCCGCGGCGTCGGCTTCACCGGCGAGCTCGGCGACCTCGAGCGCGCGGAGGATCCGATCAGAGAGCTGCGGCGGCGGGGCGCCTTCGCGGGCTTCGATCATGAAGCGCCCGAGCTCGGCGACGGGCGCCTCCCAGCGCACCGAGGCGGCGGAAGGCGCGCGCGCGCCGGCCGCGGGAAGCACGTGGCGCGCGAGCTGCGCGGCGACGCCGGGGAGGAGGATCGCGCTGCCGACCGCGCGCCCCATCGGGCCGACGACCGCGCCAAGCGCGCGCATCGCGAGGACATGAGGCGGCGCGCCGAGCCCGACGCCGCGCGCGCGCTCGGGCAGGAGGCGGAGATCGCCATCCAGCGGCGCGATGATGACGTCGAAGGCGAGCGCCGCCGCGCCGTGGCGGAGGCCGACGAGCACGCCCCCTTCGATCGGGGCGATGACGAGCTCGGGGACCGTCTCGCCAAGGAGCCCGCGGAGCCGCGGCGCGGCCCAGGCGGCGAGCTCGGCGGTGGAGATCTCGAGGACCAGGCGCGCGAGCGCGCCGCGCCTGTGGCGAAAGCGCGCGACGCCCCCGGTGAGATCCACCGGGAAGCGCACGCCCGGCAGCCCCGCCTGGAGATCGATCACGCGCAGCGGCCCCATGGCCCAGGGCGCGTCGAGCTCGATCCCGAGGAGCCCGCGGCTCACCGCGAGGCGCAGGCTGGGACGATCGCCGGGCGGCGGAGACGCAGGCGGGCGCGCTTCGGGGGCCCGCAGCGAGGGAGCGCCCCGGCGGCTCGGGGAAACGCGGTCTCGTTCTCGACCGACAGCCATGCGCCGGGGAGGCTACCAATCCTTCGCGGCGGCGGCGAATTCGCGGTGCTTCCCGCCGCCCTCTACGCAGGCGCCGCGCGCGCGATGGCTGTCCACAAAACGCGAAACCCCCTCCCGAACGGGAGAGGGTTTCGTTTCGCGGCGCTGAGGATCTAGAGATCGCCCTTGGCGAGCTTGTCCTTCATTTTCTGAATCAGGACCGGAAACCCGTCCTTTTTGACGATCTTGGTGAACTGGCCGCGGTAGCTCGACACCAGGCTCACGCCCTCGGTGACGATGTCCTGCACGCGCCAGGTGCCGGCCTTCTGCGCCAGCTTGAAGATGATCTCGACCGGCTCCTCGCGGGCGTCGGTCTTCGACTTGGCCTTGGTCTTCACCAGCATGGCGCCGCCGTCCCCCGCGTCCTCGGCCACGTACTCGACGTCGAAGTTGAGGATCTTCTTGAGGTTGCGCTCGTACCCCTTGCGGACGAGCTGCTTGAGCAGATCCGAGAACTGGGCCTTCTCGGCGTCGCTGCGCGGGGCCCACTCGGTCCCGAGGGAGCCTTCGGAGAGGGCGGCGTAGTCGAGCATCTCGTCGAAGAGCGCGGCGACCTTCTTCTGGCTCTCGGGGGTCGACTGCTTGATCAGGTCAAACAGGGCGGTCTGCTTGCCCTTGACCACGTCGGTCGCGCCGCCTGCGAAGGCCGAGCCGAGGCTCGCGAACGAGAGGGCCAACACCGTGGCGGCCGAAGCGAAGTGACGAACCATGCTGCGTTTCACGTGGGTCTTCTCCTGGTGCCGGGCACCGTCGCGTTGAACGGGTTGCGCGGGATCCGCGATTCGGGCCGGCAGCTTCACCGGCCCCGTTCTTCTGTCGATTGCTCCCGGAGGCAAGGGGTCTGCCTCGGGTTTGCGACCGCGTGTCTGATTTCAGTCGCCGGCGGGGTTCAGCGCAAAATCCCGAACACCTTCGAGCCCCTGCGCCTGTGCGACATGTGGGCAGACGGGGGTGGAGGGCGCTGTATTCACCGGGGTTTCGTCAGCCTTGGGTAACGGCAGGTTACAGCACGAACCCCACGCCTTGGAGGCCGCCGGCTCCCGGGGCAGGATGGCGCGCGATGAGTCGCCGCGCCGCCGTGCTCGCAGTCTTCGCGGGCCTCGCCGCCCTCGCGTGCTTCGCGCTGGGCGTGGGCGCGACGCGGATGCTCGGCTGGGGGCCGCCGAGCGCCGTGGCGCCCGTGGCGAGCGCGGACGTCGCGCCGGTCCCCGCGCTCTCGATGCCGGATGCGGGCCTGCGCCTCGTGATGCCCGCGAGCGAGGTCGACGGCAGCGACGCGGGGCCGAGGATCCTGTTCGATCCGGACTCGATCACGCTGCTCCCCGACGCTTCGCTCCGCCTCGATTTGCTGGGCGACGCCGGCGGGCGTTGACTCGGCCGCCCACGATTTGCGGTACCCTCGGCGCCCATGTCGGAGCGCTCGTTTTACCAGCCGGAGGCCAAGGCCGGCGTGCGCGAGGCGATCGAGGCGATCGAGTCCCAGACCTGCGCCGAGATCGTCGTCACCGTGCGCCGCGCCTCGGGCGACTACCGCGGCGCGGACTACCTCTGCGCCTCGCTCGTCGCGCTCGCCGCGCTGGTGGGGCTGCTCTTCGCCGAGCACGAGTTCTCGGTGCTGTGGATGCCCGTCGACGTCGCTATCGCCTGGGCCATCGGCGCGCTCGCGTCCGCGAGGATCGACGCTTGCCGCCGCCTCTTCGCGGGCCGCGCGCGGATGGCGAGCGCGGTCCGCTCGGGCGCCCAGGCGGCGTTCGTCGAGCTCGGCGTCTCGCGCACCCGCGCCCGCTCCGGCATCCTCGTGTACGTCGCGATGCTCGAGCGCCGCGTCGAGCTGGTCGCGGACATCGGCGTCGACGTGAGCAAGCTCGGCGCGCCCTACGAAAAGGCCGTCGCCGCGCTCGACGCCTCGGTCCGGGGCGGCGCCGGCGTCGACGCGTTCCTCGCCTCGTTGCGCGAGCTCGGCCCGCTGCTCGCGGCCTCGCTCCCTCGCTCCGAAGACGACGTCAACGAGCTCCCCGACGAGGTCCACACCGCATGAGCCCGCGCACCTCGAACCGACGTCGCTTCGCGGTCGCCGCGGCCTTCACGCTCGCCCTGATCGGCGCCGCCGCGCTCGCCCACGCCCGCCCCGGCGGGGGCAGCTCGTTCGGCGGATCAAAGAGCTCCGGTGGGGGCAGCAGCGGATCGGGCGGCGGAGGGGGAGGCGCGGAGCTCATCTTCTTCCTGTTCCGCCTCTGCTTCGCCTACCCCATCATCGGCGTTCCACTCCTGATCGCGGTGATCGCGTACTTCGTCATCAAGGCCCGCTCCGCCTCTGGGGAGCAGGACTGGAGCGCAGGCAACGCGTCGTCGCAAGGCTCCTTCACGCCGACACCGACCCCTGCGCCCGCCCACGCAAGCGTCCAGCGCTCGCTTCAACGGCTGCGCCTCACCGACGCGAACTTCTCTCGGGTCTTGCTCGAAGACTTCCTCTACGCCCTTTACGCCGAGGTCCACACCGCTCGCGGCCAGGGGCAGGCGGCGCGGATCTCTGCCTATCTCGCCCCCGAGCCGCTCGCGGCCCTCTCCCGCGCTCCGGCCCAGGGCGTGCGCGACATCGTGGTCGGCGCGATGCGCTTCGTCGCCCTTGAAACCCACGGTGCCCCGCCGGAGACCGCGCTCACCGTCGAGCTCGAGACCAACTATACCGAAGGCCCTTCGAGCGCCGCGCAGAGCTATTATGTCGTCGAGCGCTGGACGCTCGCCCGCCGCGTCGGCGTGCAATCGAGGACGCCTGACCGAGCGCGGGTGTTCGGATGCCCCGGCTGCGGCGCCCCGCAAGACGCGGTGTTCGCGGGTCAGTGCCGCTATTGCAAGCGCACCGTCGCGACCGGCGAGCTCGATTGGATCGTCCGCGACATGGCCGTCGTTCACCGCGAGACGCGCGGACCGATGCTCACCGGCGACACCCCCGAGCAGGGCACGAACCTCCGGACCGTCGTCGACCCGGCCGCCGTGGCCACGCTCGGGCAGCTCGGCGCCAAGGATCCGGCCTTCGGCTGGACCGCCTTCCAGGCCCGCGTGGGCCTCATCTTCGATGAGTTCCAGGCTGCGTGGTCGGCGCGGGATCTGGCGCGGATGCGGCCCTTTTTGAGCGACGGCCTCTTCCAGACGCAGACGTACTGGGTCGAGGCGTACAAGGCCGCTCACCTGCGCAACGTCAGCGAGGGCGCGCGGATCACCAGCATCAAGCTGGCGCGCGTCGTGTCGGATCGGTTCTTCGACGCCATCACCATCCGCGTGGCCGCGAGCGGGCTCGACTACACCCTCGCCGACGACGGCGGCCGGGTGGTCAGCGGGAGCCGCTCGCGGGACCGGGTCTACACTGAATACTGGACGTTGATCCGCGGCGCCGCGCGCTCGGGCCCGACCCGCACCGACGCCGCGTGCCCGAACTGCGGCGCGGCGTTGAAGATCAACATGGCGGGGACGTGTGAGTACTGCAAAGCCAAGATCAGCTCCGGCGAGTTCGACTGGGTGCTGAGCCGGATCGAGCAGGACGAGGTCTACGAGGGTTAGGGCGCCGCAGTGCCGAGCGGGTACTGGGGGTTGAGGCAGTACGGACCGTACTGGGTGTTCGTGCAGATGTTCGGGGACTGGCAATTGGCCTGGCCGCCCGGGCACGCTTTCGAGCCAAAACAGTATCCGTTGCTGGGCAAGCCCACGCTGCTGCACCAGAACGAGGGGTTCTGGCAGTCGCCATGCGTTTGGCAGGCCGCGGCGCAGTAGCCGTAATCACCGGCGCCGTTGCCCGCGGGCGAGTAGGCGCAGACGCCCTTGTCGAGGCCGCCGCAATCGGTGACCGCCGTCAGGTCCGTGAAGTCGCCGCCGAGGACACAGGGGCTGGAGCACGAGGTGACCCCGCCGCTGAAGCTTATGCAGATACCGGCGCATTCGGTCGTCGTTGCCATCGGGTCACACTGCGCGCCCCCCGGGAGGCCGGCGCTGGGCACGCTGACGCACACGGCCTTGCGCGGATCGCAGACCCGGCCGGCGGGGCACTGATCATCGCGCCCACAGGTGGGCAAGCATCCGTAGAAGTTACCCATGTTGTCGAGGGGACCGCAGCGCACGTCCTCACGGCCGTTGCACTTGTTCGGATCCAGCGCTTCGTCGAGCGAGATGAGCGACGGACCGATGTCGCACGAGAGGACGCAGACGCCGACATTGGGGCTCGCGCCGAGGAAGCACGTGCTGCCGGGGCTCGGGCAATCGTTGTCGGTGCTGCAGTTCTTCGAGCAGTAGCCGTCGGCCGGGCCGCCGCCGAACGCGGGGACGGTCGAGGTCGACGTGAGGCACTTGAGGCCGGCGCCGCAGTCGGCGTTGACCACGCAAGCGGTGCCGAGGGAGTCGGTCGTCATTGGGGCTCCGCAGATGCCGTTCGTGCAGACGCCGCCGCAGCAGGACGCGTTCGTGGTGCAGGAGAGGCCGTCCACCTTGCAGGCCGCCCCGCAGACGCCGTTCGTGCAGACGCCGCCGCAGCAGGACGCGTTCGTGGTGCAGGAGAGGCCGTCTGCCTTGCAGGGCACCCCGCAGAAGCCGTTCATGCAGGAGCCGCTGCAGCAGGCCGCGTTCGTGGTGCAGGAGAGGCCGTTCTCACCGCAGGGCGCCCCGCAGACACCGTTCGCGCAGACGTCGCCGTCGCAGCACTGGGAGCTCGCTTCGCAGGCCCCGCCCGCCTTCGTGCAGCAGACGTTATCGGTGTCGCAAGCGAGCCCGCTGCAGCATTTCGAGCTGCCCTGGCAGGACTCTCCCAGGCCGTTGCAGTGCTCGCAGGTGCCCTGGGTGCAGACGTTGGAGCAGCAGTCAGTCGCCAGGGTGCAGGGCGCGTCGTCGCCCGCGCAGCTGCCGCATTTGTCGTTGTAACAGGTGAGGCCCTGGCAACAGCCTTCGGCGCAGGATTGCCCCTTTCCGCCGCACGCAGCGCAGACCTGGTCGGCGCAGCTGCCGCTACAGCACTCGCTGAAGGCCTGGCAGCCGGCGCCGCCGGGCTTGCAGCCGCCGCCCGTGGTGGTGGTGGACCCGGTGCTGTTGGTCCCGCTGGTGTTGGACCCGACGCTGGTAACGGGCCCGACGCCGCCCCCGGTGGGATCGGCGCCGCCGGCCCCGGTGGTCGAGCCGAGCGGGTTGGTCGGGGACGAGCCACAGGCCGCGCCCAAGAGGCCGAGGAGGACCATGAGAACCGGGACCCAGACAAAACGCTTCATGAATACCTCCGCGTGGGACGCGACGCGCTGGAGCCCGCCGATCGACACTCCAGCGCAATCTATCCCAGGGTCGGGCCTCGTCACAACAAGAAGGCTACTGGTTCGCTCTCGCGGGCTTGTCGCTCCTGACGCTCACGCCTGGACGAGCCGGGCCGCCGCGCTCGGCGAGATCCGATGAGCGCATGAGGAGTCGGATGGCCGCCACCATGCGCAGGAGGTGGCTCGCGGTCGCCGTGTCGAGGAGCTCTACGCCGGTCAGGTCCAGGATGATGAAGCGCGTCCGGGTGCGGGTGACCTCCGCGAGCAGGGCTTCCATCAGGTCGGCGGCGCGGCGGCTGTCGACCACGCCCATCATCGGCACGGTCAACACGTCGTCCCAGACCTGGATGATGGGCGTGCCGAGATCACGGATGATCTGCTGTTGCTGCTGGATGAGCTCGAGCTGCGTCGAGAGCTCTTGCTCTTTGCGCTTCGACTCGCTGACGTCGAGCCCCACGCCGATGATGCCAATGAGCTCCCCGTTCTTGCCCCAGGCCGGGAGATGCCAGGACTCCCAGTGGTGGCCGTACTCGACGGAGAAGTGGTGCATGGTCTCACCGTCATACGCGCGCTTGATAGCCCCGACTGTCTCCGGGGTATAGAGCTCGAAGATGTTGAGCCCGACGAGGTCGCCCGGCTTCATCCCCACGAGCTCGGCCGCCTTGCCCTGATGGACGCGGAATACGCCCGTCTTGTCGCAGCACCACACCGTGATCGGGAGGTTATTGGCGATGAGCTCCAGCGCGAGCGCCGGGTCGGCGAGCTCCGCCAGATAGGCCTCCTCGGTCGTGCCGAACGTCGCCGGGGCTGGGGCCGCGCCATCGCGAGCGACGCGCGCGTGATCGATGACCACGGTGACGTACGGGATGTATCGCGCACGGACGAGAGCCTCCTTCTTGGTTCGCACCTGCAGGATACCTCTTGTCCGTGCGCGTTTCTGCATCTTTTCTCGGTTGCCCGCTCGACCTCGAGCCCCCAGCGAAGCGCTCTCCACCGTCGCCCACCATTGCACTCAGGCGACGCGAGCGAGCACGGCGCCACACGTCACGCGCGACGGCGGAGTTGCGTCAAGGGTGCTGGTGGGGTCGCCGGCTGCGCTCACGTCGCGCACAGGCACCGTCTAGAGCACCGAACGGGTTGAAATGGACCGAAAAGAGCCGGATTTCAACCTGTTCGGTGCTCTAGCCCCCCCCGGCCACGGGGCTCCACGGCCGGGCACGGTGGCAGTTGATGGAACCTCGACGTTTTCACGGTGTTTCGCGGCAGTGGGGCCGTTCCCGCGTCCATCAAACGTGTCGGAGTGCCAACTAAATCTTCGCCCGTGTCAAGCCTCGCGTTGGGTGGGCCGGGCAATCCCTCCGCCACATTCTGGTACCACTTCGATTTTACGACTTTCGGGACATCCCTTAGCTGGCACATAACGGTGGATTCGGCGTCATCCGCTTGCTCCACAACGAACGAGACGCGAAGTAGTCGTGACCGCCCGCCAGCAACGGTGGATGACGGCGCTCGCCGCGGCGGCCGACGAAGCCCACGAGAAAGAGCTCGGGGATGACGCCGAGCCGCGCGAGCGTCGCGACAGCGCAGCGGGCAAGCTCGCCACCGAGCTTGCCGAGATCCGCGACACGCTCGACAGCACCTTTGGCACGGCGATCGTCAAGGAGCTGGGGCTCGACGGACGGGTCGAGTCGGAGCCCAAGGCCGTGCTCGCCCGGGCCACGCGGCTCGTGACCGCGCTGTCGGATCCGAAGCGCGTTTGGCCGAAGCCGAAGCGCAAAGGCGTCACGGTGGATCCGTCAGCGTGGGTGGACGATCTCCACGCGCCCATCGGGGTGCTGGAGGCGGCTCTCGGCGACGTCGCGCGCGAGCTGCGTGAGGGGCAGGCGGCGAGCGACGCGCGCAATCAGGCCCTGTCGGCCAACGATGATGCGTTCTCGCGTATCGCGGGCGCGATCGCCGGCGTGCTGCGCGTGGTGGGCGAGGACGCGCTGGCGGCGCGGGTGCGGCCGTCGACGCGGCGTCCGGGCCAGGTGGCCAGCGCGGAGGAGGCTCCGGCGGCGGGAACAGGCGTAGGAAGCGCTGCGGCGGCCGCAGAAGGCGTTCCCCCGGCGTAGAACGGCTTCGGGGATTCGCAGACGTCGTTTGTCTTACGTAGAACGGCTTCGGGGATTCGCAGACGTCGTTTGTCTTACGTAGAACGGTCTGCGACGCGCGGGGATGTGGATCCTCTTACGTAGAACGGCTTCCGCGCGCCGACGCGCTCAGCCGGTCGGGCGTCAGGGCGTCGAAGATGAAGGCGCAAGTATCAAGGACGATCATCCGCGGCTTCCCACGTTTCGCTCACGGGCGACTCGACGTCCCCAACGCGGGCACGGACGCGCAATGCTTCCAGCGCGCGACGCGCTTCTACGCGTGTATCCGCCAAGGGCACGAGACGAGCAACCGCCGCCCCAGCCTCGGTAACGACCACCTCTTCGCCGACGCGGACACGTTCGAGCCAGGCAGGCAGGTTCTGCCGGAGATCGCTGACGTCGACATGCAGTGTGATCATCGAGTGTGTAAGCACCGTGTTCTCGGCGACGAGCGCCGTCAAGCCCCCACCCGGGGCCTCTCGGACTTACGGAGGAGCGCCTCGATCGACTGCGCACCACCGACGGACCTTGATTCCGACCTCAGATCACGGATCGCCGCTCGAGCTCGCCCGCCGTGGCCGCAGGCACGCGGACCAGGATCGTCGTCCCCTCTCCGTCGCGACTCTCTACGTCCACCGGGAAGCCATGATCGTCGAGGATCCGCTTCACCACCGCGAGCCCGATCCCCATCCCGTGCGTGCGCGTCGTGAAGAACGCGTCGAAGAGCCGCGCCCGCGTTTCAATCGGGATCCCCGGGCCCTGGTCGCGCACTTCGAGCGCGTAGCCGTCAGGGTCGCCCGCGATCACCACCTTGACCTCGTGCCCGGGTGAGCTCGCCTGGATCGCGTTGCGGACGAGGTTCCACACGACCTGGCGGAGCTGCGCGGCGTCGGCGAAGACCAGGGCGTCGGCGGGGCCGTCGAACGTGACGCGGACGTCAGTGCCGCGTCCGGAGCGGGCGGCGAGGATCACGACGTCGCGGGCGAGGGCGCCGAGATCCATCACGGCCTTCGCGGGGGCGCGCGGGCGGGAGAGATCGAGCATGTCGCCGACGAGATCGTTGAGGCGCGCGGTTTCGCGCTCGACGATCTCGCAGAGGTTTTGATCTTCTTCGGAGAGGGTGCCGCCGGTGCGGAGCAGCTCGATCGAGCCGGCAATCGCGCCGAGTGGGTTGCGGATCTCGTGGGCGAGGCCCGCGGCGAGGCGGCCGAGGCCGGCGAGGCGTTCGGCTTCCCGGGCGCGCGCGGTGGCGATCTCGAGATCGCCGTCGGTGACGCGGAGGCGCTCGGCGAGGTAGCTCGCGAGGAGCGTGACGACGCAGAGCATGAGCAGGTTGACGAAGAGCGCGTAGCCGATGTCGCTCCCGTGCATCGGGTAGGCCTCGATCGGCTGATCGGACGGCGGCAGGAGCACGCCGGCGATCATGCCGCCGCAGAGCGCGAGGTACGCGGCGGCGCCAGCGATGGCGGCGATCACGCCGCCGCGGAGCCCGAGGAGGATCGCGCCCGAGAGGCAGGTGAGGCCGTAGAGCGAGGTGGCGCCGCTGAGCGGGCCGCCGGAGATGTAGACGATCCCCGTCCAGGTGATCTGATCGGTGATGAGCTGGGCGACGGCGACGGCGCCAAGGGCGCGGCCGAGGCGGAGCATGCCCGCGGAGATCGCCGTGAGAAAATAGGCGAGCGCCACGGTCACCAGCGCGAACCGGCTGGAGAAGCTGCCGAAGGAGAAGCCGCGCAGGTACACCGTGGTGGCGACGGTGAGCACCGCCGTCAGCACCACGAGGCGCAGCGCGGTGAGCCACACGAGGCGGAGGCCGAGCGACCCCTGAGCCCCGACGCGCAGACCGAGCTGCATCTTCAATCCGACTTGATGTTGCCGGCGAGGGAGAAGATCGGGAGGTACATCGAGACCAGCACGACGCCGACGACGGCGCCGACGACCACCATCAGGATCGGCTCGAGGAGCGAGGTGAGCGAGGAGACGGCGACGTCGACTTCGTCTTCGTAGAAGTCGGCGATCTTGTTGAGCATGGTGTCGAGCGCGCCGGTCTGCTCACCGACGGCGACCATCTGCACGACCATGCCAGGGAAGACTTTGATCTCGGCGAGGGGCTCCGCCATGTTCTTGCCCTCGGAGATGCGGGCGCGCGCGTACATCAGGCCCTCTTCGACGACGACGTTGCCAGCCGTCTTGGCGACGATGTCGAGCGCGTCGAGGATCGGGACGCCCGACGCGAGCAGCGTGCCCAGCGTGCGGGTGAAGCGCGAGACCGCGATCTTCTGCAGGACGTTCCCGATGATCGGGAGCTTGAGCATGGTCTTGTGAACGACCCTCTTTCCCCGGGGATTTCTGTAGAAATACGTCCCGCCGACGAAGAGGCCGATGCCCCCGGCGATGATCACCGGCAGGTAGCCGACGAAGCCCTTGGAGATCGCGATGACCATCTTCGTCAGCCCGGGGAGCGCGTCCTTGGCGCCGAACTCCGCGAACATCCCCTCGAAGGCGGGGATGACGAAGGTCATCAATACGAAGATGACGACGATCAAGATCACGATGACGGCGGTCGGGTACGCGAGCGCGCCGCGCACCTGGCGGGCGAGCTTCACCCGCTTCTCGATGTAGACGGCGAGGCGGGTGAGGATGGTGTCGAGGATGCCGCCGACCTCACCGGCCTGGACGAGGTTGACGAAGAGCTCGTCGAAGATCTTGGGGTGCCGGCGGAGCGCGTCGCTGAAGGTCGCGCCCTGCTCGACGGTGGACTTGATGTCCTTCAGGGCGGCCTGAAAGATCTTGTTCGGCTCCTGGTTGGAGAGGATCTCCAGGCACTGCACGAGGGGCAGGCCGGCGTCGATCATCGTGGCGAACTGCCGGATGAACTTGACGAGATCGAGCTGGGTGACGCCCGATCCGAAGCTGAGGCTGAGGCCCTTGAGGTCGAAGCCCTTCCGCTTGACGCGCGTAGGGCTGAGCTGCTGAGCGCGGAGGCGGTTCTGCACCGCGACCTCGTTCTCGGCCTCCATCGTGCCTTTCCGGATCTCTCCGGTTCGGCCGCGCGCTTCCCAGACGAACTCCGCCATAATTATCGCCTTCGCTTCGACCGTGCGTCTGCAGAATAGGTGGCAACCGATGCAGGGGTCAAAGACCGCGCGGGGAAAAGCTCGGAGCGAGCCGTTAATTTGACAGCCCCGCGGCGCGATGCGTCTCTCCCGGGCGATGTTGCCCCAGCCTTCCGGAGAGCCCGCGCCCGCGGACAGCGCGATCGATCTCAGCGCCGCGGCCCGGCTGGTGGTCGAGGCGCACGGGGCGTCGCCGTGCGCGGTGGTCGGCGCGGCCGTCCGGCGCGACGGCGTGTGGAGCTACGGCGCGGGCGCGGCCGGGCAGCTCTGGTGGGATCCCGCGGCGCCCGTGGCCTCGGTGGCGACGATCTTCGATCTTGCGTCGGTCACCAAGCCGGTGACGGCGCTGACGCTGGCGCGGCTCGCGCGCGCGGGCGCGCTCGGGCGAGGCGAGGCGCTCGCTGACGCGCTCCCCGCGCTCGCCGCGACGCGATCGGCGCGCGTGCCGCTCGATCTGTTCTCCGCGCACCGCGCCGGGCTCGCGGCGCACCTCGAGCTCTTCGCCCCGCTCCGCGAAGGCCGGGCGATCGATCCTGTCGCCGCGCTCTTCACGTGCGCTGATGCGCGCCGCGACGGGTGCGACGGGGCGCCGCCCGCCGAAGGGTTTCCCCCGGTCTACAGCGATGTCGGCTACCTGCTGCTCGGCGCGGCGATCGCGGCCCGGGGCGGCGCTGATCTCGATCGCGTCTTCGATCGCGAGGTCTCAGGGCCGCTCGGCCTCGGCCTTGGATCGGCGCGCGATCTTCGCGCCCGCGGGGGCTTCGACGATCGCGTCGCGCCCACCGAGATCGTCGCCTTTCGCGGGGGCACGGTGCGCGGCGCGGTCCACGACGAGAACGCATGGGCGATCTCCGGCGACGCGGCCTCGGGCCACGCGGGGCTCTTCGGCGACGTGCGATCGGTGGTCGGGCTCGGCGTGGCGATCGTCGACGCGCTCGCCGGCCGACGCGAAGGGTGGCTCTCGCCCGACGATCTCGCGCCGCTCGTTCGCGCGCGCTCCGGCGGCTCTCTGCTCGCCGGCTTCGATCGCCGGAGCGGCGACGCGCCCACGTCCGGTCGACGCTTCGGCGCGAGCACCTTCGGGCACCTCGGCTTCACCGGCACGAGCCTGTGGATCGATCCTGACGCCGCGTTGGTGGGCGTCCTGCTCACGAACCGCGTTCATCCCACGCGAGATCACGTGGCGATCCGCAGAGCCCGACCGGCCGCGTACGACGCGATCGCCGAAGCCATGCTGGGAGGATGCTAGGATCGCCGCCGTGTCCACCAAGGCCCCCGCGGCGACGAGCGTATCGTCGGCTCCCCCGCCGCTCTCGAGTCGGCTGGCCGATCCGCGGCGCGGCAGCGCGCCGAAATCGATCCGTGGGCGCGCCGCGCAGCGCTATCGCTTCTTCCGCGCCTACTGGACGACGTTCCTCGTCATCGGCAGCTATCTCTGGTTTGGAGCCTTGAGCCGCCTCTTCGGGCAGAGCTGGGCTGACAACCATGTTGCGGATGTCCACGCCAGGAACGCGCGCCGGGTGGAGCGGACGATATGCCAGCTCCAGGGCCTCTTCATCAAGGTCGGCCAGCTCCTCAGCATCATGGCGAACTTCCTCCCGGCGCAGTTCCGCTCGGGCCTGGAAGGGTTGCAAGATCAGGTGCCTCCGCGCCCGTACTCCGAGATCGAAGAGCGCATTTGCCTCGAGCTCGGCAAGCCGGTGGAGGCCGTCTTCGATCGCTTTGCCAGGACGCCAATCGCCAGCGCCTCGCTCGGGCAGGTCCACGAAGCGTGGTTGAAGGACGGGACCCACGTCGCGGTCAAGGTGCAACACCGCGACATCGACGAGATCGTCCGGCTCGATCTGATCACCATTCGACGGATCATGACGATCGTCACGTTCTTCGTCCCGGTGCAGGGGATTGACGCGTACTACCACCAGATCCGCTCGATGATCTCGGAGGAGCTCGACTTCCTCCGCGAGGCCCGCAACATCGCGCGGATCTCGGCGAACTTCGCCAAGCAGCCCAGCGTGCAGTTCCCCCATCCCCAGGACGCCTGGTGCACGCGACGGGTGATGGTGACGACCTTCGTCGAGGGCGTGAAGGTCGGCGACGTCGCCGCGATGGACGCGCGGGGGATCGACCGGCGGGATCTCGCCAAGCGCATTGTCCAGGTGTTCTGTCAGCAGATCTTCGTCGACGGCGTTTATCACGCGGATCCGCACCCCGGGAACATGCTCGTCGGCCCCGGTGGGGAGCTGATCCTCCTCGATTTCGGCGCCGTGGCCGAGCTCTCTCCGCAGATGCGCGAGGGGATCCCCGAGTTCCTCGAAGGGGTGATTCGCCGCGACACGGACTCGATCATCAAGGCCCTGCGCAAGATGGGCTTCCTGGCGCGGACTGACTCGCTCGACGTGAGCGAGAAGGTGATCGAGTTCTTTCACCAGCGCTTCCAGGAAGAGGTCAAGCTCGACACCTTCAACCTCAAGGACATCAAGCTCGATCCGCAGAAGGGCCTGGAGAACCTCATCGATCTCCGCAAGATGAACATCGGGCTGAAGGAGCTCTCCGGGGCCTTCACCGTGCCGCGCGACTTCGTGCTCCTGGAGCGGACAATCCTGCTCCTCGCCGGGGTCTGCACCCAGCTCGATCCCGAGATGTTACCGATGGAGGTGATCCGCCCTTACCTGCAGGACTTCGTCCTCGGGAACCGCGACTGGGCGCAGATCGCGCTCGAGGCGGCCAAGGACATGGGGCTCAAGGCCCTGACGATCCCCGATGATCTCAAGAAGTACTTGACCCGCGCCAACCGCGGGGAGAGCGAGATCCGGGTCAAGGGGCTCAGCCAGGCGGCCGGGCTTGTTTATAGCGGCGCGCGCCAGCTCATCTATACGGCGATCGGGATCGCCGCGGGGGTGTCGGGCCTCCAGCTCTACCTGGGAGGCCACCTGCTGCTGGCGCGCTATTGCCTTTACGGCGCCGGGGGGATGGCGCTGCTGCTCTTCACGAGCATCCTGTTCACGCGGCGCTGAGAGGGCCTCTCAGCCGCCGGCGCAGGTGACGACGAAGCCGCCGCCGCTCGCGGCTTCGCACATCGATCCGCAGGGTACGTTGGCGAGGCAGGCGCACGTCGCCGGGTTGCCGCAGGCAGGGGGGAGCTGCGCGCACTCGTACGAGCTGGGCTCCCCGCCGATGTCGGAGATGCTGCGGCGGCAGTAGGTGACACCCACCTCGCAGAAGGTCGAGCCGCAGGCGAACTTGCCTGTCGGGGCCGGGCAGCCGCCGCCGTCGTTGATGTCGAAGCCCGCGCCGGCCGCGTCGCACGGGCTGCTGTGGACCTTGCCGTCACAGGCGCACGTCGGCGAGTAGATGTCGGGGCACCCATTCGGGCGCGGCTTGCACACGCCGGTATCATCGAAGACACCGCACATATTGGTCGCGTAGTCGCAGTACTCGGTGTCCGCGCAGGGCTTGCCGATCTTGCCGCCGCACACAGTGCCGCCGCCGGTGCTGGTGCTGCCCGAGGTCGTGGTCGAGGCCGCGCCGCCGGTGCCGCCGGTCGTCGCGCTGGAGGAGCTGCCTCCATTTCCTCCGGTCGTGGACGTCGAGGAGGAATCGACGCTCCCGCCACAGGCGGCGAGGGACGAGAAGGCGAGGGCGCTGCTGAGGATGAAGGAGAGGGTTCGCATGGGGGGTGCTCCGTTCTTTCGCAATCGAGATGCCACCGCGGTGCGCCTCTGGATCCTCTGCGGATCTGATGAGTTCGACTGATCCGCGCGGCGCAGTTGAGCCCCGATGGGCCACCGCGAAGCGTAACCCCATAGCGAGCGGGACGCGCTAGGGTGCGCGCCATGGAGCACCCGGATCTCGCCCGCCTCGAAGCTGCCCTCGCCGAAGCCCGTGAAGGCGTCGCGCGCATCCGCGCCGAGAACGCCAAGCTGGCGGACGCGTACCGCGAAGATCCCTCCGACTCCAACCGCGAGATCATGAAGCGCGGCGCGGCCTCTCTCGCCGCCGCCCGCGATCGCGAGGCCGAGGCGCGCGCCGCGGTGGCGGTCATGAAGAAGACGGGCGAGCGGCACGGCCTCCTCGCCGAGGAGGGCCGCGTCGCTGGATCGATCGCGGTGCTGATCCCGCCCGGCATCTCGCGCGAGAAGCGCGAGGAGCTGATCGAGGCCGAGCTCGACACCAAGCTCACCGACGCGGCCGAGGCGCTCGGCGTGGTGCTCGCGGCGGCGCCGATGAACTACACGAAGGAGAAGCCGGGGCGCGACGCCGAAGGGCGCACGGTGATCGAGGTCGCGGGTCGGGTCGAAGGCGATCGGCTGGTGCCCGCGGTGTCGCGGCAGTCGAAGAGCATGCGGAGCTGAGCGACGATCACGCGACGACGCGGATCTCGGTCTCGCGCAACGTCGCCTCGTCGTGGGGCGCTCCCCCCGGATCGACGAAGGTCACCCCGTGCCGCTCGAAGTCACGCGCCATCTGCGTGAAGCGGTAGGAGCGGATGTCGCGCAACGTCTCGGCGTAGGCGATGTCCGCGATCTCCTCGCGGTAGAAGTACTTCATCGGCGAGCCGGCCATGACGCGGCGGGTGCTCTCGCCCGGCTGAAAGAGGTGGAACGCGACCTGCGGGTACATCGCGCGGAGCGTCGGCACCGCCTTGTCGAAGCGGCCGTTGATCAGCGATTTCAACCCCTGCATCGCCACGAAGATCGCCCCGCGATCGGCGACGTTGCCCGACTCACCCGTGGCGACCGGCACCATCGGATCGACGAGGATGACCAGGGTCGCGCCCTCTTGCACCGCGACGCGCATGTTGGTCGTGCGCGTGAAGCCGCCGTCGACGTAGCTGCGGCCGGCGATTTTCTCCGGCGCGTAGAACGGCGCGAGCGCGGTCGAGGCGCGGATGGCGACGTGGATCGGGACCGTGGGCGCGCCGGTGGAGCCGAAGACGACGTGCTCGCTCGTGTCCTGATCGGTGGCCCCGATGAAGAGGCGGTGCGGCAGGTCTTCGAAGCGATCGATCATCCCCGGGCGGGCGAACTGGCGCTCGAGCCAGTCGCGCAGGCGTCGGCCCGCGAAGACGCCCGCGGGCGGGAGGCGAAAGAGGGCCGAGAGCGGCGTGCGCTTTCCGCGGACGACGTCCCACGACAGGTTCGCCGCGCGCCGGGCGAGCTCGCCCACGTTGGGGTCGAAGAGATCCGATCGGCGGATCGCGTCGAGGCGGGGCGAGCCGCTCTTGAGGCCCTGGGTGATCGACTCGGGATCCATGCCGTTGGCGAGCAGCCCGCCGAGGATGGCGCCCGCGCTGATGCCGCAGAGGATGTCGACGTCCGCGAGCGAGTAGCCCGGGAGGAAATGCTCGAGGGCGCGGAGCACGCCGAGCTCGTAAAGCAAGCCTTCGGTGCCGCCGCCTGCGAGGCAGAGGGCGATCTTGCCGCCGCGACCGCGCGACGTCGCCGAGGCGATGCGCTCCCAGATCGCCTCCCACGCGTCGCGCCCGCTCGGCACGGCGATGACGCCGCCGAGGTGCAGCCGCCCGGCTTCGAAGGCGAGGGCCGCGCCGCTCGGATCGGCATCGACGACAATCCACGTGTGCTCGCGGCCGATGACGCGGGCGAGGTCGTGCTCGCCGAAGAGGCCGCGGAGCAGCCCGAGGCTGGTGCTCTCCTCGGCGCCGCCGGCCTCGCCGCGGGCGTCGATGACGAGCGCCTCGGCGCCGCCGCTGCGCAGCTTGGCGAGCGCGCGAGCTGCGCTCGTTTCGAACGCGATGCGGACCTGGCGGGCCCGGAGCGGGGAGACGCGCTTGGCCGTTTGCTCAAGCGCCTCCTCCGCGGTGCGGAGCGCTGTTCGGGACGGGTCGGCGAGAAAGTAGAGGACGTGGTCCATCCGGGAACGCTCCTACATACAGGTAGGGACCCATTTCGTCCATGAAGCAAACAGCGGGGTCGGAGTAAAACCCCGGTGGATCCAGGCCCGACCTGGGCTACTGCGAGGTGCCCCGCGGGCCGGCATTGCCTTCCCGGACGCGGACTCGGTAAAGTAGGGCCCGCGCCTGCGCCTGCGCCGCGGCTCAGGAACACCCGTCTATGTGGAAGCTAACGATCGAGGACGATGAGGGGAAGCAGACCGCCCTCCCTCTCGCCCACGAAGAGTACGGGCTGGGCCGCGGTGAGTCGAACGCGATTCGGCTTACTGATCGGAACATCTCGCGCACGCACTCGATCCTGAAGAAGACCGGCCTCGCCTGGTTTCTGAAGGATTTGCAGAGCTACAACGGCACGTTCGTCAACGGCGTGCGCGTCGTCGGCGAGCAGGCGCTGGGCACCGGGGACGTTGTCCAGATCGGGGACTACCGTCTCGAGCTGATCGACGACGCGACGCTCCCGGTCGCCGCGGTGCCCGGGGCGCCGCCCGCGCCCGCGCCGGCGCACCAGCGGCCGAACCGGCTCGTGGTCGTCGTCGGCCCCGTGCCGGGCGCGGAGTTCCCGCTCGACAAGGAGAGCTTCACCATCGGGCGAAGCGAAGAGGCGACGATCTCGATCAACCACAGCTCGGTGAGCCGCGTGCACGCTGAGCTTATCCCCATCGGCAACGGCCGGTTCGAGATCGTCGACAAAGCGAGCGCCAACGGCATCCGCATCAACGGCGTCGAGCTCAAGCGCGGCATCCTCGAAGCCGGCGATGCGCTCGAGCTCGGCGACGTGCGCATGCGCTTCGTCGGCGCCGGGAAGATCTTCCGCACTGGCCACGATCAGAGCCAGCAGCTCGCGGCCGCCGCGTTCGACAACGGCGCGCCCTCGATGGTGTCGAACGCCACGAAGCCCGGCGTCCGCATGGGCAAGCTCGTCGGCCTCGGCGTCGGCGTCGGCGTCGTGGTCATCGCCGCGGTGGTGATGTTGACGCGGCCGACCGGCGGCGTGACCCCCGGCGCGAACGTCACGAAGCCGGACAGCGCCCACGTTACAGGCGAGGGAGCGGACCTGCTCAAGCAGGCGCTGGAGAAGCTCAGCGCGAAGGACATCGAGGGCGCCCACCTCAAGGTTCAGGAGATCCCTGAGTCCTCGACGGTGCGCGACGATCCGGCCGTGAAAGAGGTCGAGGGCGCCTGGGCGGACCAGCAGTTCGCCAAGATCGATCAGGCGCCGGACAGCGCCGCGAAGAAGGCGATCCTCCGCACCGTGAGCGCGACGCCCACGGTCGACGCCGAGCGCCGGAAGAAGGCCGCGGACATGGTCCGCGAGATCGAAGCGAAGGAGCCGCCTCCCCCCGTTCCGACCTACACCGGCGGCGATTTTCCGCGGCTGCCTGGCACCGGGGCGGCGGCGATGCCTTCCGCCGTGCCGAGCACGACGCCGGTCACGGCCGGTGGTGGATCGACGATCCCGAGCGGCCTCGCCGCGGAGGACGCGCAGCGCAAGGCGCTCGAGCCCAAGGTCTTCGGCGGTCGCGCCTCGATCGACGA
>Ga0105048_10004436_pt1 | contig 22866 bp, 19 predicted proteins | sample MAT05_FD_78382 | JGI IMG/M metagenome (GOLD analysis project Ga0105048, IMG submission 78382) | Freshwater microbial communities from Lake Fryxell liftoff mats and glacier meltwater in Antarctica - MAT-05 | ecosystem: Environmental > Aquatic > Freshwater > Ice > Liftoff microbial mat | place...
AGTAAAGAAAGAACCAGCAAAGTTTTCTGACTTCTGACTTCTGACTTCTGACTTCTGACTTCTGACTTCTGACTTCTGACTTCTGACTTCTGACTTCTGACTTCTGACTTCTGACTACTTTTATCCCCCAATCGCGATCCGCACTGGGTCGCTTTGGGTTTTGTTGCCGGCCCCATCATAGGCGATGGTGTAAAAGTCGAACGAACCCCGATTGCCGCCGATGGTGAACTTGATGTCGAACGGGGCTGATGTTTTCTCACCAAACTTTTGGCCGTTGGCGTAGAACTCCACCCGGCTGATGCTCTGGTCGTCATTGACATTCGCGCTCACATCCACCCACTCATCACTGGGACTGTAGAGATCGCCGGCCAGCGGCAATCCCATGGATGCCGAAGGCGCGGCGTTGTCGATGTTGACCTGGATCACGGCGTTGGTCTGGGTGCCGTCCTGTTCCACCCGCGTCAGGCGAATCGAATATGGCCCCGGCCCAAACCCGGCCAGGTTCCAGTTTTCCAATACGCCGTTGTCCAATTGCTCAGGATGATCCGGCCCAATTTGTTGCCATTGCTCTGGCGATGGCGAATAGCCCGGCGCAATCGCCACGCGGTATGACAGGTAATTCCCACCCTTGGCATTGCCTCGAATTTGGATAATGCCGGGCGGCGGCGCAACCGCTTCGGGCGGCGGTGCCGGATTGGGATTGTTTGGATCCACCACCGATGCAGCCGCCGGGGCCGATTGAGACAGATTAGGCGAGATGTAGCTGCCGTTGGACGGGAAGCTGATCACGACATCGCCAACCGCGCCGCTGGCCACACTGGTGGCCAGGTCAGTCGGTGGCACTGGAAAGGCCGCTTTCTGATCATCAGTGAGCGAGCTATACCAATCCTGGGCCTGCGGCGGAAACACATAGAAGGTCTTGTTCTCGACATTCTCCGGCGGCGTGCCGGCCACCGCCAGCTTGCCCGAAGCCTTATCAATCGGGAACTGCTGCACGATGGTGCTCTGCCGTTCGGGAGCTGTGTCGGGCAGGAACCAGTCTGCAAGCGTGGGACACGAGCCGTTGGGCAATAAGCCATCGATCCTGCACACGGACTTTTGCTCAAGCCCCTCTGGCTGCACAAACTCCTTAATTTCACGGCCCTGATGCAGGAAGTTCATCACATCGTTCCAGATGGGCGCTGCGCCGGTGAGGCCGGAAATGCCCTGATCCATCGGGGTGCTATCGGTGTTGCCCACCCACACACCGGTTACAAAATCCGGGGTGAAGCCCATCGTCCAATTGTCTTTGTAATCGTTGGTGGTACCTGTTTTTACCGCAGCGGGGCGGCCATCGGCCAGATCCAACGCAGAGGGATAGCCGAACCCCGGCGCACGCGCACGGCCATCCGAAATGATATCGATGAGCTGCCAGGTCACTTGCTTGCTGTTGGGGCCGACCAGATTTGGCACCTCAGCGGGCTGAAAATCATACAAGATTTCGGTCTTCTGGTTGCCGGTCTGCGGATCACGATCATCGCGTTCGATGCGCAAAATGGCCACGGGATCAAGTTCGCGGAAGCCGGGGCGCTTTTGGTCTTTCGGCCGTGGCACACCCTTCATGGTGCCGTAGTTGGCAATGACGCTATAGAGATAGGTCATGTCCAACAGCCGCACCTCGCCACCACCCAGCGTCAGCGCCAGGCCGTAGAAATCCAGGCCGCGATTCAAGTCATTGATGCCCATTCGGTGCGACAGCCGGATGACGTTGTTGATGCCGGCCTGATTCAGCGCTTCCACGGCCGGAATATTGTAAGAGTTGGCCAATGCCGAGCGCATCAACACAGGGCCATGATATTTGCGATCATAGTTTTCGGGCACATACGGCACCGCACCGCCGCTGGGAAATTGGATGCGCGTGTCCCAGAACAAGGTGGTCGGTGGGTTGCCCTGCCGCAACAATTCGAGATAGGTAATCGGCTTGAACGATGAGCCTGGCTGGCGCAATCCCATGGCCACATTGAACTTGCCATCAATGTTGTCGTTGAAGTAATCCAGGCTGCCGACCATGGACAAAATTTCGCCGGTGCCGGCCTTGATCACCACGACCGAGGCGTTGTTCACGTTCTTGTTTTCAGCCTGCATGGCGGCGATGCGCTGGTTGGCGAACGAGCGCACCTGATCATCAATGGCCAGATCCAGCGCGGTGTAGATGCGCAGACCGCCGCGCTCCACCAACTGGGTGGCCGCTTCCATGCCGATACCGCGATAGTCGGCCAGCAGCTCAATGGCGCGCTCTTTGGCATACACGCTAAAGTGCGGTGCCTTGATGTTAAAGCGCTGGGTCTTGCTGACGTAGAGTAGGTTTTGCCGCTTGGCATTGGCCGCGTCCTCGGCTTTCACGTTACAACCCGGCACACCAAACTTCGTGCGCTCCACCATCAGATCGAGCACCAGATCCTGTCGGTCTTCCGCTTCAACGGGGCTATCAAACGGGTTTTTGCCCGGAAACTGGGGAATGGCCGCCAGCATCGCGCTCTCGGACAAATCCAGATCCTTGGCGCTCTTGCCAAAATACACCTTGGCCGCGGCTTCGATGCCATAAGCCAGGTTGCCGTAGAAATTCGTGTTGAGATACCACTCGAAGATAGTGCGCTTATCGTAGCGGCGGCTCACCTCGGCCGAGAGCAGCACTTCCTTGATCTTGACCACCGGCGTGCGGCCAGGACCCGCCCGCTCTTCGATCGGCAACACCACATTCTTGACCAACTGTTGGGTAATACCCGAACCACCCTGCTGCGACTCACCGCGTAGATTGGCCAGCGCCGCGCGGGCCGTGCCGCGAATGTCGAAGCCCTGGTTCTCCCAGAACGTCTTGTCCTCGATGGCGACGGTGGCGCATCGCAAATAGGGCGAAATCGAATTGATCGGCACCCATTGCCGGTCACCGCCAGTGGGGTCAATGATTTCGTACAGCAGGTTGCTGTTGCGATCAAAAATCTTGGTGGTCTGAAAGTCGTTCTCGACCTTCTGAATCTGGGTTGGGTCGGGCAGGCCGGCCGTGAGATAGGCATAGGTTGCGCTAACCGCAGTGGCCACGGTGGCCGGCACCGCCACCAGCACCACCAACATCGCAATGCCCACCGAGGTGAGCAACTGACCGACGCGGCGAGGCGTGCCGCGCTTAATTTTCTCGCGCCGGCGCTGGCGCATCCGAATCAAATGATTGGCATCCATCGCGGACAATCATACACAAGCGGGGTGAGCGGAGAGCGGAGAGCGGAGAGCGGAGAGTGGTGAGTGGTGAGTGGTGAGCAGGATTGTGACTCAAGACTCTTGAGTCAAGAGTCTTGAGTCTCTTCGCTCACCACTCACCCCCTTCCTTCAAAGATCGCCGTCGAACAAAGCACTGATGGACTCGCCGTTGTGGGTGCGGCGAATGGCCTCGGCCAGCAACTGGGCGATGGACAAGACTTTCATGTTGGGCAGCCGTTTGGCGTGCGGCACCGGCACCGTGTTGGTGGTCACAATCTCTTCGATGTCGGTCAGGGCGCGCATGCGCTCGATGGCCAGGCCGGTGAACAGGCCGTGGGTGCAGCACACCGACATGCGCTTGGCGCCGGCGTCGCGCAGCCGCTCGACCAGCTCAACAATCGTGCCGCCGGTCGCAATCTCGTCATCGATGATGATGGCGTTTTTGCCTTCCACATCGCCGACCAGATCGATCACGACCTTGTCATCGCGAATGCGGCGCTTGTTTCCGGCGGCCACCGGCAGCTTTAATAGGCTGGCAAACTTGGCCGCATTTTTGGCGTTGCCGAGGTCGGGGGAAACCACCACCGTATTCTTCAACTCTTCCCCCTCGCGCTCTTCGAAGTAGCGCGCCAGCACCTTGAGCGCGTTCAAATGGTCGACTGGGATACTGAAGAAGCCGTGCACCTGCGGCGAATGCAACGCCATGGTCAGCACGCGTTGGGCACCGGCCGTGACCAGCAGATCGGCCACCAGACGGCCGGTGATGGGAATGCGCGGCGCATCCTTCTTGTCCGAGCGCGCGTAGGCGTAGTAGGGCATGACCGCGGTCAGGCGCGCAGCGGCGCTGCCACGTGCCGCGTCCAACATCTGCATCAGCTCCATCAGATGCTCCTGCACCGGCGGGCACAGGGGCTGAATGAAGAACACATCGGCCTCGCGGCAGCTGGCCTGAAGCTGAACTTGCAGACAGTCATTGCTGAAACGGCTGATCGTCGTGGGGGACAGCGGAATGCCCAGATGCTTACAGATTTCCTCGGCCAATTCGCGATGGGCAGAGCCGCTAAAGATTGTGATTCCTCGCATGAGTGTGAGCGAACGTGCGCAGGTGATTGGTAAGCTGAGCGATTCGCGGCGGGCATTATAGGAGACGCCGCCGCAAATGGCTGTGCCAAATGGCACGATAAAGTTTGGTATGTCGACCACGATTGCAGCCAGCTTCTTTTCAACTGCAGATTGAAAACTTCGGCTGCATCAATGCATAACGTCCGTATTTACAAAGCCACAGTTCTAAGCTAAAACTAATTTCAGGGATTAACATTGCAAGGTCGGCAGCACCCAACATTGCCGGGTCTATCTGAAAGTGAATCGCTCATAGCTCCCAATACACCCATGGCACCCAATGACCCTGTGTTTAGACCATGGCCTCGGATGAATAAAAGTGCTCAACTTACGGCAACGGTTTATATGCAATGATCTTGTGCGAAATTCGCATCTTGTGCGGAATACGCAACAAGATTCGACGATCAGTCAGGGAAATAAAAAAATATAATAGCTGTGATGCGATGAGGAAGTATTAAAAAAATGCGATTGGTGCGTTTGCTCTTTTGTGCCGTATTGACCTTCACGTTATCCAGCACGATTCCCACATTTCCCCCTCAGGTTCAAGCCGAAACCAGTGCTGTATCGGCCATCCCATTGCCCACAGGTTTTGTCGACGAGCCATTTGTCACCGGCCTGTTATCGCCTCGCACCTTTGCCTGGACGCCGGATGGACGATTGCTCATTGTTGAACGGGGCAGTGCCAGCAGCATCGATTCAAATCTGGCCAGCATTCGCATTTTCCAGAACGGTACCATGTTGACCAATCGTGCCTACACCCGCGAGGTGTGCGGCGGCGGCGAACGTGGCTTCCTGGGCCTGGCCGTAGATAGCAATTTTGCCATCAACGGCTTTCTCTACATTTACTACTCAGCGCTGTCGACTGAGGGCATAGACAAACCGTGTGATTTCGGCACCTATGCCGCCAACAAGCCAGGGCCGCGCAACACCATCTCGCGGCTCACCATGGTCGGCAACACGATTAACCCGGCCAGCGAAGTAGTGCTGATCAACAACATCGCCACCGACACCGGCATTCACAATGGGGGCGATCTGGCCGTCGACGCGAACGGCTATCTGTACGCCTCGGTCGGCGATTCCAATATCCTGCCCGACAATCTGGCCCAAAACCGCACCAGCCTGAATGGCAAAATTCTGCGCATCAAACCGCAGGCCAACGGCACCTACACCACCGGGGGCAATCCCTACGACGCGAACCCGAACGGGTTTAACTGCGGCAAAGCCCGGCCCTCCAGCACCTCGGCCCTGTGCAAAGAAATCTTCGCCTACGGCTTTCGCAATCCCTTCCGGTTCACACTCAAACCCAACAGCAACAGCCTGTTTGTGGCCGATGTGGGCGGTGGCTTTTGGGAAGAGGTCAGCGACATTTCCATTGGCGATAATGCCGGCTTTAATACCCGTGAAGGCCCCTGCGCAACCGGCTTTTGCACATTGCCGCAGCCCCCTTCCGGCTTCGTCGATCCAATCTATTCCTACCCGCACAATGTCAGCGACTCCAGCGATGATGCCGCAGTGATCGGTGGCGCGTTCTACACCGGCACCAAAGGCAGCACGCCGTGGCCGACAGACTATCTGGGCAATTACTTCTTTAGCGACAATGTGCGCGGCTTCATCCGTCGGCTCAAGTTCAACGCCACCACCCAGACCTGGGAGGCCGTGACACCTGAGTTCGGAGCCGGCGCACTGGGTCGAGGCATCATTGGCTTGCGAACCGGGCCGGATGGCAATTTGTATTACCTGACCTATATGTCTGATGAGTCGCGCAACAGCGAGATTCGGCGGGTGCGCTATCAGGCCTCGGGCAATGTGCCGCCTGAAGCCCATGCAGGTGTATCGGCAGTGGGCGGGGCGCCCAGCACGCAGTTTGTCTTCTCGGCCGCCGGCTCGTCCGACCCCGATAACAATATGCCGCTGCAATATCGGTGGGACTTTGGTGATGGGTCGCCGGTGCAAACCACCAGCAGCCTCACCGTCAGCCATCAATACAGCACCATGGGCACCCTCACCGTCACCCTCTCCGTCATCGACAGCGGCAGTCCGCCCCTGACCTCGCCACCGGCCAGTGTCAATGTGTATGTGGGCAATCCGCCGCCCACAGCCACTATCGTGCTCACCAACACCACCGAGCTCAGCCGTTCGCTCTTCCACGGCGGCGATGTGTGGAAATTTACCGCGACCAATGCCAGCGACAACACGCCGTTACCGAATGATGCCTTTTTGTGGAGCGTGGTGTTCCACCACCGTGACCATACGCATCCCTTCCTGGCCAATGTCAGCGGCCCAAGCGGTGAATTCGTCATTCCCTCCACCGGTGAAGTCGATCCCATCGTGTGGTATCGCGTGACACTATTCCTGAAAGACTCGGAGGGGCAGGTCAACACCATCACTCGCGATGTTTACCCGGAGACTACCACGCTGACCTTCTCGACGAACCCAGTCGGCGGGCAGATCAAGCTGGATGGCATTCAACTCACTACGCCAGTCGAAATCACTCGTGTTATCGGCATCCACGGCGCTATTAATGTGCCCGACCCACAAAGCTTGAACGGGCGAAGCTACGCGTTCGAGTCTTGGGCACAAGGTGGACCTCAGCTACAGGAAATCGTGGTGCCGGAGGGCGGCACAAGCTACACCGCCACTCTTAAAGACGTAGGTGAAGCACCGACGGCCACACCGACACCGATAGCCACGCCAGTGCCGGACAACACGAGTGTGCCGGGCACACCCACGGCCACAGCAACCCCGGCCATGCGCAATCGGTTCTACCTCCCGCTGATTCAAAGTCACAGCTAGCCACGCCCGCTAACGCGCCGATTCAGACACAACAACATGCTTCCCCGCCTCGGTCAACCAATAGGTCGCGGCGGGGAATTTTTTGTTGCTACTGATGAGGCCGGCGTCCACAAGAGCTTCGATATCGGTCGCGGCAATGGGAGTGCCAGTGTCATCGGGCTGGTGCAACACATAGGTCTTGCCGCCCTCCAGATCGCGATGATCTTTGAGGCGCAGGCCGTTCGCGAGGGCTTGCAACAGCCGTTTTTGAGCCATAGTCAGGCGCATATTTAGATCATCATTGACGCCCGGAACAACTCAGCTACAGTGTAGTCATGCCTGTAATTCCAGTCGTCCAAGTCGGCAATTCACACCGCCTGCGCATCCCCAAAAAGCTTTGGGACGCCATCGGTCCTCCGACACAGGTTCAGCTCAATGTTCAAGACGGCATCCTCTTCATCCGGCCACTTAGCACGCCTCGTCCAGATTGGGATAGTCCATCGAAGTGGCCGGGGGCTGCGTTGACAGACGAAGACGAAACCTGGCTGAATGCCCCGCTGAGCGGAAAAGCTTAAGCAATTACCATTTTGATGCAAGCGATTTGAGTGAAGACCTCACCCCAGCAAATGCACATACTTCTGCATCTCGCGCTGATGGATCTTCAGATAATCATCCTTGATGATCTCGTCCATCTCCTCCTGCGACATGCGCATCGACAAAATCTCCAGCGCATTCTCGGGGCTCTGGCCGTAGGCGATCTTCTTTTTGCCGCTCTTCAGGGCAAACAGATACATGTAGTGTGGGTTGCTAAAGCTGCTCATGACTTAGTAACAAGTAGTCAGTAGCCAGTAGTCAGTAAAGAAAGTGATTTGGACCTTCCGATACTGACTACTGACTACTCTTGATCTTCCCCATCAGGCTTTCGCCAGCGCGTCCCAATAGTTCTTGCGTTCCTGGCGAACGGTGGTCAAACCGCGGGTCACTTCGTCGTCGTATTTGCCGGCCAGCAGCTCGCGATAGAAGCCGTAGTCGACACCCTTCAGCTTCTCGTCGTCTGGGAAGCGATGATAGTTTTCCTTGGACATCAGGCTCTTGCCCTCGGCAATTAACTGATTGCCCAGCGCGCTGCCGGGATACGGCGCGTAGAAGCTGATCGACGGCAAAATGCGTTTGGTGTACTTCACCATGCGCATGGTCTTGAAGGCGTCCTCGCGCGATTCACCCGGAATGCCGAGCATGATGTTGCTCCAGAACACCGGGGCCGGCTTGCCCTCGGCCTCCATCTGATCGCCAATGCGCGTCATCAGGTCAATCGCAAAATAGTTGTCCTCTTCGGTGCACTCTTTATTAATCATGCGCAGCACCCGGTCGCTGCCGCTCTCGAACCCAATCGAAACCGTGCTCCAGTTAGTCTTGCGAATGACAGCCTCAAATAGCTCCGGCCACTGCCGCACCGTGTCGGCCCGACCGGCCGCCCAATACGGCCAGGTCTTGTTGGCCATCCTGGGATACTTCTCAATCCACTCCTCCAACCACTTGGGATTCTGGAAGAACATGCTGTCGTGGATGACGAGTGAACCAATCGGCCCATGATCGCGGTCGAGCCGGTTCAGCTCTTCGATCACCATCTCGACCGGCCGGCGGCCCATATTCGGGATATAGCTGTTTTCGTTGCAGAACACGCATTGCCACGGACACACCCGACTGGTCAGAATCGTCGCCACCGGCGGTGGCCCCCAGCCGCACTCCGGCTCCAGCGGCCAGTTGAACTTCTTGCGCAGCTTGTGGCTGGCTGGCTGTGGCCACAATGTGCGATCAATCTCGGGCCACTCGGCCATGCTCTTGACGCCGATGCCCAGCGTCACCCGCTCGAACTGGTCGGGGTGCGAGATCAAATTAACAATCGTGTTCTCGCCCGGCCCCTGACAGATCTTGTCGAACTCGGGCACGCTCAACATCTCGTCCAGCGCCACCGTCGCGTGCATGCCGCCGGTGATCACCAAACTTCGAGGATTCACTTCCTTGAAGATTTTGGCGGCCTTATACGCAATTGGGAAGGTGTAGCTGCGCACGTTCATGATGAGCATGTCGTAGCCCTTCATCTTCTTTTTGACCTCGTCCCATGTCGCGCACTGGCGCGTGCTGGACATCTCGGTCATCACGCCGCTCTGGTGCAAGATGGTGCGTAGCAGGCCCATGCCGTGGTCCTGCCACTGTTCGTGCGGCCCGGCCGGGTTGATCAAGTCGCCCAGGTCACCCAGATCCAGCCACAGCCGGCGCGGCTCTTTGGAGCCAGCCTCGGCCGCGTCCTGTTCCTTCTTCCCAAATCCAAACAGTTTCAGCATAAGTAAGAGTTATTAGTTATTAGTTGTTAGTTATTAGTAAAGGACAAAAAAAGCAGCCAGCAGTCAGATCAGCGTTGCTGACTCTGATTGCTGGCTGCTTTTTACTAACCACTAACAACTAACCACTTACAACTGATTTAGTTGCAACCGCAGCCCGAACCACAGCTGGCACCTTCGGCCGAAGCGCTGGCGCCGTCTTTCGACTTGAATGAGGAGCCGCAGCCGCACGAAGACGTGGAGTTGGGATTCTCGATCTTGAAGCCACCACCCATCAGGCTATCCACGAAATCAATGGATGCGCCGCCGAGATACATCAGGCTGGTGGGATCGACGAACAGCTTGACGTCGCCCTGCTCTACTACGGTGTCAAACTCGCGAGCCTGGGCCTCGAACGCCATGCCATATTGCAAGCCGCTGCAGCCACCGCCGGCCACGAACACGCGCAGGCCGTGGTTGGGGATGTTGCGGGCCACCAACAAGTCACGCAACTTATCCTGAGCCATCGGCGTCAGCGACATGGCAGCCACATCCTGCACAGCAATTTCCGTCTCGGTCTGGATCGCTTCGGTGATATCTACAAGTGCCATTTTTAAGATTTCCTCATCTGATCATTTGTTGATTTACTCATTTAACGAATAAACGAATAAATGGACAAGTGCATAAATTACTAAATTTTAATGACATAGCAACACGCGGTGCCGCCATCACTCATTCGCTCACGAACCTGGGGCTGCGTGCCCAAAAGTTTCGCAACCAGCATCAAATCCATGTTGCACAATTCACTGTGCCGGACACTGACCTCATGATAAGGGCAATTTCGCGTTCGTAACACAAACTGATTTTCTTCCTGTACCCAATCGGCCACATAGCCGCAGGTGTTCAGGTAGTCTACCGCCGCTGTCATGCGCTGTTCGGGAGAAGCATGGGCATTAATGTGCGCCTGCGCGGCCATCCGCTCCGCCACACCCTGCGAAATGCGCTCGGCCACATCCGGTGGCAACGAACCTTGAATCTCGTCCAGCAACATGAGTGATAGAGACTGATAGTTCTTAGGAAAGCGCTCCAACGCACATGGGGTCAGTGTCCACACGTGTTGGGGCCGACCCGGCGTACCGCGGTGCTGGGCTTTCTGCATCTCGACCAGGCCCTCTTGCGCCAGAATGTCAAGGTGATGGCGCACCGTCGCCGTCGTCAGCCCAATGGTACTGGCGAGGTCATCGACGGTCGTTCCCTGGCAATCGCGCAGCAATTCCAGAATTCGACGGCGCGTAGGTTGCATAGACTGCATATGATTCTTGTCGCCGCTGAGCTGATCTGAGTCAGGTCAAAGGCGACATTTCAAATTCTAAAGCCATACCACAATTTGTCAAATGGACATCTTCTTTATTTCGTGCACAAAATGACACAATCCAAGGGTCTGATTATGTCGGCCGCATAGATTCATGCCAAAGATGTACGGCATCCGCGACCACGCCCAACGCCACATCTCAGGCATCACTCACTTGTGAAATCTATCATTAATGCCATCTCGCCGGTATAATCCACTCAGGCTTTACATGGCGCAATCTCCAGGTTTCGACCCCGTGTATTGGGATGATCCATATCCGATTGCGATTTTATTGAAGCATATGCATCCGAATGTTGACCCGAGCGAAATTTCGCATGAGGAATTGCATCACTGGGTCATTGCATTAGAGGCATTTGCCGATGATGCAGATGTGTTTGTAGTGGAGCGGCTGGAAGATATACAAGTCGAGTGGCTGGAAATAATGGCCTAACTGCTTGAACTTGAAATTGAGGAACCGATGGCTGATAACCAAACTGAGTTGACGAGTAATCCGACTGCTGTGCCGGCAGAGCTGCAAAACAACGTCATGATCGCGCCGGCGCAGACGTTGCTGGACAAGATTTACAACTGGGGCCGCAAACGCAGCACCTGGCCCATGCAGTTCGGTCTGGCCTGCTGTGCCATCGAGATGATCACGACCGCGGCCAGCCGCCACGACCTGGCTCGCTTTGGCTGGGAGCTGTTTCGCGCCAGCCCGCGTCAGGCCGACCTCATGATCGTGTCCGGTACGGTGACCAAGAAGATGGTGCCGCAGATTGTGCGTCTATACATGCAGATGCCCGAGCCGCGCTATGTGATTGCGATGGGCGCGTGCGCCACCAGCGGCGGCCCTTTCAAAGAAGGCTACAACGTGGTCAGCGGCATCGACAAATTTGTGCCGGTCGATGTCTATATCACCGGCTGCCCGCCGCGCCCCGAGGCCTTGTTGCACAGCATTTTGAAGCTGCAAGAGAAGATCGACACCCAGACGCTCAAGCAAGTGCGCTGGTATCAACCCGGCCCGGGCATAGAGATTCCCACGCCCGTTCTCGGCCCGGATCTGGTCGATATGCGCCGTGCTGCCGAAATCAAGGGTAAAACTGCTGCTGCGGTTGCAGCAACACCCACGGCTTAATCTATAGAAATGAAAAAATGAACCCGTGTGCGGGCCATTTAAGCGAGTTTGTGGAGTTTGTGATGGAAGAAAGCAACACCCCGTCGAATCCCGAGAGCGAGAATGAAGCGCCGACTCCGAAGGCTGGCCCGCCTTTGAAGTCTCCACCGCCCCCCGGAGCCGGTGGACCGCCCAAGGCACCGCCGCCGCCAGCGGCTGGCGCACCGCCACGAGCTCCATTGCCACCGGCCGCAGGCGGCCCGCCCTTGAAGGCCCCCGCTCCCCCCGGAGCCGGCGGCCCTCCCAAAGCGCCTTTGCCTCCTGCACCCGGTGGACCGCCGCGTTCGGCCCCGCCGCCTGCCCCAGCGCCAGGTGCCGGTCCCAAGTTGGCCACGCCCGTGCCGAGTGCCACGCCCAAACCTGCTGCGCCAGCTGCGGGTAGGCCCGCCGCGGGTGGAGCGGCCAAGGTTGTGCCGCTGGCCGCCGTCACACCCGAGCTGGAACAGCTGCGCGAAGAGTTTGGCGAGACCGCCATCGAACCGGCGGCCTATGTGGGTATGCTGGTGAAAGATCCGTTGAAGGTGGCCGAAATTGCCACCTATCTGCGCGATGAGCTGAAATATGAGACGCTGAGCAATTTGACTGCGGCCGATTACCTGAAAGAAGGTTATATCGAGATGGTCTACAACGTCTCACGCGTGGCCGGCGGCACACCGCTCACATTCAAGACTCGCGTGCCGCGCAAGAGCGGCACCGATCTGACCGACCCGGTCAAGTCGCTGGTGTCGGTCTACCCCGGCGCTGAATTTCAAGAGCGCGAGGTCTATGACATGTATGGGGTGCCATTTGAGGGCCACCCCGACCTGCGGCGCATTTTGCTGTGGGAGGGCTTTTATGGCTGGCCCATGCGCAAGGATTGGAAGGAAGCCTATTTTGAGGGCGAAACCAAGCCATTCGAGAATCGCTGGCCCGGTGGTCACCACAAGTTGATCGAGGAGCGCGTGCCGTGGGAAGACAACCTGATCTACCCGCCTGGCTTCGACCCGACCACCTACACCGGCGACCCCGATGCCGGGCTCTACAACACCATGCAGTCGACAACGGTGGCGGTGCCGGCCTCGACCTATGGTCAGATTAACAATGCCGTGGTCGATGGCATTCCGATGCAGGCCACCGAGGGCAAGACGGTGCGCGAACTGGATTGGGATCGCAATAATCTGGCCGACTTCGACGAGATCAAGACCGACGAGATTATCGTCAACATGGGGCCGCAGCACCCCAGCACCCACGGCGTGTTGCGATTGGTGCTCAAGCTGGACGGCGAAACCATCACCGATTGCAAGCTGGTGTTGGGCTATCTGCACCGCAACCACGAGAAGATCGGCGAGCGCAACACCTGGCTGCACAACATTCCCTTCACCGACCGGCTGGACTACATCACCGGCCTGTATAACGAATGGGGTTACGTGTTGGGTGTGGAGAAGATGATGGGCATCACCCCAACGCCGCGCGTCGAGTATTTGCGCATCATGCTGGGCGAGTTGTGCCGCATTCAGAGCCACTTTTGGGGCATCGGCTTCCTGCTCAACGACCTGGGTGCCTTCTTCACCCCCGCCCTCTACGGCATCACCGAGCGCGACCTGGCGCTGGACCTGATTGAGTCGGTCAGCGGCAGCCGGCTGATGAACAACTACATGCGCTTCGGCGGAGTCAGCCGCGACATGACCGAGGGCCAGATTGGCCGATTGCGCGAGTTGGCCTTCGAGCGCTATCCTGTGGCGCTGGATGAGTTCGAGCGGTTGCTGAACGACAACGAAATCATCAAGGCCCGCACGGTCGGCGTGGGCTACATGAGTGCCGAGCGCGCCATTGCGTATTCGCTCACCGGCCCGTGCATTCGCGCCGCCGGCGTGCCCTACGACATTCGCCGCGTCGATCCCTACGGCTACTACGACCGCTTCGACTTCAATGTGCCCGTGCTCTACGGCGGCGATGTGTATGATCGCTATCGCGTCCGCATCGCCGAGATGCGCGAGAGCATGAAGATCTTGCAACAGGCGCTAAACCAGCTCGATCGCGAGACCAAGCCCGGCGATATTCAAGCGGGCAAGAAGGCCTACACGCACCGCGTGCCAGCCGGCCAGCACTACGCGCGGGTGGAGACGCCGAAGGGTGAGTTGGGCTTCTATCTGGTCAGCGACGGCAACCAGACCGCCCAGCGCTATCACGTGCGCAGTTGCTCATTTATCAACCTCAACTCGCTCAGGGAAATGACCGTGGGCTACAAGATCGCCGACGCCGTGGTTATTCTGGGCTCGCTGGACATTGTGTTGGGTGAAGTAGACCGGTAAGAATTTATCATTTCATCATCTTTCATCTTTCATTTACTGCCGCTATCCATGGTTGCGTAGATAAATGAAAGATGAAAGATGAAAGATGGAGAAATAAAACAGATGGGTTTATTTGGAACCGGCATCCTCAAAGGTCTTGGTGTGACGTTGAAGCACTTCATCAACACCTACGCCACCGACCTGAAATATTCGATGAACAAATCGGGGCTGGCCCCGCAGCCCCGGCCGCTGCGGCGTCAGAGCCCCAAGAATCACGGCATCGTCACCGTGCAATATCCAGACGAGCGGCTGGATTTGCCGGAGAACTTTCGCTACATTCCATTTCTCGTACAGGACACCACGCTGGACGAAATCAAGTGCACCAGCTGCGGCATTTGCGCCAAGGTGTGCCCGCCGCAATGCATCTGGATCGAGCGCACTGAAGATCCGGTGACCAAGCGGCCCGTGCCGCAGCCCAAGGAATTCTTCATCGATGCCACGATCTGCATGAACTGCGGCTACTGCGCCGAGTTCTGCCCGTTCGATGCCATCATGATGGATCACGACTACGAGCTGAGCTACTACCCGGAGACCTTCCCAAACGCCCGTTTAATCGAAGATAAGGCCATGTTGCTCAAGCCCGATACCTATCACGCGGCCATCCACCCCACAGACTGGCAGCGCGAGGTGGACAAGAAGCGCGCGTCCGACGACGCCAAGGCCAAGGCCGCAGCAGCGAAGGCCACGCCGACGGCCCCCGTGGCCGCGGCACCAACCCCATCTGCTGCGCCGGGTGGTCCTCCTCGATCAGCACCACCGCCATCAGGTCTGCCGCCCAAAGCGCCTTTGCCACCAGGAGTTACGCCTGCCGCTGGCGGCCCGCCCAAGGCCCCTGCGCCTCCCGGTGCCGGCGGCCCACCCAAAGCCCCACCGCCTCCCGGAGCCGCTACTGCATCCGGTGGCCCGCCGAAGTCACCACCGCCACCTGGCTCTGGAGGCCCACCCAAGAGCCCTCCACCCCCAAGCGGGCCGCCAAAATCACCACCGCCGCCGGCACCAAAAACCGAAGCCTAGTTTTGAAGCCGCCCTCACAACGAGGGCGGTTTGTTTTGCCAGCAATCGCCACAGCCGGGGAATTCGTCGACGTCGACCTCGATCTCGACGACGACGTCGACGTCGACGAATTCCCCGCTCAAAACAGCATCCCACTAAGGCGCTAAAATCGGCCCAATCATGCCCTACACGCCCATCCTCGGCACACTCGGCTACATCCTCGACCGCGACACAAACCAGGTTTTGATGATCCATCGCAACGCCCGCGCCAACGACGAGCACCTCGGCAAATACAACGGCCTGGGCGGCAAGCTGGAGCGCGATGAAGATATTGTGTCGGGGATGAAGCGCGAAATTCTTGAGGAGGCCGGCATCGAAGTCACTTCGCTCACCTTGCGCGGAAGCGTGAACTGGCCCGGCTTTGGCAAGAACGGCGAAGACTGGCTCGGCTTCATTTTTCTGATCGATGGCTGGAACGGCACACCTGTAACCAGCAACCCCGAGGGCGCGTTGGCCTGGGTCGATGTCGCGCGCATTCTGGCCGCCTGCGATCCGGATTTACCTGAGGCACAGACTTTGCCGATGTGGCCGGGCGACAAATATTTTTTGCCGCTGGTGTTCGGCAATGACCCGCGCCAGTTTCATGCGCTGATGCCGTATGCAAATGGGCAACCCACCGGCTGGCAGTTTGGGTGGATTTGAGGCCGGCTAATGTTGACCCGGCGCAGGGCCAACATAGCGTGCGCGCGGCCGAATCAACCGATCTGATTGATATTGCTCCTGCGCATGGCCAATCCAGCCGACTGTGCGGCCCAGCGCGAACAACCCCAGGGCCGTGCCGGCCGGTAAACCCAACGCGGCGACAAATGCTGCAATTCCAAAATCGACAGTGGGGAATTCCTCCAACAGTTCTGCAACTGTTGCGGCCACGACCTGGGCGGTTCGCACCACGGCCGAACGTGGAAAGATTCTCGCCAGCAAGTCCATCAACAAACGGCCGCGTGGATCACCTTGTGGATAGAGCGTGTGCCCAAAACCCGGGATCACCTGCCCCTCGCGCAAGCGTGTCACAACGGCCTCTCGCGCCTGAGTCTGGCTTTTGATACCGCTCAAAAACGAGAATGCCCTTTCACATGCGCCGCCATGCTTTGGCCCTTGCAAAGCAGATAGGCCGGCGCTAACCACGGCATAGGGATTGGCCGAAGTCGAGGCCACACATCGGGCCGTAAACGACGAGGCATTCAACTCGTGGTCGACACACACAATGAGTGCGGCATCGAGCAACGGAATCAATGCAGGCTGTTGGGGAGCAAACGCGCGCTGGAGTTGTTCGGCAATAGGATGCCGGCCTAAATTCGCTGTGGGTCCAATCAAGGTCCTGGTGAGTAATTGCACAATTCGTGCGCCGACGCGTGCAACAGCGGCTGGGCGAATATCTGAGGCAGCGACATCGTCACGGGCTGCAACAGGTAACGCCGCCATCATTCGGTCGATGGGTTGCCAGGTGCTCCAGGTTCTGGCCAGACCGCTAAGACCGGCCGGCAACTTCGTCATCGGCAAGGAGAACAAGCGCGTGCTGGCCGTCATGTCATCGGCCCAAAATAACGCGGCAACCTCCTCGAAAGTCGATTGGCCACTCAAAGCCACGACATCGCGGCCGCGGTAATACAGGTGGCCGTCTTCGACACAGGTGAGAGCCGAGTCCAGCACCGGCATACCCCAATGCAACGTACTGTCTGGCATTTTGTCGAGGTGATGCTGTAGCCGATTGCGCTCTAATAATCTTTGAACATCATCGGCGGCATAGCGGCGCGCGCGTTTATCGGCTGGATTTGTGGTGTTTTCCGAGCGAATGAGGCCGCGGCTGACATAGGCGTACAACGTCGGCACCGTCACGCCCAACTGCTGGGCCGCTTGCGAGGCGGTGAGATATCGGGTGGATGGCATGTCGATTTGTGGGCTCGCCCGACTTTGGCGGGAAATCAGGGTCGTTGCAGGGGCAAAGCAGCGGGCTCGTGTATGGGTTTGATCTGCGATGAGCCCGCTGCTTTGCCCCTGCTGTGCAATTTTCGCTTAATTGGAGAGAGCCGATTTGTGCTGCTGAGTCGATCGTAAGTGAGATCGGCTTATATTGATTGACCAATCAACATTGATTATAGAGTTCTATACTTTTCGTATGGTTCAGACAGAAATTGTTGACCCCACTACACCGAATTACTTTGCGGACAGTTTTCCCAAGGATGATTTTCCGCGCTATGAGTGGACGCAACGGCCCACCCATTTACCGGCCGAGGTTTGGACAACCGAGACCACCCACCGCGACGGCCAGCAAGGCGGCTTGCCGTTGACGACGGCGCAAAGCCTGACTATCTACGACATCCTGTGCCACTTTACGGCTGGGTCGGGCGCAATTCGGCAAGCCGAGTTTTTCGTCTACCGGCCCAGCGACCGGGATGCATTGGCCGGCGCACTGGAGCGATATCACAGCGGCAGCCTCATCGAGCCCACCACCTGGATTCGTGCCACCGCTAAAGATGTGTCCCTGATTCGCAGCCTGGGCGTGCGCGAGACCGGCATGCTGGCTTCGGCTTCGGACTTCCACACCTTTCACAAGTTCAAGCCAGGCGGGCGCAAACAGGCGGCCGATGTGTATCTGGATGCCGTGCGCACCACGCTGGATGCCGCCGTTCGATGTGCCAACGCTGCTGGGTCGGCCGCTGGAAGTGTCACTCACCAAAGACTCCGGGGCGGCGGGACTCATCTTTTTAATTCGGTAGCACCTGAATATTGAACTGGCGAAGGATGACCCACAACGGTTGGCGTTACAAAGCGAGCTGAATGCTGAATTTGATGCGGGCCGGCAAACCAGCGTGGAGTGGGAGGAATTGGAGGGGCGGGTGAAGGGCGTGCTAAGTTAGGCTGGAAAAGGCGAACACCCTCGCTGTTCCCCAACAGCGAGGGTGTTCTTCAGAAAGAAGGAGACCAAAACCCTCTAGGAGGGCCGAACTTGTCTACTTGTTCGCTAACTTTCCAGGAGGTACCAGCAAGTAATCGGTCTTTTCGACAAGTCCCAGACAAAAGACGGTTCCCCAACCGCCTTCAGCCTACAATTTTTAGCGACCAGACCTGCTCTACTTTCGCAGAGCAGCTGTGTCGCGCAGCCGTTTACCGGGGCAGCGCCACGCGGGTGACCGCGTTGGTGCTAGCCTTGGGCGCCACGGCCTCACCCTTGCGGGCAAACACCGTCTTGAACGCGGCGACTGCTTGATGCCACAAACTCGGCGTCTCGATCGTGTAGCCCTCAAGTTGAGGCGCTTGCGCGATCAACTCGGCAACCTTCGCACGAGATACTAGAATTGCGTCGAGATAACTCATAATTTCATTTCCCCCTCGGCTTTGCTTATTTAGCTTTGATAAATCTAGGTCAAATAAACCAAGCTCAATTGGTGTCAGTTCTACACAATTGCCCGCGCGGAAAGTTGATCTTTGTTGCCAATGTACTTGACACTTTGTTTGTCAAGTTTGTCAAGTTCGCGGCAAAATTCACCGTGAAATCTGAGATCCCCCCTAGAATTAAACGGCCTTAACGTTGTTTTTGGGTGCTGCCGGTAGAATGCGCACCGGCAATCGCCCTGTGCAAGCACCTTTGCATGTTGCAGCCATACTCGATGGCCGCATCAGCCGGCCATGCCCAGTAGAGTTGGCCCACGCCTTCCCATCAGGCATGGACAAGATTGACTTCTTGTTGTGTGCAAGCCTGCCATCCATTGACCAATTGACCATGAGTCAAGTAGCCCCAACAGCAAGTGATTTCGGCACCTTTGGTGAACTTCTGCGCTTTTTGCGGCAGCGGTCTCGCCTTACCCAGCGCTCGCTGGGGATTGCCGTGGGCTACTCCGAGGCCTATATTGCGCGTCTGGAGGCCAACCAGCGCAACCCTAATCTAGATGCAGTGCGTTTACGGTTCGTTGATGCATTGCAATTGGATGAGACTTCGGACTGGGCCGAACGGCTGGTGCAGCTATCGGCCGACCGGCGCACATCGGCAGCTCCCACCGCCGAGGTCAACACGGCAACATCAGCGTCATCGACTGCCTCGGTTGTGCCGGCCCACCCGCCTACCAATATTCGCGCGCAGTTGACCAGCTTTGTGGGCCGGAACTATGAAGCGGGTCATGTCCGCCGCCTGCTGCAAATGACCCGGCTGCTAACGCTGACCGGCATGGGTGGCACCGGCAAGTCTCGACTGGCGGCACACGTGGCGACAGACCTGCTCCACCTCTACCAAAGTGGGGTGTGGATTGCGGCGCTGGCTTCAGTAAATGACGGCGCACAGGTGGCCGATGCGGTGGCGCGCGCGTTGGGGTTGGAGGTGCCAGTCAGTGCGGATGCGACCGCGCCCACCGCGCCCATAGATGGCATGGAGCCTGGACCCAATGCCGCCGCTGGTCACAATGCCAGTGTCGGCAGCATGTATTCGGCGGGCATGGCCCATCCCGTCAACCCAACCATTGCGCTTCTCAAAACATATTTGCATGACAAGGACGCCCTATTGGTGCTGGATGGGTGCGAGCATGTGATCGCGGCGTGTGCCGAATTGGCCGTAACGCTATTGCAAAGCTGTCCGCAAATCTCGATTCTGGCGACCAGCCGCGAGCCATTGAATGTGCCCGGCGAAGTCACCTGGCAGGTGCCGCCACTCTCGTGTGATGAGGCCCAGCAATTATTCATGGATCGCGCCCAGGCCGTGCGACCCGACTTTGCTCTGGCCAATGGCGACGCCGCCCGGCTGGATGAGATCTGCGCCAAGCTGGATGGGCTACCGCTGGCCGTGGAGCTGGCAGCCTCGCGATTGCGCGTGCTCTCGTTGGAGCAGATTGCCGACCGCATCGACGACCGCTTTCATCTGCTCACAGGGGGTAGCCGGGTGGCCTTGCCCAAGCACCAGACCTTGCAGGCCATGATCGATTGGAGCTACGATCTCCTCAGCGAGCCCGAACGATTGCTTTTTCGCCGGCTGTCTGTGTTCACGCATGGCTTTTCGCTGGAAGAGGCCGAGGCCGTGTGTGCCGACGAGGCGGTGGCCGGTGACGCTGCTTATGGGTTGACCTTGCAGCACGCCGACATTCTGGACGTGATGACCCAATTGGTGCGCAAGTCGATGGTGGAGTTGGACGAGCAGGAGTCGCTCTCACGCTATCGTCTGCTCGGCACCTTACGCCAATATGCTCACGAGCGGCTGGTCAAAGCCGGCGAAGATGCCCTGTTACAACAACGGCTCAGCCAGTATCGACGCGATCAAAAGAAGAGGCCGATGGTAGAAGATGAGGAATAGTCAGAAGTCAGAAGTCAGAAGTCAGAAGTCAGAAGTCAGAAGTCAGAAGTCAGAAGTCAGAAGTCAGAAAAGCTTCGTGCACACATTTGCCCTGTCAAGCCCTAATCTGATATCTGACTTCTGATATCTCCCAATCTTCCCTCCCCTCCCACCACCTCACCCAGCCGCTTGCGCAAGTAGTGCTGCTCGGCTTCGTTTTGGCACAGACCCAACGCTTGACGATATTCACCGGCGGCTTCCTCGCGCAAGTTCAAGCGTCGCAGCAGATCGGCTCTTGCAGCGTGAAACAGGTGGTAGTTAGCCAACGCTTTGTCGAGGCCGAGTTGGTCCAACAACATGAGGCCGGCCAGGGGACCATCGGCAAACGCCGTGGCCACGGCACGGTTGAGTTGCACCACCGGCGTCGGCAGATATTTCGCCAGCTCGCCGTAGAGCTGGGCAATTTGCAGCCAATCGGTTTGCTGCGCTTGCATAGCCTCGGCATGCACGGCACTGATGGCGGCCTGAATTTGATACGGCCCTGGCCGGCGCAATTGCAAAGCTTGCTCCAGCAGTGTCGTGCCTTCGGCAATCTGTGCCGTGTCCCATTGAGTGCGATCCTGATCGTTCAACAACACCAGCCCACCCGTCGCATCCGCTCGCGCATTGCGGCGTGAATCGTGCAAGAGCATGAGCGCCAGCAGGCCCATCACCTCAGGCCGAAACAACTGCAATGTGGCGTTACTAGATTCAGTCTCCACCAGTTGCATCAACAAGCGGCCGAGCCGAATTGCCTCGCCACACAAATCGTTGCGCATGAGGCTTTGACCAAATGCGGCTTCGTAGCCTTCATTGAAGATGAGATAGACCACGGCCAACACCGCCGCCATACGCTCACCCAACCGATTGGCCGTGGGTACTTCATAGGGAATGCCGGCATCGCGAATTTTGCGTTGCGCCCGCACCAGCCGCTGGGCCATGGCCGGCACCGGCACCAGATACGCGCGCGCAATTTCTTCGGTGGAGAGGCCGCCGAGTGTGCGCAAGGTCAGGGCGATTTGGGCATCTTCGGCCAGCGTGGGGTGGCAGCAGGTGAGGATCAGCTTGAGCCGCTCGTCGGGAAAGGTGTGTGCGTCCAAGTCTGTTTCAAGGTGGTATACGTTGGGATCGGGCAGGCGTTCCAACTCATCCATCTCGCTGAGCCAGCGTTTGTCGCGGCGCAGACGATCGATGGCTTTGTGGCGGGCGGTGGTGAGGAGCCAGGCCGGCGGGTTGTGGGGCAGGCCCTCGGCCGGCCAGTGTTCCAGCGCCGCGATGAACGCATCCTGCAACACATCCTCGGCCAGCGCAAAGTCTCTAAACGTGCTGATCAGCGAGGCCAGCACACGGGCGCGCGCCTCATCAAAGATCTGGGAAATCGGTTCGTGCGTGTGCAAGGATTGCGGTGCAAAAGACGGGGATTCTAGACAGAATGACAGAATGCACACCAAGAGGGGTTTTAAAAGTAGTGCCCCTTTTTGTTTATTTTGTCATTCTGTCCAAAATCCGAATCCGATAAATCAGGGCGCGTCGCCTAACACCATGACAGGCCGCAGCTCGATGGAGCCCCACCTGGCACCAGGGCACATTTTGGCCACTTCGATGGCCTCATCCAGATCTTTGACATCCAACACATAGTAGCCGCCCAACTGCTCTTTGGTCTCGGCAAATGGCCCATCGGTCACAGTGGCTTTGCCGTCGCGGATGCGTATGGTAGTGGCCATGCTGGTCGGCAACAAGGCTTCGCCACCTCGGTTGACCCGCGCTCGTTCACCTGACTGTTAAAGGCCCAATATTCGGCCATCACCTGTTGCTATTCCGCCGGCGGGGCTGCTGCATCTTCAACTTCGTTGGTGTAAATCATCAGTAGATATTTCATCTTAAAAGTTTCCGTTTGTTCGAGTTTTGAATGGACTGGGTTTATCAAGCGATGTTTGCCCGCTTCATCGCTTCCATTGAGATGACGAACGACATGACACGTTTTCGACAGCGCCTGGGATGCAGATGTCAGACTTCTCAGCTGGAGCCGAGACCGCTCTGGCGCGCCTTCACGATAGCCTGGGCGCGGTCGGCCACCTGTAGCTTGCCAAATATATTCGAGACATGGTTGCTGAGGGTTTTGGGACTGATAACGAGCCGGGCGGCGATCTCGGCGTTATTGAGTCCTTGTGCAATCAGCACCAGCACATCGCGTTCGCGCTCGGTCAGGTCTGGGAACG
>Ga0105048_10004438_pt1 | contig 22852 bp, 25 predicted proteins | sample MAT05_FD_78382 | JGI IMG/M metagenome (GOLD analysis project Ga0105048, IMG submission 78382) | Freshwater microbial communities from Lake Fryxell liftoff mats and glacier meltwater in Antarctica - MAT-05 | ecosystem: Environmental > Aquatic > Freshwater > Ice > Liftoff microbial mat | place...
TAGTGATGGCGAAGTGGCGCGCTGGCGCAACACCCGTTCGCCCGCAGGGGTGTTTCTCGACAAGGTCGGGCATTACACGACGGAAGCACTCATCCCGATCGTGCTCGGAATTCGTGCCGCGGGCTGGCCGCTGGAGTTTCCGACCGACTTCGCCTGGACCACCGTCGGCTTCGCACTCGCCCTCGTGATCGTGCTCAACAAGGCACTCAACGACATGGTTCATGTCGCGCGGGCCAACGCGGGTCTCGACAAGCTGAGCGACCGTAAGGGCGAAGCAGAGCCCAGCCAGCGACTCGTGGCGCGCCTTCGCCGAGCAGCCCGCTTTGTGCCGTTCCACCGGTTGTATCACTCTGTTGAATTGACAATGCTCGCGTTTGCCGCTGCAATTGTCGGGCTCTTTCTCCCCGAGCCTCTCGTGGCCGAGCGAGCGCTGGTGCTCATCCTTCTGCCGCTCGCGGTGCTGGCGCTTGTGGGCCACTTCGTCGCGATCATGGCGTCGAAGCGAGTGCGCTCCTGAGTGCGGTGAGCGAACCCGCGGCGTTGCCCACCGTCGGTGTGGTGAGCCTGTCGCAGGGCACGAGACCGGATGACCTCGCTCGGGGTCTCGCCAGCCTAGCCGCGCAGATCGGCGTAACCCTCGACACCGTGGTGGTCGGAAATGCGTGGGAGCCCAGGGGCCTGCCCGGGGGGGTCGCGTCACTCCACCTGCCGGAGAACCTCGGCATCCCGACCGGCCGCAATCGTGGTGTCGCCGAGGTCACGGGAGACTACATTTTCTTCCTCGACGATGATGCGAGCATCCCGTCTCCGAAGTTTCTCGCCGACGCGATCGCGAAGATCGAAGCCGACCCCACCATCGGGCTCATCCAGCCGCGAGTGGTCGATCCGAGCGGTGTCGAGAATCCCCGTCGCTGGATTCCGCGCATTCGCAAGGGCGACGCCGAGCACTCGAGCAACGTGTTCTCGGTGTGGGAGGGCGCGACGCTGCTGCCGCGTGCAGTCTTCGACGCAACGGGCGGCTGGGCCGATCCGTTCTTTTACGCTCACGAGGGCATCGAACTGGCTTGGCGGGTATGGGACCAGGGCAAGCGTGTGCTCTACGCGGGCGACCTGATTGCCCATCATCCCGCCATTGAACCCACCAGACATGAGTACTACTACCGCCTGAACGCCCGCAATCGGGTGTGGCTGGCGAAGCGCAACCTTCCGTGGGTGCTCGTGCCCGTGTACGTGGCCAGTTGGACGGGCATCCAACTGTTGCGCTGGGCTCGGCGGCCCGCAGCCCTGAGAGCGTGGTTTGGAGGCTGGCTGGCTGGCTGGCGCGAGAACCCCGGCGGTCGTCGGGGCATCAAGTGGGTAACGGTATGGCGGATGACCCGTGCTGGCCGCCCGCCGCTGGTTTAATCGTTCCATGCCGCTGCTGCACGACATCCGGACCGCTCAACGGGTGCTCCGCAACATCCTCCGATCCCGTAAGAATCGCCGTGCCGTCGCGGCGGAAATTGGCAACCACCCCCACCCGGCGCCGGGCACGGTGCAGATCGCGGTGTACTTCGCGGACACGCGTGCCAACCTGTACCAGATGCGGCAGTGGTACGCGCCGCTGGCCGAGATCAACCAGACCTGGCCGGTAACGATTATCTCCCGCAGTCCCAGTGCCGTGCTTGACTTGTGGAACGAATCGCCCGTTCCCGCGCTGTACCTGCGGCGGGTTGCAGACCTCGAAGACTTCGTGCATTCGCACGACATCAAGATCGTTTTCTACGTCAACCAGAACGCCAAGAACTTCCAGATGTTTCGTTACGGGCGCATGTGGCACGTTTTCATCAACCACGGTGAGAGCGACAAAATGTACATGACCACGAACCAGTTCAAGGCCTATGACTACAGCCTGGTCGCCGGTGATGCCGCGATCGAGCGTCTGAGCCACAAGCTCTGGAACTTCGACATTGCCAGGAAGGTCATTTCGATCGGTCGACCCCAGGCTGATCACTTCGCGGGCGAGCTGCCGTACGTTGCTGACGAGCGCACAGTGGTGCTCTACGCCCCCACCTGGGAGGGCGACCGCGAGGCTGCCGCTTACGGTTCGATTGCGACGCACGGTGTTGCGCTGGCATCCGCGATATTGGCGTCGCCCCATCACCGCCTGATCTACCGCCCGCACCCGCGCAGCGGAGTCGCGGACGCCGAGTACAGGGCGGCCAATCTCGCGATTATCGAGGCGATCCGCAAATCCAACGCGGCAGACCCGGCGGCCAACCATATTTTCGATGACGGCCAGCAACTCGGCTGGCAGTTGGTGGCGGCGGATGTCGCGATCACCGACATTTCGGCAATGGTCTACGACCGGCTCGCCACGGGTAAGCCCCTCATCGTCACTCGTCCGGTGTCACCGCTTGCCGAGCTCGACGAGGGAGGCTACCTCGGCGCCTGCGAGTGGCTGACTGCTGATGAGGCGCCGGGCATCGTCGCGATCTCGCAGCGGGTGCAGTTTGACGAGGAGGCTCGCGCCCGCCTGGAGTACTGGGTGCAGCGCCACTTCGGCGACACGACGCAGGGGGAGGCGACCCGTCGATTCCACGCCGCGATAGAGCATCTCGTCGCCGAGTGGCACACGCACGAACAGATTCACTCCGCTGACCGTCGCGGAAGCGACAGCGACCCGTTCGATGACGAAGACGACGATGAGAGTGTCGACGCGGATTAGCGGGCTTCCTTCGACCGGTGAGGTACTCGCGAGCACTGAGGTATAAAAACGTGAGCGCCACACCCTCTGGCATCCGGTCACGGGGGCAAGTAGTCATGAGTCATGCCCCAACAGCTGTCGAACGCCGCTCGGATGCTCGGCGAGCGTATTCGGCAGGAGCGGCTGAAGTTTGCCGTCAGCCAGGATGACATCGCGAACCTCGCGGGAATCAACGTCTCTAATTACGGCAAGATCGAGCGCGGCCTGAGCAACCCGACGTTTCACACCGTGGTGCGAATCGCGGCCGTGTTGGGGGTGGATCCGTCGGTGCTCGTGCAGGGGCTCGGTGCCGACTCCCTGCCGGCCGTGGAGACCACCTACACGGCACGTGAATTTGTGCGGGAGCGATCTTCTAGAAACTGACCCGCCATAGGTATTCGACCCCATCGGGGCGAAACCAGCGCACGACGAGAATCGTGTTGCGGGGCAGGTCGTGACCCATCACCGTGACCTCGAGGGCGTGCTTCGGTGGGAGAAGACTCGGGATGCTCGCCCTCATGAGCCCCGCACCGTGAAGGGTGAGCGTCAGGCCGTGCACCGGTTCGTCGCCCGCGTTGATGATGCGGTAGACGTTGAGTGCGGGTTCGCGTTCGAGTCGAAACGGCACTCGGTAGGCCTGAGGGTGCGCTCGAGTGTTCATGCTCGAACGCTAAGGCGGGCATCCGACCGGAGAGGATACTCACTGGTGTGAACGGCCTGTGAAGGGCTAGACCTCGCGGGGAGGCTCGATTTCTTTGGGCTTGCGCTTGGGCAGTGTCGGTAGCGGGATGCGCAGCTCGCGGCGTTCACCGATCTCGCGGGGCACCTTGGGAGCTTTAGGAGCCTTCGCAGTCTGGGGAGCTTTGGGCCCCTTGGGCTCTTTGGGGGCCTTTGGCGTCTTCATCACCGGGTCAAGCCAGCTCGGGAACGTGTCAGGCGGCGCTTCAAAGCCCTCACGGGAGGATCGGATGATCTGGCGTCCGAGCAGGTGGTTACCGCCCCCACCGATGACCGCACCGATACCGAACGGGATTAGTCGGCCGATCACGTTGGTTCCTTGTGCCACCGCGAACCGCTTCATGAAGGTGCGCTTGATCTGGTCGGCGATCGGACCCATGACGCCGCGCGGGAGGCTCTTGGTGATTGTCTCGCCCCAGAAACGTGACCGTCCCGGACCGACGCCTGTCACTTCGCCAGCGAGTTGCTTGACGAGGTCAGAACCCGCCGTGCCGAGCACCATCGTCATGACAAGCGCACGCGCGCGGTCGGGGTCGTCGACGACGATTCCGTGCACCTCGGTGATGGATTGCGCGAAGAGAGCGCTGGCCTCCAGAAAACCGGCCGTCTCGACACTGGAGAGGGCCAGGGCTGTTCCGGTGCCCACTGCGGGAATTGCCGCACTCGCGCCGACGGCGGCGCCGCCGGCGGTAACCGCGCCGAGGTAACGCCGCTCGAGAATGCTGATTATCTCGGCCGGGGAGGCGGTGGGTCGGCGGCGTCGGATGCTACGGATGTGCGCAAGCACAACGGGTCGCTGCACGGTTAGCAGGCGATCGATACCTCGCACGACCATCGGGTTCGAGACGTTTACATCCTTCGACTTCGCCATGACTCAACCGTAGCCGACGGGCGCTGACAGTAAGGAAGCGGTGGTCAGACCTCGTAGTCGGACGCGTAGCGTGCTAGAACCTCGTCGATTTGCCCGTCGAGCACCAGCTCACCTTTGTCGAGGTAGAGGCCACGCGTGCAGAAGCGACGGAGGTCTCTTTCGTTGTGCGAGACAAAGAACAGCGTGCGGCCGCCGGCCAGCAACTCTTCAATGCGGCGGTAGCACTTCTCACGGAAGCCTTTGTCTCCGACCGCGAGAACTTCGTCCACGAGGATGATCGGCTCTTCCAGCCGCGAGATGACCGAAAATGCGATGCGCACTTTCATTCCGCTCGAGAGGTGCTTGTAGGGAGTGTCGATGAAGTCACCGATTTCAGCGAAGTCGATGATCTCATCGAAACGCGCGTTGATCTGCGCCTTTGTCATCCCGTGCAGGCCCGCGGTGAGATACACGTTGTCGCGCACCGTCAGGTCGTCGACGAAACCGCCGGTGATCTCGATCAGGGGAGCGACGCCGTCGTGTACGCGAACACGCCCTTCATCCGGAAGTATCACCTCGGCAACCAGCTTCAGCAGGGTGGACTTGCCCTGGCCGTTGCGTCCCACCACACCGATCGCCTCGCCCTGCCGCACCGAGAAGGTGACATTGCGAAGTGCCCAGAACTCCCCAGGGCGCGTGCGTCGCTTACTGCCTGAGAGCAGGTCTTTGAAGTTACGACGGGAACGACGGTTGCGGCGGAACCGGATGCCGGCATCCTGTACCTCAATGACGGGCTTCATCAGATTTCCTTCAGCACAGCGCGCTCGGTGCGGGTGAAAACCAGGATTCCCACACCAAAGATCGCCAGAGTCATTGCACCTCCGATGCCTACCGAGAACCAGTCGAGCTGCTCGGGGAAGAACGCGGCGCGGTACAGCGAGAAGATCCCCGCGAGCGGGTTGAACGCCGCCAGCACATGCAGACCGGCCGGGAGGTCTTTGAGGCTGTAAATGATGGGGCTGGCGTAGAACAGGAAACGCAGGGCAAGTTTCGTTGCCCGCTCCAGGTCGCGGAAGAACACCACCAGGGGTGCCACGATCAGACCCACACCCATCGTGAGCACGGCCTGCATCAGCATTGCGAGCGGGAATAAGACTGTCTCCCAGTGCAGGGGTGCGCCCGTCGCGATCGCGAAGATGATGAGCACCGGGATGCTCGCCACAAACTCGATTCCTTTGGAAAGCACGAGCCGGGCCACCCAAATGGTGCGGGGGATCTTCGTGGAGCGGATGAGCTTCGCCTCGCGCAGGTAGGCGCGCGTGGCATCCGAAACCGTGCCGTTGAACCACATCCACGGCAGCAGGGCGGTGAGCAAAAACACGACGTATGGTTGGGCACCGACGGTGCGGTCGAACACCTGTGTGAAGACGAACCAGTAGATTCCCGCCATGACGAGCGGGTCGAGAATCGACCAGAAATACCCCAGCGCGGATGTCGAGTACCGCACCCGCAGGTCGCGAACCGTGAGCAGCCAGAGGGAATGGCGGTACCGGGAGAACGGCGACCATTCGGGTCGGGCCATGTCTGTCTCGGGCACGGTAGCTATCGTATGCGGTCGGCTCGATGTCTCCGCCGGATCGACCCTGTTAAAGAGATCCGCCGGATCGACCCTGTTAAAGAGATCCGCCGGATCGAGCCTGTCGAGATCTCACACGCGTATACCCAGCACGTGAGGTCTCGACAGGCGCGACCCGACTGGAAACTAGACGAACAGGTTGGCGCGCTCGAGGTCTTCGGCGAAGTCGATCTCGACCGCATAGAGGTCGGAGATGTCGACGGGTTCGAAGCGCAACTTGTCTTGGTCGATTGCGAGCTCGATGCCCCGCTCGAAGTAGTCCTGGTCGCCGACGCGCTTGAGCTGGCGAAGTAGCACAGCTTTCTCGTCACGCGACACGTAGTTAATGCCCACTGCCTCGCCGAGTCCGCCCTTGACGGTCTTGGACAGCTCTTTGATGTAGCCCTCGGCATCGGTCGTGTACTTGACCTCTTCGTCGGAGACCTTTTCGGTGTTGACGGAGATGAAGGACTGGTCCCGGGCGACAAGCTGAGCGGCACGCTCAAGAGCGGTGGGGTCGAAGACGACGTCGCCGTTCATCCACAGCACGCCGCCGGGCGTGGAGGCCTGAAGTGCGCGCATCAGGCTCTTGGAGGTGTTGGTCTGGTCGTACTGCTCGTTGTAGACGAACGATGCGTCGGGAAACGCCTCGATGATGTGCTCGAGCTTGTAGCCGACAACGATTGTCACGTGGGCGTTGTTGCCGAACGCGTGATGGATGTTGTCGAACTGCTGCTGCATAATGCTGCGGCCGTCGCTGAGTTCGGTCAGTGGTTTGGGCAGGGAGCGGCCGAGCCTGCTGCCCATACCGGCCGCCAGAATGACGATCTGTGTGGTCATTGTTGCTCTCCTCGGTTATGTCTGTGCCGAAGGCAACGAACAGAAGTTTGTCTGCTGTTTACCTCGGTGATTGCGTTTAGACACTCCGTTGTGCTGGGTAAAGCGTAGCCGCGGCACCTGTGCGCAACACGGGAACCGACTGGTTGTTGTGCATTTGTGATCCAAGCTCAGCGGGATGCCGCGTGGTTGGGTAGGTTAGGACGGTGGAAAAAGCCCCAGAACCCGGCGACGGTCAGCAGCCGAGGAGCAAGCCCACTCCACGGCCCGCTGCGTCGCGCAAGCCTGCGCCCGCAAAAAAGCCCTCGTCTGCAGTAAAAAGACCTTCGCCTGCAGCAAGAAAGCCGACGTCCGTAGCTAAGAAACCGACTCCGGCAGCCAAGAAGCCCGCGGCAAAGCGACCGACTCCGGCGAAACCGCGCCCGAAGGCGCCCGCAGCGCCGAAACCCGAGGTCGACCGTGAGGTTATAGCCGAAGCCGTTATCGCCGAAGAGGTCATCGAACCGGGTGTGGATACCGAGGTTGAGGAGCCGCTGACCGACGCTGTGGCTGACGCCGTCGAAGACGTCGCCGCGCAAGATGTGGTCGACGACGAGGTCGCAGTCGCAACCGAGGAGTCGTCACCCGAGACCGTGGAGATCGAAGAGACGGTCGAGATCGAAGAGATCGTCCAGTTTGAAGAGACGGTCGAGATCGAAGAGATCGTCCAGATCGAAGAGACGGTCCGGATCGACCGTGCGGATGACACCCAGCCCGCCAACGCCGTGACTGTGATCGAGCCGCCGACCACAACATCCCGATTTAGTCTTCCACGTTTGACTCTTCCCCGTTTGACGATGCCGAAACTCAGCATCCCGGGCCTGGGTCGTCGCACGGAGCCGGCTGAGCCCGTAGCGGCCGCCGAACCGGTTGAGGTCACCGAATCGACCGAGGTTACCGCGTCGACCGAGGTGGCCGAACCCGAGCTGGCCGAACCCGAGGTGGCCGAACCCGCGGCGGTCGACCTGGCTGACGACGAGGTCATCGAGATCGAGGCCGCGCTTGAGCCTGAGGCAGATTCCGAGCCCGAGCCCGAGCCCGAGCCCGAGCCCGAGCCCGACGCAGATGTTGAGCCCGAAGCCGAGGCCGAGGCCAACGAGAAGCCCGAGACAACTACCGACGATGAGGTGGTCGAGGCCGAGATTGTCGAGGAGCCGGCGCCGTCACCGAAATCCAAGTCGGTCACAAAGAAGAAGTCGCGCACCGGCGCCGACATCGTGCTTCGTGTCGAGGGGCTGACCAAGCGTTTCGATGAGACCATCGCGGTCGATTCCATTGACCTCGAGGTTCCGGTCGGTGCCTTCTACGGCATCGTTGGTCCGAATGGTGCGGGAAAGACCACGACACTGTCGATGATCACCGGACTGCTTCGCCCCGACTCGGGAACCGTCACCGTTCACGACGCCGACGTGTGGAGCGATCCGGTCGTGGCTAAGCGCAACATGGGGGTTCTGCCCGACCGACTGCGACTCTTCGACCGCCTCACGGGTGCCCAGCTGTTGCACTACGCCGGCGTGCTGCGTGGGCTTGACGGCCCGACCGTGCGTGAGCGCACCGCAGACCTGGCTAGCGCGTTCGCGCTTGAGGATGCCCTCGGTCGGCTTGTCAACGACTACTCGGCTGGCATGACGAAGAAGATCGCGCTTGCCGCAGCGATGATCCATTCGCCCCGACTGCTGGTGCTTGACGAACCGTTCGAATCCGTCGACCCGGTGTCTGCGGCGACCGTGACCGACATCCTGAAGGCGTATGTCAAGGCTGGCGGCACGGTTCTACTGTCGAGCCACAGCATGGATCTGGTGCAGCGAATCTGTGACCACGTCGCTGTCGTCGTCGAAGGTCAGGTGCTCGCGGATGGCACGGTCGACGAGGTGCGCGACGGCCAGAGTCTCGAAGAGCGCTTCGTTGCCCTCGCTGGCGGACGCAAGACCGTGGAGGGGCTTGAGTGGTTGCACAGTTTCTCCGACTGAGGCTGACGCTTCTCGGCAACAGGTTCAAGCGCAGCCCCATGCAGCTCGTCGGCATGGTGCTCGCGCTCCTCTATTCGGTCGTGCTGGCCGCGGTCGTCACGTACGGCATCGGAGCACTTCGCAGCGAGACGGTGGATGTCGCCCGCGCCATCATGATCGTCTTCGGCAGTGTCATAATTCTCGGCTTCCTGGTGCTGCCCCTGGTCTTCGGTGCAGATGACTCGATCGACCCGCGCCGCTTCTCGCTGTTTGGGCTCAGCACCAGGTCTCTGACCCTCGGGCTGGCCGTGGCGGGAGCGGTGAGCGTTCCGGCGCTCGCGGTTACCGCGTTCGCGATCGCGCAGGTCGTGACCTGGAACCGCGGCCCGCTGCCGGTGCTGCTCGCCATTCTTGCGGCGGTCATCATCATTGCGACCTGCGTATTGGCGTCACGAGTATCTACGGTGGTGGCGTCGCTATTCATCGTGTCCCGTCGAGCGCGTGATGCTGCGGGCGTCGCACTCCTTATCGTCGTCGCGTTAGCAGCGCCGCTTATTGCCCTATTGGCCACGATCGACTGGCAGTCCCGCGGGCTACCGATCGCTCGGCGCGTGGCATCCGCCCTCACCTGGACGCCCCTTGGTGCGATCTGGAGCGTCCCCGCTGACGCGGCCGACGGGCACATCGAGACGGCGATGCCAAAGCTCGCTATCGCGCTCGCTTTCGTTGCGGTGTTGTGGCTTGCCTGGCGCTTGCTCGTGGCCAAGCTGCTTGTCACGCCGACGTCGCACGCCGGACGGGTGGGTTACACGGGCCTGGGGTGGTTCGAGCGGTTGCCGGCGACGCCGATGTGGGTCGTCGCGGCGCGCAGCCTCACTTACTGGAGCCGGGATTCGCGGTATCGGGTTGCGCTCGCAGTCGTGCCGGTCGTTCCGATCATCATGATTCTCACACTCATTATTGCGGGGGTACCCGCGTCGACCATCGCGTGGGTTCCGGTGCCGGTGATGTGCCTGTTTATCGGCTGGGCAGTTCATAACGACGTCGCCCACGACAACAGCGCTTTCTGGCTTCACGTCTCTTCCAACATCTCGGGACGCGACGACCGGCTCGGTCGGCTGGCTCCGGCGCTGTTCCTAGGCCTTCCTCTTGCCCTGGTTGGCGGCACCCTTTCGGGACTGATCGTGGGCGCACCAGAGATCATCCCGGCGGTCATCGGGCTGTCGGTGTGCGTGCTGCTCGTCGCGCTTGGAGTATCCAGCCTGATCTCGGCGGGATTTCCGTATGCCGCTGTGCACCCGGGTGACAGCCCCTTCGCACAGCCTCAGGCTGCCGGGTCCGCGGGTTCCGTCGTGCAGACTCTTTCCTTCATCGGAATAATCGTCGCGACGGCCCCCGTTATCGCGCTCGCGATCATTGGCTCGATGAGCGCACCGTTCTGGTACTGGATTGCGCTCGCGGTTGGCCTCGGTATCGGTTTGGTCGTTCTCTACTTTGGGGTACTCGCTGGGGCGCGCATCGTGTCACGTCGCGCACCCGAACTGCTCGCTTTCACTGTGCAGAATTAGACTTGGGGCATGGCTGATACTGAGCTGCCCCTGGGCGGTGGCACCGACACTCTCGAGCGTGAGCTCGAAGACCTTCTCAACCGTGAGCAGGTCGAGGAGGGCGACCATGAGCGCTTCTCGCACTACGCGCCGAAGAACGCGATCATGGAGTCAGCGCTAACCGGGAAGCCCGTGCGTGCGCTCTGCGGAAAGCTGTGGATTCCGGGTCGCGACCCCGAGAAGTTCCCGGTTTGCCCTACTTGCAAAGAAATTTACGAGACCCTGAAGTGACGACAAGCGAGGGACAAGCTATGGACTACCTGTCCGACCTGTACATCAATGGCGAATGGCGCAAGGGCGGCGACGGCGATACCTTCGGCGTGACCGATCCGTCGGATGGATCCGAGCTCGCTCGCTTCGCGATCGCAACCGAGGTCGACTGTCTGGCCGCGGTCGACGCGGCGGATGCCGCATCGGAAAGCTGGGCGGCAACCGCCCCCCGCGTTCGGTCGGAGATGCTGCGGAAGGCCTTCGACATCCTCACCGCCGAGAAAGAGCTCTTCGCCGAGATCATCGTGCGCGAGAACGGCAAGTCGTTTGCGGATGCCTTGAGCGAGGCCACCTATGCAACGGAATTCTTTCGATGGTTCGCAGAGGAGGCTGTGCGGGTCCCTGGCGACTTCCGCCTGGCGCCTAACGGCGACAAGCGCATCGTGGTCACCAGGCAGCCCATCGGCGTTTCTCTGCTGATCACGCCGTGGAATTTCCCGGCCGCGATGGCCACCCGCAAACTCGCGCCCGCTCTCGCCGCCGGCTGCACCACGGTGCTCAAGCCCGCGCGTGAGACGCCGCTGACCGCGGCCTATGTCGTTGGAGTTCTCGAGCGCGCCGGCGTTCCCGCGGGGGTGGTGAACCTGGTCACCCCGGAGCGCACCGGTCCCACGGTCGCCGCCATGCTCGCGCATCCCGCTGTGCGCAAATTGTCGTTCACCGGGTCCACCGAGGTGGGTCGTGTGCTCCTGGCCACGGCGGCGGAGCACGTGACCAACTGCTCCATGGAGCTTGGTGGTAACGCACCATTTGTCGTGCTCCCCGGTGCAGACCTGGATGGCGCGGTCGAAGCGGCAGTGATCGCCAAGATGCGCAACGGTGGCTCGGCATGTACGTCTGCTAACCGCTTCTATGTGCACCGTTCGCTGTACACCTCGTTCGCCGAGAAGATGGCGGCCGCGATGGGCGAGTATGTGGTCGGTCCAGGGATCGAGCGGGCAAATACCCTTGGCGCACTGGTATCCGTTGCCGAGCGCGACAAGGTCGCGGAGCTGGTGATGACCGCGGTGTCGGAGGGCGCGCGCGTGACCCTCGGAGGGGCATCCGTGCCCGGTGACGGTGCGTTTTACCCGCCGACCGTATTAGTGGATGTCGCCCACGGGTCGACCATCAATCAAACGGAGATCTTCGGGCCGGTCAGCGCCATCGTGCCCTTCGACGACGTCGACGAGGCCGTGCGCATGGCCAACGACACGATCTTCGGCCTCATCGCCTACGTGTACGGGGAACCGGATGCCGCGCTGCGGGTTGCCCAGCGGATCGACGCCGGAATGGTGGCCGTCAACCGCGGCGTCATCAGCGACCCCGCTGCGCCGTTCGGCGGCATGAAGCAGAGCGGACTCGGACGCGAGGGCAGCTCGGAAGGCATCCTCGAGTTTCTCGAAGAAAAGTACATCGCGATCGCGCCGTAAACCCGTTCGCCGCAATCAGGCGTACACGGTCGCAATCACAGGTTCCCCGCGTCCCAAGCTGAAGGCCGCGTCGGGCAGTTCGGCGATCGCCTGTTCGTGGTGCTCGCGGGCCAGTGCGGTGCCCGCCGCACCGAGGTAGCGCTCGTCTACCACGCCGTTTGTGACGAGCGGCACGAGCAAGGGTCGTTCGCCCGTCGAGATTGTCGGCGTCTGGTCGACATAGATCGTTTCGGCCCGGGCGATACCCGACGGATGGAGTGAGCGCACCGGGTGTTTGCGCCCGCCGACGGTGGCTTTCTCGGCCGACTTCTTCGCGACGTTCACCCAATCGCCCGCGCCATCACGGTGCGCCACAAGCTTGTAGACCATGCCCGCGGCGGGGTGTCCGGAGCCCGTGACGACGGACGTTCCCACCCCGTACGAGTCGACCGGCGCTCCACGGAGGGCGGCGATCGTGTACTCGTCGAGATCATTGGTGACCGTGATGCGGGTGTTCGTGGCCCCAAGTGAGTCGAGCTGGCGACGCACCGCAGACACAAGATTGGGCAGGTCGCCCGAGTCGATGCGCACCGCGCCCAGCTCGGTGCCGGCCACCCTGACCGCCAGGTCGACCGCGGCGGCGACATCGTACGTGTCCACGAGCAGCGTTGTGCCCGAGCCCAACGCGTCGACCTGCGCGCGGAACGCGGCCTCCTCGCTGTCGTGCAGCAGAGTGAATGAGTGGGCCGCGGTTCCCATTGTCGGGATGCCCCACCGACGCCCGGCCTCGAGATTGCTGGTGGCGCCAAAGCCGACGATGAACGCCGCCCGCGCCGCAGCGACAGCGGAATACTCACTCGCGCGGCGGGAACCCATTTCTGCCAGCGGCCTGCCGTCCGCCGCCGACACCATTCGCGCGGCCGCGCTTGCCACGGCCGCGTCATAGTTGAGCACGCTGAGCGTGAGGGTCTCCAGGATCACCGCCTCGGCGAAGCTTCCCTCGAGCACGACGATGGGGGAGCCGGGGAAGTAGATGTCCCCCTCCTGGTAGCCCCAGATCGATCCAGAGAAGCGGTAGTTCGCGAGCCAGTCGAGGGCTTCGGAACCCACCACGGCGTTATCGCGCAGGTAGGTGAGTTGGGCATCCGCGAATCGAAACTCGCCGATGGCTTCGAGCAGTCGTCCCGTACCGGCCACCACGCCGTAGCGGCGACCCTCGGGTAGACGCCGGGCGAAAACCTCAAAGATGCACTCGCGATCGGCGGTTCCGCTGCGCAGGGCCGCATCGATCATCGTCAGTTCGTACCGGTCGGTCAGCAGCGCGGTGCTCATACCGCTGAGCCTATTGAGTGCACGCGTGCGGCGCTCGGCTTTCGGACTCGCGCCGCGCTGCCTCCGGTACAGTGGATTTCCGTGACCGACGCACCCATTGGAGTTTTTGACAGTGGCGTCGGCGGGCTCACCGTTGCCCGAGCGATCATCGACCAGCTGCCCCGCGAATCAATCGTTTACGTTGGCGATACTGCCCACTCGCCCTACGGCCCGAAACCCATCGCCGATGTGCGCGGCTACGCCCTCGCGGTGATGGACGACCTGGTTGCCGAGGGCGTCAAGGTGCTCGTCATCGCCTGCAATACGGCGTCGGCGGCGATGCTGCGGGATGCCCGTGAACGCTTCACCGAGGGCTACGGCATCCCCGTGGTCGAGGTGATCCAGCCCGCTGTTCGGGCAGCGGTTCGCCAGACCCGAAACCGCCGGGTCGGCGTCATTGGAACCGTCGGCACGATCAAGTCCAAAGCGTACGAGGATGCGTTTGCCGCGGCATCCGGACTCGAACTGTTTACCCAGGCCTGCCCGCGGTTTGTCGAGTTCGTCGAGGCGGGCATCACCAGCGGCGCCGAGCTGTTCAGCGTCGCCGAACAGTATCTGGCGCCGTTGAAGGCCGCCGAGATCGACACGCTGGTGCTGGGCTGCACCCACTACCCCCTGATGTCTGCGGCGATTCAGTATGTGATGGGCCCGGATGTCTCCCTCGTCTCGAGCGCGGACGAGACGGCTTTCGACGTGTACCAGACGCTCGTGCGGCACAACCTCGAGCGCACGGCATCCGGACCTGCCACCTACACGTTCGAGGCAACAGGACAGGACAAGACCGCGTTCAAGACGCTCGCAACGCGCTTTCTCGGCCCGGAGGTGGTGCGGGTTGAGAACTTCGATACCGGGGCGATCCACCTTCCGGCTCCCCGGTACCAGACCCAACAAGAAGACCCACAGGAGACATGCACATGACCCGAGTAGACGGCCGCGAAGCCAACGAACTGCGCACGGTAACGATAGAGCGCGGGTGGAGCGACCAGGCTGAGGGCTCGGCGCTCATCTCGTTCGGTCGCACCAAAGTGCTGTGCACGGCGTCATTCACCAATGGAGTTCCGCGCTGGCTCACCGGTAAAGGTAAGGGCTGGGTCACGGCCGAGTACGCCATGCTTCCCCGTAGCACCAACGACCGCATGGATCGTGAGTCGGTGAAGGGCAAAATCGGCGGACGTACACACGAGATCTCGCGGCTCATCGGCCGCTCACTGCGCGCGGTAATCGACACCAAGGCCCTCGGCGAGAACACGATCGTGATCGACTGCGATGTGCTTCAGGCCGACGGCGGCACCCGAACTGCGGCAATTACCGGTGCGTATGTCGCTCTCGCGGACGCGATCGAGTGGGGTCGTTCGAAGGGGTTCATCGGCAAGAACGCGAAGGCACTGCATGACAGCGTCGCCGCGGTCAGCGTGGGAATCATTGACGGCGAGGCGCTGCTCGACCTCGAGTACCGCGAAGATGTTCGAGCCGAGACCGACATGAACGTCGTGGTGACCGGCCGTGGCCTCTTCGTTGAAGTGCAGGGCACTGCCGAGGGAGCGCCGTTCGATCGCCGCGAACTCGACTCGTTGCTCGACCTCGCGCTCGGAGGCGCGGTCGATTTGACCGCGCTGCAGGTACAGGCGTTGGCCCGATGAAGGTCGTGCTGGCCACCCACAACGCCCATAAGGTTGACGAGCTGCGCCGCATACTTGGCGACCGACTCGAGGGAATCGAGCTGATCGGATACGACGGGCCCGAGCCGGTCGAAGACGGCGAAACGTTTGAAGAGAATGCGCTAATCAAGGCGCGAGCCGCATCCGCGTTTACGGGGTTGCCCGCGCTGGCGGATGATTCCGGGATCTGCGTCGACGCGCTCGACGGCGCGCCGGGCATCCACTCGGCTCGCTATGCGGGAACCCGGGATGACGCCGACAACGTCGCGCTACTGCTGAAGAACCTCGGGGATGAAGCCAACCGTTCCGCGCACTTCGCCTGCGCCGCAGCTCTCGTGGTGCCGCCACCCGTGGGGGCGCTCGGACCGGACGGGCCGGCCGAGCTCGCAGCCACGAGCGAGTTCGTCGAACTCGGCATCTGGCATGGCTCGGTGCTCGACGAAGCCGTCGGTGCCGGCGGCTTCGGATACGACCCCATCTTCGCGCCGGTCGGCCTGTCGGTAAGCTCGGCCGAGTTGCGCGCCGATGAGAAGAACGCCATCAGCCATCGGGCGAAGGCATTCGAGGCGATCATGCCGGTCGTGCGCCGGGAGCTGTTGGGGCAGTAGTAGCTGGCGGGGTTCGCGCGGGGTGGAGCGCGGGATTGCGCCGGCGGTAGACCGCGGGGGAGGTCTCGACAAGCTCGACCAACGGTGCTCGACCCGCGGTGCTCGACCAACGGTTCTCGCCCCGCGGTAGTCCACGGTGCTCGACCCGCCGTGTTCGACATTGCCTCACACGCTGTGCCAAAGTTTCGGTATGCCGAAACTTTCCGCGCCAGTTGCGCGCCCTCGCGCGCCCGGCAAGTCGCGCGCCACGCTGCTCGCGCTAGGTCCCGCATTCGTTGCCGCCATCGCCTATGTTGACCCGGGCAACGTTGCCGCCAACCTGACAGCGGGCGCCCGCTACGGATACTTACTGCTCTGGGTCCTGATCGTCGCAAACGCGATCGCCGTGCTCGTGCAATACCAGTCGGCGAAGCTCGGCATCGTCACGGGACAGAGCTTGCCCGAGATCCTCGGTCAGCGCCTGAAGACCGGCCCCCGCCGCCTCTACTGGGTGCAGGCGGAGTTGGTCGCGGCAGCCACCGATATCGCCGAGGTGCTGGGCGGTGCGATCGCACTGCATCTGCTGTTTGGCATCCCCCTGCTGGTCGGCGGAATCATCATTGGCCTCGCGTCGATGGCACTTCTGATGATCCAGTCACACCGCGGTCAGCGCTCATTCGAGATTGTCATTGTCACCCTCCTTGTAGTCATCGTCATCGGATTCGTCACCGGTCTTTTCTTCTCCGGTCTCGACCCCGCCGAGGCAGTCGCCGGCATTGTGCCGCGTTTCGCCGGTGCGGACTCGGTGCTGCTTGCGACGAGCATGCTCGGTGCCACCGTGATGCCGCACGTCATCTACCTGCACTCCGCGCTTGCGCGCGACCGGCATGGTGTGACGAAGGATCCGGCGCGCATTCGCGAGTTGTTGAGGGCGACGCGGTGGGATGTCGGCGGAGCCCTGTTCGTTGCCGGGGCTGTCAACATCTCGATGCTGCTGCTCGCGGCATCCGGCCTGCGGGGTATTGCCGGCACCGACACCATCGAGGGCGCGCACGCTGCTGTCGTCAACACGCTCGGCCTAGCGGTTGGCGTTATCTTCGCGGTGGGGCTGCTCGCATCGGGACTCGCATCGACCAGCGTGGGCACGTACGCCGGTTCGACGATCATGGGCGGGTTGCTGAAGCTGCGGGTGCCACTGCTGCTTCGCCGAGCGGTCACGCTGATTCCGGCGTTGATTGTGCTCGGCATCGGTTTCGACCCGACGCGCGCTCTGGTTCTCAGCCAGGTGGTGCTGAGTTTCGGCATCCCGTTCGCCCTGATTCCGCTCGTCTGGCTTGCCAGCTCGAAACGCGAGTTGGGCGAGTTCGCCAACGCGCCGTGGCTCAAGTGGACAGGGTGGATTTCGACCGCGGGGATCGTTGTGATCAACGTGCTGCTGATCGTGCTCGTCGTGTCGGGGAGCTGACCGTGACTGCGCTGCCGACCGCCGTCGAGGACTACGTGAAGGTGATCTACGGTCACACCGAGTGGCAGCCCGAACCCATCTCGACAACGGGCCTCGCTGGTCGCCTTGGACTCGCCGCCTCGTCGGTCACCGAGATGGTCAAGAAGCTTGTGGTGCAGGGCCTGGTGTCGCACGAACCGTACGGCGCGATCGAGCTGACTGCGGATGGCACGGCTCTCGCACTGCGCATGGTGCGCCGCCACCGCCTCATCGAAACCTGGCTCGTGCAGCACGTGGGGTACTCCTGGGACGAAGTTCACGACGAAGCGGAGGTGCTCGAGCACGCCATGAGCGACCGCCTGCTCAACGCGTTGGAGGCGAAGCTCGGCCACCCGACACGAGACCCTCACGGCGACCCCATCCCCTCTCGAAACGGCACAGTAACCCGCCCGACCGCGGTGGTGCTGACAGAGTCTCCGGATGGCGGTGTCGTCGTGCGGATTAGCGACCGCGACCCGCATCTGCTGCGCGACCTTGAGCAGTCGGGTGTAAGGCTGGGTACCCCGATATCCCGCGAGCAGCGCGACGAGCTGCCTCCTGATGCTCGCGCGTCGATCTGGGTGACGCGCGGAGTCATCCGGATATCTCCCGCATGAGAGCACTCTTGCTGCGCAACCGGCGTCGCACCTGCGCCGGATCGATTGAGAGTGGCGGAATGAGCCAGTAGCCGTCGTCGTCGCGCACGATTCGCCAATGATTGTTGTGGAGCAGCAGGTGGTGATGTCGGCAGAGCAGAAGGCCGTCGTGCACAGAAATCGTGATCCGTTGTGGTTCGCTGAACAGCCGTTGTGTGCGCCCGAGGTCGAGAATCTTCTGCCGGCGGTCGAACTTGATGCCGAGCATCCCCGTATCGCAGAGGTAACGGTCATCAGTGTCGCGAGAGACTGGCTGGGGCTCGCCTTCGAAGTAGCCGTGGCCTCCGGGGCCCGCCAACGTGGATTCGGTGACGACCACGCGCACCGCTGGACGACGCGAGCCAAACAGCGTGCCAGGGTCGGCGTCTACTGCGAGACGCACCACGTCGACCAGGGCGTCCGCAAGGATCTGCTCGTCGGTGCGCGAGTCGACACCACCATCTACGGGGATGGACTCTGAGAATCGAACCTCACGCCGCGGTGCCGTGATCGCGTCGAGCGCGCTGAACACGTGCTGACCACTCTCTGGGTCGAGCAGGAACGTGCCCTGATACATTCCGTCGTCGCGCACCCACCGCTTGAGGTACCGGAGATCGCGCCGTCGACATTCACGCCTGCTGATGCCCGCTTGGTCGAGGCGGTCGCGTGCGGCCCTCGCCTCCCTGCGAAGTTCGTCGACGCTCAGGTGCGGCGCTCGGTCGAGCAGCCGCTGACACGCGGCCAGTAACTCGACCGCGGGAGCCGACTCGCCCACCTGATCCAGGCCTGCCCGGATCGCATCTGCGGCAGGCACCGAGAGTCGGCCTGAATTGAGACCATCAGAGAGAAGTCGTTGCCAGAGCGGGAGGGGTTCGGCTGCCGCCATCAGGGCCCCGGCGCGCACCAGTTGGGTCGCCTCGCCGCGAGTCAGCGGGGTAACGGACTGCAAGAAACTCTCGGCACCGCCGAAACCCTGCCGTTGCGCGAGACCCGAGTGGCCGGCGTGGCGCGTGGAGCGTCTCGCCAGCTCCGAGGCGAGCCGCGCAGCGATCAGATCGGTGTGCTTGCGATGGTTGGCAACGACACGAATTGCGGCGAGTAGTTCGTCGTCACCGAGCACCGAGGCATCCCGAACCACAGCCTCGACCGCTCTAGCGGTGTCAGCGAAGGTGTCGAAATCGGGCATGATCGATTTTCGCACGCTAGAACATAGTTTCGAAAGTGTTTCGAACAACTCCGCGAAACTCGACCTGTGGAGGAGTAGACGTCACCTAGATTGGACAGGTGCCAGATTCAACCGTGAACGTCGACCAGCCCATCGAGAAGCGCATCGCGGATGCCGTCGCCGAGTACGGTGAGCCCGCCGTCGTTCTGAAGTCCATCTCCCTGCTCGCCGGCAACAACGAGGGCGAAGATTTTTTGCTTTACGTGGGCGGCGATCACGCCAAGGGAATCCTCGAGGGTGCGCCGGTGCTCTTCTGGCCCGAACTCTGGGGCACCCGCGCGCTGCTCTACGTGTGGGACGATTCGGCAGCGGCAGCGGCAGCGGCAGGAGTTAAGGCCGCTCTCGCCAACCAGGCCTGGCGCGTGCGCGAGATGGGCACCCGCGTGGCGGCTGCCCGGGGGTTGGATGTCGTGCCCGAGTTGACAACCCTGCTCACCGACGAGGTCGCGAGGGTTCGCGCCGCGGCGGCCCGGGCGCTGGGAAGCGTCGGGTCACTCGGTGACGTGGACTCCGTGCGCCCCCTGCTGAAAGATGCGGAGATCGACGTGCGCCGGGGTGCCCAGCAAGGCATCGATGCTCTCAGGACGAGGCATCCGGAAGAGAAAAGGGGCTAGTTCCTTTTCTGGTCGAACTCGTCGGGGCTGAGCACGAGAGCTTCGGCCTCGGCGTCGGTGAGAATTGCGGCGTGGCGGCGACGAGCCTTTACCATCGACTGGATGTAGTGGTAGATCGTCGGCACGAGCGCGGTGAGTACGGCGGCGAGCAGAATGATGTCGATGTACTCGACCACAAAGTCGCGCACCGGTGGGATGTAGCCCAGCAGGTAACCCAGCAGCGTTACCCCGGTGCCCCAGATGATCGCGCCAAGCGCGTTATACAGCGAGTACTTCTTGTAGTTCATGTGGCCTACGCCGGCGGCGACGGGGGCAAACGTGCGCACGATAGGAACGAAGCGGGCAATAATAACGGCGAGCCCGCCGAAGCGCTCGAAGAACCCGTTGGTGCGTTTGACGTTTTCGACGCTAAAGAAGCCGGACTCTTTGCGCTCGAAGATGCGGGGGCCCGCCTTATGTCCGATGAGGTATCCCACCTCGCCGCCCAGGAAAGCCGCGACACTGATCGCCAGGCACACCAGCCAGATGTTGTACGGCAGCACACCGCTGAACGTCAGCACCCCCGTGATGATAAGCAAGGTGTCACCCGGCAGCAGGAAGCCGACCAGCAATCCGGTTTCGGCAAACACGATGAAGCAGATACCGATGAGGGCGAACGCACCGAAACCCTCGATGAGGTTCTCGGGATCGAGCCAGGGGATGAGGGCGGCAGGTACCACAGGCTTACTCCAGTCGTCGGCTGCCCTGTCTGCATAGCAGGAGGGAGTCAGGGCGTAGGCAAAGGGTACTAGGTGTTGGCGGCGCGAAGCTGTGGGGGTTGGTCTGCGAGCGGGGTCGTTCGGAAAGACAGTGTCACGCGCGCCGCGGGGTGCTATATTTGTATAGCATTCTGAGGAGGATCCCATGCCGCAAATCAACCTCCGTGTTGACGAGGAAACTGAGCGGCGTCTGCAGTACTTGTCTGCACGTACTGGGCGGTCGAAGACGTTCTACGCGACCGAAGCATTGACACAGTATTTGGACGAGAACGAGGACTACCTCCTGGCGAAAGATGCGCTGGAGGAATTCACTCAGTCCAACGACGATGCGATTGATCTTGCTGACGTGGTCTGGCCTGCGTGAGCTTCGCGATCAGGTTCACGCCGAACGCAGCAAAGCAGGTCAGGAAACTTGATCCGACGGCGGCGAAGCGTATCCGCAGTTTTCTTGAGCAAAAAATCGCTCAGCTTGATAATCCGCGCTTGCTCGGCAAGAAGCTCGTGAACGAGGAATTCTGGCGTTATCGCGTGGGCGACTACCGGATCCTCACAAATATTGACGACGACCGGATTCTGATTCTCATTGTTGAGGTTGCGCACCGCCGCGAGGTCTAGAACAAGCTCTAAATGCAGAAGCAGGATACGAGTGGCCGCTGGCGGCGAGACAATCACTCCTGTCTCGCTCAGCGTTCGCCTTGCTGTCATCGCTCAAGGTCGACGAATGTCGTCGAATCGGCCGGTGGTCCGCGTCCAAACTCCGCCCGTGATCGTTTAGCTTGCGGGATACTGGATGAACAAGGGCAGCAGCATCCAGATGGCAACGCCGGCGAGCGTCCCCGCGAAAAGGTAGTCGATGAGCTGTTTGTTTCGTTTGCCGCGGAATAAGACCGTGAGGGCTCGGCCGGCAAGCGCCCAGACGACAAAGGCGATGAAGTTGTTGATAGTGAAGATCGCCGTGATCGCAGCGACGGTAAGTACATCTTCGTTTGCTGGTGGCGACAGGAACTGGGTGAACATCACCGCGATGATGTAGTACGCCTTCGGGTTGAGCAGAAGGACAACGGCGCCGGACCAGAACCCTATGGGTCTTTCTGCGGGGGGTTCAGTGCCTGGTGCAGCCCGGGAGCGTGCTGAGCGGATGAATCCCCACGCCAACCACAGCACGTAGATGCTCCCAGCCGCAGCGAGCGTTTTCGAGACTATGGGATTACTGAAAATGGTTACGCCCATTCCAATACCGATTAGTGCGGTGACGATCAGCGTTGCTACGTGGTACCCCGCCAGAGCCGGGAACGCGGCCTTCAACCCCTTCGACGCTCCGATTGCCGCAAAGAATGCGTTACCGGGGCCAGGGCTGTAAGCGAGCGGAAATAGGAATGCCAGCAACGCGATGGCGGATCCCATCGTCATCCAGCCCTGCCGATGCCCTTGAATGCCACATCCCGAGTCTGGGCGCCTGAATGTTCAACTGCTGGCGGGAATCAGTCATTGCGTACAACATCCCCTGAACGACCGACAGCGCAGGCAAGGTCGCCCACAGAGCGTTCGGCTTGTGTACGAATTCTCGCTTCAGTGGCCGTAATCGCAGCGGCACGCGGCGATGCGGATCTCGTCGTTGACAACTTTGTACACGAGGCGATGTTCGTCGGTGATCCGGCGCGACCAGTAGCCGTGAAAGCCGTGCTTCAACTGTTCCGGCTTTCCTATTCCTTCGTTTCCGTTTCGTGTGATATTTCGCAGCAGCGAGTTGATGCGCGTGAGGAGCGGGTCTGCTGCACGGTGAGGTGACGTCTGCGCTCGTCAAGGTTTTGAGACAGATTGATGTGTCACCGATGCCCCTGATACTTAACATGATGCCGGTTAGTCGGCGAGGGGTCGATTCACCACGGCGAGCAGCTCGGGCACGCGCTGTGATGCGGCACCCCACACAACAGTGTCGTCAACCACGGTGTAACCGTGAGCGAGTATGTTTCGGAGTCCGCTGATGCGGGCGATTTCCGGGATCTGACGTGCGGCGTCCGGATCGACATTACGCAGGTTCTTCAATGCTTCGCCGACGATCTCGAGCTGCCGGTCGACCGCGGATCGGCGCAGCTCGTCGGCGGTATAGCCGTCTGCGTCGAGTCCCACGATGAACTCGGTAATGCGAGTCGCCGTGGCATGAACATGCCACAGCAGCGCGGCCGACTCAGGCTGCATAGACTTCCTCGGCACCGTTGGCCGCCGACGCCGCGAAGTGGGGGTTGCGCACCGCGTTTGCCATCACTAGGTCGACTTGAGCGCGAAGCTCCCGCGAGAACCTCAATGGGATCGTTCTCGAACCGGGCTATATCGCGGCATCCGCGCGGGGACACAAAGTTTGCCGCGCAATTGAGCACGGCGTAAATCCGGCACTTCCGCATAAATCCAGGGAAGTGAGCCCAATATCACCAGTGCGGAAGGCGGGACTTGAACCCGCACGCTCGAAAGCACAGGAACCTAAATCCTGCGTGTCTGCCAA
>Ga0105048_10004445_pt1 | contig 22844 bp, 22 predicted proteins | sample MAT05_FD_78382 | JGI IMG/M metagenome (GOLD analysis project Ga0105048, IMG submission 78382) | Freshwater microbial communities from Lake Fryxell liftoff mats and glacier meltwater in Antarctica - MAT-05 | ecosystem: Environmental > Aquatic > Freshwater > Ice > Liftoff microbial mat | place...
GAACTCGCCGGCAGCGTTCAATAATTTATAGTTTATACCGGCTCAAACAGCCTTGATTTCTTAACGGCTTACGTTGAAAATTTATAGCACTTTTTATTCAAGGCCGCAGAGAGCCTCCGCATACGAACTAAATGCCTAATTCTAAAGTTTTTTTCAATTGTGTATTACTGGATGCTCCCGGGGATGAAGATATTTTTTGTCCCATCACTTTTGCTGTTAAGCCATATAATTTATTTTGATTTAGAATAATTCAGCAGCCAGTGGTTTCCAAATTGATCGGTAAGGTCACCAAACAAAGCGCCCCAAAAAGTTACTTCCGGGGGATGACTGGCTTTTCCACCTTTGGCAAGGCTGGTATACAGACCCGGGCAATGCGGCAATATCAAAAATATTCAACTCAAACCGCTTCTTAATTTCAATACACATATTTTTGTGAAAGTCATTCAAAGAACAATTGCCATACAATGAATATCGAACTCAATAAAAATGAAGATGCCCTTAAACTTGCCTGGAGCCAGGTGCGGCAACGCCTTGAAACGATCTACGAAGGTGGTGGAAAAAAATCTATAGAAAAACAACGGGAAAGAAATAAACTCACTGCAAGGGAAAGGGTAAAATACCTCTGCGATGAAGGAAAGCCATTTATAGAAATTGGGGCTTTTGCCGGGTTTGAAATGTATGAAGAACAGGGCGGATGCCCGGCAGGCGGTACCGTCAGCGGTATCGGTTACATCAGCGGCAGGCAATGTATTGTAGTGGCAAACGATCAAACCGTAAAGGCTGGCGCATGGTTTCCTATCAGCGCAAAAAAGAATTTGCGGATGCAGGAGATTGCGATGGAAAACCACCTGCCCGTGATTTACCTGGTAGACAGCGCCGGTGTTTACCTGCCGATGCAGGATGAAATTTTCCCGGATAAAGAACATTTTGGCCGCATTTTCAGGAACAATGCTAAAATGAGCGCCATGGGTATCACCCAGATAGCGGCTGTAATGGGTGCCTGCGTTGCCGGTGGCGCCTACCTGCCCATAATGAGCGATGAAACATTGATGGTGGAAGGCAATGGGTCAATTTATTTGGCCGGGCCCTATTTAGTAAAAGCAGCTATTGGTGAGGATATCGACAATGAAACCCTGGGTGGGGCTGGTACCCATACTGCTATCAGCGGGATTGCAGATTATAAATTTGAAACCGAACAGGAATGCCTGGACCAGGTAAAAAAAATTGTAAGTAAGTTGGGTAAAGCCGCTGAGGCGGGGTTCGACAGGATAGCTGCGGTTGCACCGGCAAAAGCAAACAATGATATTTATGGTAACATGAGCGAAGGCAACAGTAAGCCCTACAATATGGTGGACATGATTGAGTGCATCACCGACGCCGGCAGTTTTGATCAGTTTAAAAAGGATTATGGCAAGACCATTCTCTGCGGCTATGCCCGGTTAGATGGTTGGGCCGTTGGGATAGTGGCCAACCAGCGCCTGATAGTAAAGAACAAAAAGGGTGAAATGCAGTTGGGCGGGGTAATATACAATGACAGTGCAGACAAAGCAGCCCGGTTCATCATGAACTGCAATCAAAAAAAAATACCATTGGTGTTTTTGCAGGATGTTACCGGCTTTATGGTTGGCAGCCGAAGCGAACATGCAGGCATCATTAAAGACGGCGCCAAGCTGGTGAATGCGGTGGCCAATTCGGTTGTACCAAAAATTACCGTCATTATTGGCAACAGTTACGGAGCCGGAAATTATGCCATGTGCGGTAAGGCTTACGACCCCCGGTTCATCTATGCCTGGCCTACTGCCAAGATTGCCGTAATGGGTGGGGAGCAGGCCGCCAAAACATTGCTCCAGATACAAGTGGCTTCCTTAAAGGCGAGGGGCGAAATAATAACGCCGGAAGCGGAAACTGCCTTATTGAATAAAATTACCCAGCGTTATAATACGCAAACCACCACGTTTTATGCTGCTGCCCGGTTATGGGTAGATGCTATCATTGACCCGGCCGACACCAGGATGCTGATCGCTGAAGGCATTGCTGCCGCCAATCACAATAAAAATATGGAAGAATTTAAAACTGGGGTGTTCCAGGTATGATTTAAAAAAAATCCTTTTAAAAACAACTTTGTAGAAGTTGTTTATCAAAAAATACTTAATTTCACGCCGCTGTTCAAACAAGCAAATAACCAGAACAAGACATTTATGAGAAAAAATTTATTACGCAAAATTGTGGCGTATTCAGGGATGGCTATTGTATTATTTCAATCCTGTAAAGATGATAGTAAGCTTACCCTTCCTCCGCCCGTATCCGATCAGTCTTTTACAGAAAGTTTTGATAATTATGAAGAGGCGTATGCCAAAGGATGGAGGTCATTTAACAGGAGCACACCTGCCGGGCGTAAATGGTATGATGTGGCAGAAACTCCCAATTTTGGCTCACCCAACTATGTTTCAATTTATTACCCCGAATGGAACCAGGCACAGTTCACGTTAGATGTGGCCCAGTTTCCAAATGCCCCTTTCCCGGGCCGCTTCTGGGAGGACGCTTATGCTTCCCAAAGGGGATCGAACGGATATGTAGCTACCAGTATAGCCGGTGGTGAATTACTTTCGCCGCCACCGCTGTCCCTTACGGCTTATGATATCAGCACCTGGTTGCTTTCGCCGGAGGTGATGATCAAAAACGGTGATAAAGTGGTATTTTATACTTTTAGCAAGGGATTATCCCGTTTACAGTTATGGGTAAACGAAACCAACAGCATGAACGTTGGTTCAGGAGTAAACAATACAGGTGATTTTACTATTAAATTAGTCGATATTAATCCGGGGTATGCCAAATACGAAACCAACCCGGCCAATGCATTCCCAACTGAATGGACCCGGTTTGAAGGGGAAGTAAAAGGACTGAGAAAACCGGTCCAGGGAAGGTTAGGTTTCCGGTATTTTTTACAAAACCAGGCCCCGCTTAAACTCTCTGCCACTGCCGATGAACCATACGATACGTTGTACACCCAAATACATCACTCCGTTATTGGTCTTGATGAAGTGTCTTTCAAAAGCGCCGAATAAATTTTACTGAATCTTATTAAAATAGTTGACATGAAAAATAAATTACCATTACTGTTTCTGTTGTTTGCGGCAGTGATCATTACCACTGTTTCCTGTGAAAAGAAATCCACCCCCGCTTCCTCAACAGATTTTTCTTTTAACGAAGAATTTGATACTGTTAGCAGGGCGGTTTCCAAAGGTTGGGTACTTGCTAATAACACCAAACCAATTGGTACGATTGGCTGGATACAGGGTTTTTTCTACGTGTCGCTGTACCACGGTTATGACAGTAAAACAGGGGTGATCAACTATCCAAGTTCAGGTGGCTTTGGCGCTAATAACCCTTCTCTATCCGGGTCTGATTTTATTATGACAACTGCTGATTGCGGCAATGGCGTGGCCAATATCAGTAACTGGCTCATATCTCCTGAAGTGATGATGAAGAATGGCGACCAGGTTAGTTTTTACACCCGAACGTATTCAGATCCGGCTGTGGCTGCAGACAGGCTGGAAGTGAGGATCAATACGTTAAACAGTTCTGCCGATGTTGGCAGGGACAGTAATTCTGTTGGTGGATTTACAAAAGTTATTTTAGACATCAATCCTGACTACAATTTAGATGCAGCAGACGGTGGATACCCGGGCGAATGGACCAAATATACCGCAACCATCTCCGGGTTGCCAATCGCAAAAAAATCAAGGGTGGCATTACGGTACTATGTTCCTGATGGTGGGCCACTGGGAAATAACAGTTTAGGCATAGGTATTGATAAGTTTGAATTTAACTCCAGATACTAAACGGGAACAATAAAATATTTTTTTAAAAGGCTGTCTTACAAGGCAGTCTTTTTTGCATAGATTGCCGCCTGTGTTGGTTCTTTCCGCACCGTTTTTAAATGATACGTAATCAATCATGAGTTGTCAGCCGTCTTCGATATTGCACCGCCTGGTTTATATTTTTGCTGGTTGCTTTTTGGTGGCCTGTATTGATGGTTGCAAACAAAATAATGCCGCTGCTGCTGCGGCTGATAAAAAGCCGTCACCTGTTGCCGATTCCGTTAATCCAAAAGCGCTGCTGGAAATCAGCCAGGCAAAAAAATTATTGAAGGATGCTGCATTGGTAACCCGGAGCGACAATGATTTTGAAAGCCTCACCCTGCAAAATTTTTCTAAAAGGGAGCAGTCCTATTCTCACAGTGGAGTAGCATTTTTAGAGGATGGTCAATATGTTGTGTATCACAGTATGACCGGTCATGAAAATCCGGATGGTTTATGCAGGCGGGACCCTTTTGATTCCTTTGTAAATCCGGCTGGGAAAACTGGGTTGGGTATTTTTCAATACCAGTTGTCGGATCCGGAAAAAGAAAGGCTGCACCATATTATGAAGACGAACTACAGCACTAAATTGCCATTTGACCTGGTGTTTAATTTGAAAACGAATGATAGTATGTACTGCTCTGAAATGATTTTTAAGGGGTTGAAAGCAGCCACCAATGGCAGGGTTGTTTTACCCAGTTCTTACATCAAAAATTTCAAGCCCAAAATAATGGGATACAAAGCCAGCAGTACTTTTTTCAAACAATTTGAATACATTGGTATTGACGACTTGTACCTCAACCCGTTTTGTAAGGAAGTAATAAGAGTTAAGTATTAACATGGAGAAAATTTTGCTCTACACCGATGGAGCTTCCCGTGGCAATCCCGGCCGGGGTGGATATGGGGCATTATTGATCTGGGGCCACCACCGCAAGGAGTTATCACAGGGCTACCGCTACACCACCAATAACCGGATGGAACTATTGGGCGTAATTGCAGGCCTGCTGGTAATAAAAAAAAATAGCCTTTCCGTAGTTGTTTATTCCGACAGCCAGTATATAGTGAATGCAGTGGAAAAGGGATGGTTGAAAAACTGGATAAAAACAGATTTTAAAGGCGGCAAAAAAAATGCTGACCTGTGGAAGCAGTACCACCAACTGGCAAAGGATTTTTCAATCAAATTTATTTGGGTAAAGGGCCATGCAGATAATCCGTATAATAACCGCTGCGATGAACTGGCTACCGCTGCCGCCGACAGCAACAATTTATTGACCGATGATGGATATGAAGCATCCGTATAAAATAAAAATGCCCCTACAGTACTGTGGGGGCATTTTCTATAAAAGTTCGTTTTAGTATTTAAGCAACCATCGTTTTGGCGCTCCACGATTTGTTCATAATATGGTATCCGCCGAATAACACCGCACTGAATAACAGGGTGGCATAAAAACTACCTTTTAAGAAAGGTAAACCCGCTGCGATACAAGCTGTTAAACCATCCAGTGTTTTAGGGTAAGGAAAATTATTAAGGGCTAATCCACCGCCGATCCATACCGCAAAGTTGGATGCAAGGAAGAAAAACAATACCCCGCCCACGGCACCTGCGAGTATGCTGAACCATTTGGTTTTATTGATTGCAAAACCGATTACCGTTACAGACATGAATAAGAGATAGTTGACCCACTGGCCATCATAAAAGCCCTGGATGCCCGACAATTTGAAATAAAACAACACTTCATAAATAATATCAGACAACAACATAGAGAACAAAGGCATCAGGAAAGAAAACTTTTTGTCTTTAATAATGCTCCCGGCGAATAATGCCATTGCAATTTGCGGGGCAAAGCCCAGTGGCCTGCCGGGCATAATGCGATACAGAGACGCTATCACCACCAGCAGCACAAAACTTCCTATAATCGATTTATCTATCTTCATTCCTTTATGTTTGAACCACAAAAATAGGTAATAAAAAATGTGAACCAACATTTAGTACAAGCTTTTATCTACAGACTGTTAATACCTTTGAGGCAATAACATGCGCTATGGCAAAACACATGCAAACAGGCAAACTGGGTGAACAGATGGGAGCCTTGTTCTTTGCAGACCACGGGTACCAGGTGCTGGAAAAAAACTGGCGCCACGCACACTGGGAAGTGGACATCATTGCTGAAAAAGGAACCGTACTGCATTTTGTAGAAATAAAAACACGCCGTACAAAAAAATATGGTCAGCCCGAAGAGCGGGTCGGCACTAAAAAAATAAAAAACCTGATCAATGCTGCAGAGCAATACCTGTACCTTCACCCGGAGTGGAAGCGTATCCAGTTCGACATCCTTTCCATTACGCTCCTGGAAGGTGAAGCCTGCGAATATTTTTTAATTGAAGATGTGTACCTGTAATCAGGCAGTTGATTTAGCCAGTCTTATTTTCATCAGCTCCACCATTTTGTAGGAAGCCGGGCAGTATTCAATATTTTGCTTGTGTACATGCATATAATCTGTGGGGTTCTTTTTGGTAAGGTGCGGAAACCCGGCACAGTCTGCCGGCCTGATGGCGTAGATGGAACATTTATTATCCGTGAGATTTAAAAACTGGCAGGGCTGTTTTTTATTTTGCCAGTCGCCATCTTTCTTTTCATAGGTCAGCCATTTTTCTTTAAAAGCGTCGGGTGTCATCGCAAAATGTCCAGCGATCCTTTTGATATCAACAGGGGTAAAAGTAGGAGTCATTTTTTTGCAGCAATTACCACAGCTAAGGCATTCTGTTTGGGCCCATACGGCTGCATCTGTTTCCACCATCAGCTTATGCAAACCTTTGGGAGGGTTGTTTTCCAGCCTTGTTAAAAATGAACGGAAAGCTCTTTTATTCAGGATAAAATTTTTCTTTAAGGTTCGAAGGTTGACTGTCATATCTTATTAAATGGAGTAAAACGAAAATAGCGAATAAGTAGATAAGGGTGCAGTAAAACCTTCAAATTGTTTTTTTTAGAAAAAGGTACTGACCTCCGCACAGGCATAAAATCATCTGCATCATACCAATCACCGTCGTTAAACCCAGATTTTGCAATTGAAATCGTCATGAGGGTTTAAAACGCAATACAGAAAAGTGTTTCAGGTTATTTTTTGGTCGAAGAAATAGTGAACTATTTTGAGGTAGAAAAATGTTCTGAAATGTTTGGCTGTGCAGCGTTTGGAAGTCGTAATAGATTTTCAATTACAAAATCTGGTTTAAATTGCATCCATGTGGGAACCATACAAAAAAGGCTTTAAGGCATATCTTCAATTAGAAAGATCGCTGAGTGAAAATTCTGTGGAAGCTTACCTGCATGATATAGAAAAACTCACCAGCTATTTACAGCATGCGGCAATTACAAAGGCGCCAAAAGATCTGGTATTGAAAGACCTTGAGCAATTTATTCAATGGATCAGTGAACTGGGGATGGTGCCAGGCTCACAGGCCAGGATCATTTCCGGGTTGAAAAGTTTTTTTAAATATTGTTTGCAGGAACAGATCATTGCAGCAGACCCCACCGCGTTACTGGAAGCACCCAAATTAAAAAGGGCCCTGCCGGATATCTTAAGTTTTGTGGAGATCACCTCTATCATTGAACAGATCGATTTAAGTTCGCCGGAAGGCGGCCGTAACAAAGCCATGCTGGAAACGCTGTACAGTTGCGGTTTGCGGGTTACGGAGCTGGTAAACTTACGCATCAGTTGCCTCTATCTCGATGACGGCTTTATAAGGGTGATCGGAAAAGGCGACAAGGAAAGATTAATACCTATCGGCAGTGATGCAATAAAATATATCGGCATTTATAAAAATGAGATACGGGTACATATAAATGTGCAGCGGGGCAACGAGGATTTTTTATTTTTAAACAGGAGGGGCCGCAACCTCAGCAGGGTAATGGTATTTTTGATTATTAAACAACTGGTGCAAAGCGCCGGTATCGAAAAAACGATTTCGCCTCATACTTTTCGTCATTCCTTTGCCACTCATTTGGTGGAAGGCGGCGCCGACCTGCGGGCCGTACAGGAAATGCTCGGTCATGAAAGCATTACCACCACGGAAATATATACCCACCTCGACCGGCAGTTTTTACGGGATACATTGCACCAGTTTCACCCGGCGTTTAAAAAATAAATGCCATTCATTTTGTTGAGGGCTGTTTAGCAGCAACATTTCTTTGTAACGCTTTTTGGCAATGGTAAGCATGTTGCGGTTGCAAGTTGGATTGTAATGTCAACTTACTGCTCCTTTTTTTAGCAACGTGCCCGGCTTTGCCCATTGGCCTGCAAGAGGCGCAGGCACCGGGAACCGGCATCATGCATCCGGAATTTCAGGTTCCACCAATTTAGCCAGGTTTTCAAGCGATTTCTGCCAGCCCAAATAGCACATACCGACAGGAATCACTGCAGGGATACCCTCCTGCACAATTTTTATTTCGGTACCTGCACTCACCTTATGCAGCCATACAGAAGTCGTCATTTCACCCGGCAGGTTAGGGTTATCAAACTGGTCGGTGTACTGGATAAACTCAGCCGGTTTGATCTCAATGTATTTTCCACCGAACGTGTGAGCCTTACCGGTAGAGAAATTATTAAACGACATCCTGTAATAGCCACCTGCTTCCACTGTCATTTCATGAACAGTGCAAAGAAAACCATAGGGCGGTATCCAGGAAGCCATGGCATTGGGTTCAGTAAAGGCATGGAAAATTTTTTCAGGAGATGCTGTAAGTACCCTTTGCAAAGAAACGTTACCTGTCATAAAATAAAATTGAATGACTCCTACTCATTTGGCTTTTCGGTTACGCCCGTTTTGATGTGGTAGCTGCTCCACTTTTTCGTGATCGTTGCTGTTTACTTTCAGTATACAAAGCTGCGGATAAAATTTTAATACCGAAGGGAGGGTATGCGGCAATATAAGGGCTGTTTGCAACGGAAGATGCCAGGGATAACCGTTCCAGCTCCATGGCAATAATGAGCAAGTAGATTCTGAAGTACTTAGGAAAATAACGGCACCTGCATCTATTTTCTTTATTGTACGGTAACAGCACCGGATGGAGCTTTTCATAAGATGAAGCACCCTGTTCAAAATAGCACTGAATCAATAACCATCACTGAAAATGAAAATGCCCGTCGCCAGGGACTAATATATTTTGAGTATTGCCCGGCAGCACCTGCGAGTTTAATTTTACTGTAACTTAACAGCAATGCCGCTGTTTCAACCACTCGAAATTACTCATTATGAAATTAAAATTTATTCGCATTCCTGCAATTGCCTTGCTGCTGCTGGCCGGTTGTAACCAGCCATCCGCCAAAGAAACCAGTTCTGCGTCACCATTACCCGGTGGATCCATTCCGGAAAATATGCATTTTGTTACACCCATTACCGGCAATAGTCAAAACGAAGCGCCCGCTTCAGCAGCAGGAACCGGGCCGCAGGCGGCTTTACAAATAAAACAGGGCCAGTTTTTTTCCTATGCACTTCCACCAGGCTGGCGTTTGGGAGAAGACGGGCAGTTTGCGCTAAGCCTGGTTGCAGCCGATAACCATGCCTATACAGTAATGGTAGGCAATGCAGGCCTGCAGCCCGAGTACCCCGCCGCCAGCTTTGTGCAGGAAAAAATGATGGCCATGCGGCCGGAAGGACTCCAACTGGGAGAACCTAAACAGGTAAATCCTGTGGCAGGTTTCCAGTATGCCTATTCTTTTGATGTAAGTTACCGGTTGAATGGCGAGCCATACCGGGGTGTTGCCATTTGCCATGTGGCCCCCTATTATGGCGGTGCTACCATGGCTATGACGGCAGCCATTGCCGTTAGTACCCAGTGGGCATCGTATGCTTCGTGGCTACCCGCTGTATGCCGGCAGATAGCAGCCAGCAACGGAGCCGCTTTTGGCACGCGTGGGCTGATGCAGCAAAATTTAAAAAACTCTATGGAATATGCAGAAGCAGCCAGGGCGTACAGGAACTGGTCGGCACAAACACAAAAAGAAGTAAGCGATTACAGGAATGCAGTGAACGACAAACAACAGGAACAGTTTAGGGATAATATAGGAGGTGTACAGCGCTACAACAATCCTTACAATAGTGGCAACGAACTACAACTCAGTAGTCAATACAAATATTACTGGATGAACAGGCAGGGGCAAATACTGGGTACGGATAATCCCGGTGTCAATCCCAATACCGGCAGTACAGCAGACTGGCAGAAAATGGATGCCAAGCAATAAATGGCGGCAGGTGCTTTGTTCAACAGCTACCCGCCAGCAGGGCTACTGTATTCCCTAACCTGGTTCCGTTTATGCCAGGCCGTTAGCGTTTAAAGTACGGCGTGAATGATTAGGTGCGGCTGGTTGCTAACCGGCAGGGAATACAACAAAGTATAGGTAGTTAAAATATTTTGCAGTCTACTGCATTTTGGTAAACAAATACACGAATTGTGATCTTAAAGATTGTTCAAAGTACCTTCCTGCCGGAACTGAAATTGAAAAATGAGTTGCTGGTCAACTCAAAGAAAATGAAAAGAAGGAAAATGTACCATTATCGTAAACAGTGAGTTGCAGCCATAAATAAGCTCCCTAAAAAAGGGGGCTTATGCCCACGAAAGGAATCTGCCTATTAAGCTGTAATACAATATAGACAAGCGTTTAAGCATCTTATTTGGGGTATTATGTAACAATAGTGTAACAAAATTTGAATAATCATATTTGGTTACCTTGTTAACCAATCTCATGCTGCTGTCAACATTTTTGTTGCATCTGTAAATTTTTTCTGACTTTGGACAGATTAATTGCAGTTAAATCCATTACACCGTTAAACCCTGCCGGGAAAATTTATGCTTCGTATCCAAAAGAACGCTATTATTTTACGCATCATGGATTTGCAATTATACCTGAAGAAGGGATGTCCGTAAAATATTTGTTGACAATACTAAATTCAAAGCTTATTAATTTCTATCATAGTTATAAATTTTTTTGGATATTGAGAAGAGACTTTTCCAGAAATTATTGATTGAAAATTGTAAAAAAGACCTGTTAAAAAAATAGTTAAAGAAAAGCAAATCGCCTTCATCCATCAAGCCGATATAATGCTTTTGAATTACAAAGAGTTGCAGCAATTAAAACAGCAGTTGTTGCAGTTATTGCAAAGTAAATATGAAGGCATCACGCTTAGCAAGAAACTACAGGATTGGCCGGGGCGTATCCTTCAAGGAATTTTTAAAAGAACTGGACAAACAAGAAATTAAACTCACACCTCCAGAGCAGGCAGAATGAATGCAATACGTTGAAGCAGAAAAAATAAAATGCGATGCCATACAGCAGCTCATCGATACTACCGATAAAGAGATAGACGATATGGTATATGAACTTTATGGCTTATCAATGGAAGAGAGAAAAGTCGTTGAAGGCAAATGAAAATAGTTTTTTGCATTTCTAATATAGTCACTCCCCAATTACCTCAAGATAGCCTCAATTGCTTCAGCAATTACCCTCAACATATCAAAAGGCTCCTCCATCCTATAGTTTGCATTTTGATATGTTCAGGAATAATTTAGCAACTGTGGCTAATAATCATGCTATTTTTCGTTAACAATCTACTACTTAAAATGTAGTGAATCGCAAACGATTAAAGCGATTTGGGTATAAGGTGCTTTGATGTCAATTTATGCCCTTCCCGGGGTACAGAAATGTAAAGAAATGGAATAAAGTCATCTTAGTAAGAAAAAAGAACTGTTGTAAATGCGGTGATTGGATGGGGCAACAAACCTAATGTAACTTCGAAATACCCAACTGGGAGGTAATGAGTATATTAATCCCGTTTAATCCCAATGCCCATTCAAAATTCAGCTTTTTCATATCAGGATATTAACGGCATTGTTTTAGGCGAGTTTAATTCTTAAACCAAAATTTATTTTATATCATTTTCGGGCACTTAAGAAATACCCAAGATATGCTTGCCTGAAAATGTTAAAAAAGCATTTGAAAATCAGGTTGAAGGCTGATAATTGTCATGCGTCCAGAGCTATTTACTTTATTAATTTACATCAGGTAGGCTTATTAAAAATTGGATAAATATATTGGAAGATAGATATCCTCTAAATAGTTTAAGTTTTTTAGCATAAATGAAAAAGCTCATTATAACAATATTAGCTCTTGTTTACATTACCACTTCTACAGGTTTTAATATTCATAAGCATTATTGTATGGGCAAGATTGCTGATTGGGGGCTTTTTGGTAACAACAATAATACTTGCAGCAAATGCGGGATGGAAGAAATTGAGGGTGAAGACAATGGTTGCTGTAAGGATAAGGTCATGCTCGTAAAAAATAGCGCTGACCAGAAGAATGCTGAATCTCCTCTGCCATTCATGCATTTGGGAGCAATTGAAACGGCTTTGTCTTTTATTGAAATTCCGCCGGTTAATTTTTCAGTCATCAAGGATGAAAGCCCTGTTAACCATGTGCCTCACCGAGGTACCATCCAACCAGTTTACATCCGCAACTGCGTTTTCCTTATTTAAGATTATTCCTTTACAACCTACAGGCAAACAAATTGCCGCAATTGGGCATTTCCGAATGCCTGTTCCTACAATCGTTCTTCATACTTTAAAAATAAAATAAAATGAAATCTATTAAAATACTGGTGATGGCAGTTTTAACCATCCTGTCTTTCACTGTATTCGCCCAGGATACCACAAAGCAGATAAGGAAAATAAAAAAGGGAAAAACAGAAAAACTAACGTACACATGCCCAATGCATCCCGAAGTTACAATGGACAAAGCAGGCAAATGTCCAAAATGTGGTATGGATTTAACAAAACCAAAAAAGGAACAAATGAAACTGGATGTCGTTAAAAATTACACTTGTCCAATGCACCTGAACGAAACAAGTACAAAACCTGCTAAATGTCCAAAATGCGGAACTACCATGAATCTGTCTCCTAAAGAAAAAATGAAGATGAAAGAAATGAAAACATTCGTTTGCTCGATGCATGCGGATGAGGTAAGCGATAAATCTGGCAAATGCCCAAAATGTGGTATGGAGTTAAAAAAAGATACTACAATTCGACAGGATTACTCGTGCCCGATGCATCCTGACATGATAAGTGACAAGCCAGGTAAATGTTCTAAGTGTGGAATGGACTTAACAAAAACAAAAAAAGAACAAATAAAAATGGACGTAATGAAAATATATACATGCCCCATGCATCCGGATGTGACTAGTAATAAAGCTGGTAATTGCACTAAGTGTGGTATGGCTTTAAAAGTAAAGGAGTAGGTAGGTAAATTAGATTTATCCATCCTGTTTATGTTATTGAAAAGCAATAACCCTATCCTAAATGAATACCAGCCCATTGAGCATGATGGATTGGGTGTATGTGATGTATGGAGCAATCAGTTACCTGCGAGGAGTTGAAGTGATAAAATTAATAGCTGCAAAAAAAGTAACAGGTAATAAAGAAACACAATTGATCAATCCATAATGCTGACATTTTATTTTTATCATTAAAAAAAATAAATCATGAAAAAGACAATTTTAATTACCGCAATCCTTTTATCTGCTTGTTTCGTGTTTACGGCATGTACGGGTAATAATAACAATGCAACTATCGAACAATTAGCCAAAGGTGAAATGTACACTTGCTCCATGCACAATGAGGTGATGAGCGACCACCCCGGACAATGCCCCAAGTGCAACATGGATCTTGTTAAGCAAAAAATGACCACTGATCAACAGAAAATGATGAACGAAGGCACTTATGTAAAGCCAAAAAAATAAAACATGGTAGAAGAACTTATTTCATTGGCACTGCGCAACCGGCTGGTGGTTTTGCTGGTGGCAGCAGGATTGTTTGTATGGGGCGTTTATAGCATCAAACAAAATCCCATTGATGCCATTCCAGACCTTAGTGAAAACCAGGTAATTGTTTTTACTGAATGGATGGGCCGCAGTCCACAGGTTATCGAAGACCAGGTCACCTATCCGCTGGTTTCCAACCTGCAGGGCATTCCTAAAATCAAAAACGTACGGGGCACGTCTATGTTTGGGATGAGCTTTGTATATATCATCTTTGATGATAACGTAGATATCTATTGGGCAAGAACAAGGGTTTTGGAAAGATTAAACTATGCACAGCGATTATTACCGGAAGGCATTACCCCCTCGCTTGGTCCGGATGGAACCGGCGTTGGACATATTTTCTGGTACACACTCAAAGCAAGGAATATGGATTTGGGAGAACAAAGAGCCTTGCAGGATTGGTACATAAAATTCGCATTGCAAACTGTTCCGGGAGTGGCCGAAGTGGCGAGTTTTGGCGGCTTTGAGAAACAATACCAGTTGGTAGTGGACCCGGTAAAACTGCAGTATTACAAGGTTTCATTAATGGATGTAATGAACAAAGTGAAATCCAATAACAATGATGTAGGTGGACGCAAATTTGAGATGGCAGATATGGCATACATCATCCGTGGCCTTGGTTATGTTAAAAGCAAGGAAGACCTGGAAAGCATTGCAGTAGGGAATTACGGTGGTATTCCTGTAAGAGTAAAAGACATCGCAAGTGTTCAAATGGGTGGTGATTTACGGTTGGGAATTTTTGACCAGAATGGTGAAGGCGAAGTGGTTGGCGGTATTGTAGTAATGAGATATGGAGAAAATGCAAATAATGTAATAAGGGCAGTAAAAGTAAAAATAAAAGAGGTGGAAAAAGGATTGCCGGAGGGAGTAACATTTCATTACGACTATGACAGAAGCGTGTTGATAGAAAAAGCCATAGCATCGGTAACAGGTACATTGACTGAAGAGTTGATCACTGTATCCATTGTTGTCCTCATCTTTCTTTTTCATTGGCGCAGTGCGTTGATCATTTTAATTCAGTTACCCATTTCGGTGGCCATCGGATTTATTTTACTGCAGGCATTTGGTATTTCTTCCAACATCATGTCGTTAACAGGTATTGCCCTGGCAATTGGGGTGGTGGTGGATGACAGCATTGTGATGGTAGAAAATTCATACCGCCATATCTCAGAGGCACAGGAAGCAGCCGGTGCTTCGTCACCTGAAGGAAAAACCTAAGGGATGATAAATGAAGATGATTGTGTAACGTGGTGATATGGAATTTAATGTTGAATTGTTAATTCAAACGTTGAATAAAATTGCAATTGCCAGGCCCCCTCTCCTTTGGGGAGGGACCGGGGGTGAGGCCTAAATGTTTGGTACAAAATAAAAATACAATGGCTGAGAATAAAAATTTATGGGTTTCATTTAAGAAACTATTCACGCGGAAGAAAGATCCGCTTACGCCCGCTGATAAATTATTGATTATTGAAAAGTCGTCCAAACAGGTAGGCCCCGGTGTATTCTTTTCTACCATCATTGTAATCACTTCCTTTTTGCCCGTTTTTTTGTTAACGGGTATGGAAGGAAAATTATTCAGTCCGTTAGCGTGGACAAAAACTTTCATTTTATTGGTAGACGCCATTTTAGCAATTACGTTAACCCCTGTTTTAATTTCTTTTATTTTGAAAGGCCGGTTGCGGCCGGATGCAAAAAATCCGGTTACAAGAATGCTGGAAAAAGTGTACCGGCCTGCGTTACAATTTTGTTTAAACTGGCGCAAAACAATCATCGCTGCTAACCTGCTTGCATTAGCGATAGGCGTGTTTATGATGACCCGGCTTGGTTCAGAATTTATGCCGCCGTTGGATGAAAATTCTATTCTCTTTATGCCCGTCACCCTACCCGATGTTTCCAATAGTGAAGTAAAACGCTTGTTACAGATACAGGATAAAATCATTAAAACAGTTCCGGAAGTACACAATGTTTTAGGCAAAGCAGGCAGGGCGAATACAGCAACAGATAACTCTCCCATTAGTATGATAGAAACAATCATTATGCTGAAACCCCAAAGTGAATGGCGTGCAGGGATTACAAAGAGTGATATCATTAATGACCTCAACTCCAAATTGCAAATACCAGGTGTAACCAATGGGTGGACACAACCGATTATCAACCGTATCAATATGCTTTCTACAGGTATCCGTACTGATGTGGGGTTAAAAGTGTATGGGCAAAACTTAGATACTATTTATGCCTTTGCACAACAACTAAAAAAAGAATTGGAGGGAATACCCGGTGTAAAAGATTTGTACGTAGAACCTATCACAGGCGGAAAATATATTGATATCATTATAAAAAGGGACGAGATCAGTCGCTACGGTTTAAGTGTGGATGATGTAAATACAGTGGTGGAAAGTGCTTTGGGTGGAATGAAACTAACGACCACGGTAGAGGGCCGCCGGCGCTTTTCTGTAAATGCACGGTTTGGCCAGGATTTTAGAAGTAACCTGCAGGATTTAAAACGATTGCAGGTGCAAACAATGGGCTTCGGTCCCATTCCCTTAGAAGCAGTTGCCGACGTAAAAATTTCTGATGGTCCGCCAATGATCAATTCAGAGAATGCTTTATTAAGAGGTAGTGTTTTATTCAATGTAAGAGAACGGGATTTGGGCAGTACGGTAACAGAAGCGCAAAAAAAGTTAAACGCAATGGTGCAAAAAATGCCGAAGGGATATTTCATTGACTGGAGCGGCCAGTGGGAAAACCAGCTTCGAGCAAACAAGACATTGAAAATTGTAATGCCCATTGTATTGGTCATCATCTTCATGGTATTGTATTTTACCTATCATTCTTTAAAAGAAGCTTTGCTGAGCATGATCACGGTTCCCTTCGCATTGATTGGTGGCGTTTATATGGTGTATTTCTATGGCGTTAATTTATCGGTTGCTGTGGCCGTGGGCTTCATTGCACTTTTTGGCATGGCAATAGAAACCGTAATGCTGTTAACGATTTACTTAAATGAAGCCATGCAAAAACTGGTGGCAGAAAAAGGCAATACTAAAGAAAACATTCAGCCGGGGGATATACGGAACTATATTATTGACGGAGCAACCAAACGTTTGCGCCCGGTAGTAATGACTGTATCTGTTTCCCTGTTTGGCCTGATACCTATTTTATGGGCAACAGGAACAGGCAGCGATGTAATGCTTCCCATTACCATTCCTTTAATCGGGGGAACCTTCACCGCCATTATTTATGTTTTGTTTGTAACACCGATCGTATTTGAAATGGTAAAAGAATCCGAATTAAAACGTACAGGTAAAATTGAAATAATCGATGTTAAAGAATAAAATAATCACTACGCTATTTGTATTGACCGTCACAATAAGCAGTGAGGCGCAAACCTTGAAACTGGATGCGATCATTGACAGCATTACAACTTCACACCCTGTTGTAAAAATGTACAACAACGAAATCCGATCTATGGATGAAGCAGCCAAAGGTGCGAAAAGCTGGATGCCCCCTGAATTCAATTCCGGCTTATGGATGACACCCTACAATCCCGGTCTTTGGAAAAAAACTGATATGGGACCGGGTATGGGGCAATACATGATTGGCGGTCAGCAGATGATTGCCAACAGGAAAAAATTAAATGCAGATGCAGCATATATGGAAGCCATGTCATCGGTAGAAAAAGAAAATAAGAATGCCAGCTTAAATGAATTAATTAATGATGCCAAACAGTTTTATTATGAATGGATAATACTGAAAAAGAAATTAAACATTGTAGAACAAAACGAAAAGCTGCTACACTTTATGATTAAGAATTCGGAGCTGCGTTACAAAAATGGGCTGGGAAAAATAAGTGCTTATTACAAAGCAAAAGCAGCATTGGGTAATTTGCAAAATATGCAACTGATGTTTGAAAACGACATCAAAGAAAAGCGTATCCGCATCAATGCATTGATGGGCAGAAATGCAATGATTGATTTTGATATTGATACCAGCTACCTGGTAAAGGATTACTCAAACACTGTTTTTGACAGTACCCTTTTTTTCAGCAACCGCAGCGATTTAAAAGCGATAGACAGGGACATCAACATTACCTGGTTAAAGCAGGAAGCTGAAAGGCAAAGCCTAAAGCCACAATTCGGTATCAGGTACGAACACATGTTTGGCCTCGGTGGCTCACCCATGCAGTATTCTTTAATGGGAATGATGAAACTACCATTTACCAAATGGTCGTCTAAAATGAACAAAGCAAATATAGAAAGCCTGAAATGGAAAGCCAATGCCTTACAATCACAAAAAGAAATGATGGTGAACGAATACAGCGGCATGGCTTATGGAATGCTGAATGAAATAACGTTGAAGAAAAAACAACTGAAATTATATGAGGAGAATATCATTCCGGCTTTATCGAATAATTACAAAACAATGCAACTCGGTTATGAGCAAAACACGGAAGAATTATTTATGCTTTTTGACGCATGGGAAACACTGAATATGACACAGCTTGAATATATAAATCAATTAAAAGAGTTATTACTAATGCAGGTTCAGTTAGAAAGAATAATTGAAATAAAATAAATGAGTTAATCAAAAAATATGTTTACAATTAAAAAATATAATCGTTATTTATTCCCGGCATTACTTTGTTTAGTAACCCTTATTTTCACTTGGCTCAGCTCCTGCAAAGCAAAGAAAACAGTAGATCATTCCCAACATGAAGCGATTGAAAAAGATACGTTAGCCCTGCATTCAACAAATGAGGATGAAGCCGGTGTTTCCGCCGCTGCAGAAATATACACTTGTTCCATGCATCCTCAAATCATTCGGGAGAACCCAGGTAATTGCCCCATCTGCGGTATGCAGTTGGTAAAGAAATCTACAGTCAATAAAAAAATAGAAGGTTTGGATTTGAATACTTTATTAAAACCTACCAACGGTTTTGTTATTTCATCAATACCTGTTACCACGCTTGAAAGCAGCGACGAAAGGATTGAAGTGGATGCATTGGGAGCTATAGCTTATGACACACGCTATGTGGGTAATATTTCTGCAAGAGTAGCAGGCCGTATTGAAAAATTGTATGTTCGTTTCCGGTATCAACAAATAAGTGCCGGTCAAAAAGTGATGGATATCTACAGCCCGGAATTATTAACCGCACAACAGAACCTATTGTTTCTTTTAAAGAATGATGCTGGCAACACAAGCTTTATTAATACCGCAAAACAAAAACTATTGTTATTGGGGATGAGTAACGAGCAATTGCTACGGGTAATAAAAACACAGAAGCCATCTTTTACGATTGCTGTTTATAGTAAGTACAGCGGGCATATTCATGAAGCCGCCGGAATTATGAATAGTAGTAACAACAATCCGGGTAATATGAAAGACATCGCTTTAGTTACAGAAGAATTGTCTTTAAAAGAAGGAATGTATATACAAAAGGGACAAACTATTTTTTCTGTTTATAATCCATCAAGGGTTTGGGCATTGCTAAATATTTATGCTGATAACCATAGTATAATAAAAAGGGGGTATGGAGTGGAGTTGACTTCAGAAACCAACCCTGGTAGAACTTTTTTTGGGAGCGTTGATTTTATTGAACCTTTTTTTCGAAAAGAAAATAAGACGCTCTCTGTAAGAGTGTTTTTTGATAACTCCAAACTACAGCTTCCTGTAGGTAGCCAGGTTAAAGCTATCATTTCAGGCGGTCCGGAAATGGCCGACTGGTTACCCAAAGAATCCATTGTATCGCTGGGTTTGGATAAAGTGGTTTTTGTAAAAGCACCCGGTGGATTTATGCCGCATATCGTTTCTACCGGATTTACAAATAAAGGGAAAACACAAATATTAAATGGATTGTCATTTACAGATTCCGTAGCACGGAATGCTCAATTCTTAATGGACAGCGAAAGTTTTATAAAAATTAAATAGATGATGATGAAAGTACTCCCGATAATGATGATCTCATTGTTTTTATTTGCCTGCAATAATAAAAAGCCAGCAGCCAGCGGTCATAATATGAACGATATGGAAACTGATACAAAGGGGATGAAGAACAGGGACAGTATGCAAAATATGCCAGGCATGGATACCGGCTCGTACTACACCTGCTCAATGGATCCACAGGTTAAAGAAGATAAACCCGGCAAATGCCCCATTTGCAAAATGGAATTGACAGCCGTAAAAAAAAGCAGCACTCAAAATACCGATGAAATTCAGTTGAGTGAACAACAAATACAATTGGGCAATATCCATACGGATACTATTAGCAGCAGCATGATGGGAGATAAAATTGTTTTAACTGCTACCTTAAATATAGACCAGATGAAAACTACATCCATCAGCGCAAGAGTAATGGGTAGAATTGAAAAACTGTATTTTAAAAATATTGGGGATTACATTAAAAAAGGTGATAGGTTGTATGATTTGTATAGTGAAGAACTGAACAATTCAAAGCAAGAACTGATACTCGCTTTAGAACAAAAAAGTACGCTTGATAATGCTATTATTGATTTTGACCGGCTTATACAAAGTGCAAAATTCAAACTATTGCTTTGGGGTATGAGCGAAGCTCAAATAGAAGTGCTTGTAAAAACAAAAAAAACAAGTCCTACTACCACATTCTATAGTAACGCAAGTGGATACATTACCACGCTTGAATTAAGAGAAGGTGACTATGCGATGGAAGGCGGCACCGTAATGCGGCTGGCAGATTTATCTACTGTTTGGGCTGAAGCACAGGTATATGCTTCACAGTTATCACAAATTGACAGAACCGGAATTGCAGAAGTGCAAGTGCCGGATATTCCCGGAAAAAAAGTCACCGGCAAAATAGCATTTGTAAATCCGGAAATCAATACAGATACCAGGATCAATTTGGTACGGGTAAGCATTCCCAATCCCGGCAACCAGTTAAAACCCGGGATGCCCGCCTATGTAATTTTAAAAAACCAGCAACACAATATGCTTTCATTACCCATTGATGCTGTAATACGGGATGGTAAGGGAGCAACGGTATGGGTACAAACCGTAAAGAATACATTTAAAAACAGGATGGTTGAAGTAGGTATGGAAACCGGCGATCGGATAGAAATAAAGTCGGGCCTGAAAGAAGGTGACGTAATTGTAATTACCGGCGCTTACCTTATCAACAGTGAATATATTTTTAAGATGGGTGCCGACCCGATGGCGGGGATGAAAATGTAAAAATATTAAGAGGGATTTTGGCAGCTTTTTCACAACCCTGCCTTATAGCCATACCAATTTCGTTATGGGGTATTAATACCTCTTAATGAGATAAAGTTGCAGGTATTGCGAAATGTTGCATGACTGAACCGTATAACCTTGTGTAATAATAACGTTTACAGCGCATTGCTGAATAAAAAGGATTAATTTTTTTATAATAAAAATCAATCACTATTTGGAGCATGTTTTGCTTTTAATATTTATAGAAATTCCATCTTAATAAAATATCAAAGGACTACAAATGGCAAAAACTACCAGGAAAAAAAATACCCCTAAGCATAATAAATTACTCAAATGCCTCACCGGCATTAAAGGTTTTGACGAAATTACCGAAGGCGGGCTACCACAAAATGGAACCACTTTAGTTTCCGGAAATGCCGGCTCCGGAAAAACGCTGTTTGGGGTTGATTTTCTAATCAAGGGCGCCACCGATTACAACGAGCCGGGGATTCTTATGTCATTTGAAGAGACAGAAGATGAACTTTTTAAAAACGTGGCTTCTCTCAATATGGATTTGCCAGGCCTTGTTTCCCGGAAAAAGATTGTGCTCGAAAATGTTGTCTTAGATCGCAAAGACATTCAGGAGACCGATTTTAATCTCGAGGGAATATTCGTTCGCCTGGAAGAAGCCATTGATTCGATCGCTGCCAAACGGGTGGTTTTGGATTCGCTGGAATCTCTCTTTGCAGGCATTACAGATATTGGCATTCTTCGCTTAGAAATAAAAAGACTGTTCCGATGGCTTAAAGAAAAGCAGGTCACAGCCATTGTTACAGGCGAGCAGGGAAAAGACGGTTCATATACCCGTCATGGCCTGGAGGAGTATATCTCCGATTGCATCATTCTTTTAGATAACAGGGTAAGAGACGAAATGGCCACCCGTAGAGTTCGTGTTATTAAATATCGGGGCTCACGTCATGGAACAAGCGAATATCCATTTGTTATAGATGATGAAGGCCTTTCAGTAATTCCTATCACGTCAGCAGGGCTTGAACAACCGGGCACAGCAAAGAAGGTTTCTACAGGCATTCCATCGTTAGATAAATTGTTCACCGGCCGTAAAGGTTACACCAGGGGCAGTACAATTCTGACTTCCGGCACAGCAGGCAGCGGAAAAACAAGTTTTGCGGGTGCATTTGCATTGGAGAGTTGTAAACGTGGGGAACGCTGTCTCTACTTCTCTTATGAAGAATCAGCAGGGCAACTCATTCAAAATATGAGTTCTATCGGTATTGATTTTGCGCCCTGGATTGAAAAAGGATTATTAAAGATTGTGGCACTTAGGCCTTCCTTTCTTGGTTTGGAGTTGCATTTACTGAATGTTTATAAGCTGGTTGATAGTTTTAAACCAAAGGCGGTGGTGGTAGATCCCCTCACAAGTCTGATTGGAGAGGGGGAGCAGCGTGAAGTTTCATCAATGATTACCCGAATGATTGATCTCTTTAAATCCAGGAGCATCACTACTTTTTTTACAAGTCTTGTTTCTGCAACCTTTCAAAGTAACACGAGTGGCGAAATAGGTGTTTCATCTCTGATTGACACCTGGATTGTTGTGAGAATGGTAGAAGATGATGAAGGCAGAAAACGCACCCGTGAAGTATTCATTGTTAAGTCTCGTGGTAGCAACCACAATAGCGATGTGCACAAATTTATTTTGAGTGATGATGGAATTGTTGTGATGCCTTATGCCGAGTCTGCGTATAGCGGCCATCAGCAAAAGAATATTAATAAAAATGTTCCTCAGGATAAAAAAAATAAATAACAATCAATGAAAACAGTTCAGCCTATTTTCATTGTAGGTATTGGCGGTTCAGCCGGGGCACTTTACGCATATATGGTTCTGTTAGAAGCACTACCGCCTGATACAGAAATGGC
>Ga0105048_10004447_pt1 | contig 22839 bp, 24 predicted proteins | sample MAT05_FD_78382 | JGI IMG/M metagenome (GOLD analysis project Ga0105048, IMG submission 78382) | Freshwater microbial communities from Lake Fryxell liftoff mats and glacier meltwater in Antarctica - MAT-05 | ecosystem: Environmental > Aquatic > Freshwater > Ice > Liftoff microbial mat | place...
CGAGGTGAGAGCCGAGGTGTGTGACGAGGTGAGAGCCGAACGCCTGGGCGCGGTGCGCCATTCGGGAATGGCGCACCGCGACGCCTGTTCCGCAGCACTGGCCTTGCCGTACGGTACACGACGCATGCCCTCGCACGGCTGGTCGCACAGACGCTGACGATCGAGGCTCACGCCGCCTGCGTGGTCGCCTCGTCCACGAACTGCGCGAGAAAGGACGGGATCCGGTCAGCCAGGTACGATCGCGTTCCGCGAACGTCGCCCGCCACGAAGCCGACGTGCCCGCCATGCGCGTGAAACTCCGTCTGCACCAGCGCATTCCCACTCGCCTGCGCCAGTACCTCGTCCAGAACATCGGGCGGCAGGAAGGGATCGTCGGCCGCGCTCAGCAGCAGCAGCGGCAGCCGCGCGCTCTGCACGAAGTGCTTGGCGCTCGACTGTGTGTAGTAGTCTTGCGCACCGCTGAAGCCATGCAGCGGGCCGGTGATCAGGTCGTCGAACTCCCAGAGCGTGCGGATCTTTGCAATGGCCGCGGGGCTCGGAAACAAGTCAGGGTACCGGGACGCCTTCTCCAGCGCCTTCACCCGCAGTGAGCGCAGAAACCACTTCTCGTATATGCTCGACATGCCCCGACTGATGTGTCGCGCGCCCCGTTCGAGGTCGAACGGGACGGACACCGCCGCCGCGGCGCGCAGCGTGGACGGCAGCGGAAGGCGGGGGTCACCGATGAGCTTCGTCAGCACGTTGCCACCCAGCGACACACCACACGCGACCAGCGGGGCGTTTGGGTACCGCTCGGCGATCAGATGCAGAAACCAGCTGGCATCGTCGGTCTCGCCGGAGTGATAGAATCGCGCCGCACGATTGTTGCCGCCGCCACATGAGCGCCACAGCAGCATGTCGGCGCCCCAGCCGCGCGCCGCCACCGCGCGGAACAGCGACGGGACGTAGTGCGAGCGCTCGGTGCCCTCGAGGCCGTGGAACAGCACGAATCGCGGCAGATCGGTGGCGTCGGGACTGGCGCGAATGACCGTCACGTCGTCGCCGTCGGGAGTGATCCACGTCTCGCGGCTGGCGACGACCGGAACCGCCGGCTGAATGAACTTGCCCCAGAGTGTCTGCACGTGCGGATTCCGCGCGTACCATGGAGCTCGAAACGTGGGCGTGACTGTCATCCGGATCAGGACGTCCTACATTGGTCAGGGTTTGCATCGGCAACTGGCGGACGCGCGCGGCACCGGCCCCGGAATACACCCCACGGGTCACTGAGGAACATATCAGGATCGCTGCGTCCACCAGCGCCCATTGGTCACGCACGTCACGCGCACAGATGCCAGTTCAGATATTTGGAACCCGGAAGAGCTCGGCCACACGGAAAGCGGAACGCTTCTTTGCCGAGCGGAGGATCCCGGTGCATTTCGTGGATCTCGTGGAGCGGGCGGCGTCGCGCGGAGAGCTGCAGCGCTTCGTCCAGAAATTCGGGATCGATGCGCTCGTCGACCGCACCAGCCGCCGCTTCCTCGATCTCGGACTGGGCCCGGCGCGTTACGGCGCCGACCGCTGGCTCGACATCCTCACCGACGAGCCGATGATCCTGGTCCTGCCGCTGGTGCGCAACGGCGGCAAGCTCACCATCGGGGGCGAGGGTGATGCCGAGTGGAAGCAGTGGGTGAGCGAGGGCATCAAGTGAGGCTGGGCGGGGACCTGACGGGGCTGTCGTGCTCCGCCGCACTGCTCGCCCTCGCCGCGGCACTCGCATCGCCGCTCTCCGCCCAGGCGCCGGCGGAGGTCTGGGAGCGGACGCTCGAGCTCTCCGGCAACTATCTGTACGGCAACAACGATCAGGTGATCGTCTCCACGCGCGCTGGTGTCGTGCGCAACGACAGCACCGTCCAGCTTCGGCTCGACGGGCGATTTCTGATCGGAGTCACCGACCGGGAGAGCGTCGGCCGCGTCATGGATCGCCGCTCATGGACCATCTCGAGCAGCGTGGATTTCCGGCCGTACGCGGCTCAGAGCCAGTTCTTCTTCATGAGCGTGGAACGGAGTCTCGAGCTCCGCATCCGGCGCCGCGCCAGCGGTGGCATCGGTCACAAGGTCGTCATTGCGCAGGATTCCGTGACCCGCTTCGATGTGAGCCTCGGCGTGCTGGGAGAGCAGAGCCTGCTGCCGCAGAGCGTCGCCGCCGGCCAGCCGCCGGCGCCACTGCTCACGACGTCGCTGGTGCGGCTGTCCGGTCGAGTGCGATTCAAGCGCCGCTTCACGAGCCGGGCCGGAATGGAGCACACCACATCGTACCGGCCTGACCTGGCATCGTTCACCCGATACCTCGCGACATCGGTGTCCGCCTTCTCCTACTCGATGGGTCGGGGAGCGAACATGCAGGTGTCGCTGCAGAACGACTTCGACAGCCTGGCCCGGAGTCGTGGGGCCAGGTCCAACCAGAACGGGCAGATTCTGGTCGGGGCGAGCACGCGGTTCTGATCGCGTCGGGATGATCCCGCGCGCGCTCCACTGCCCACCGAGCTGTTCAGCGGCGCGCTGGCGTGGTGGTTCTCACCCCCCGACGTGCGCACGGACTGAGCCCGCGCCGCGCCCACCCTTCTTCAGCGCCTTGCCCACGCGTCCGAACTCGGGCATGCCGTATTCGAGGAATCGGCGCTCCGCCTCACCGGTCACACGAACGGCCTCGGTGACGAGCGTCGCGCCGGCAATGGTGATGGTGACGGCCTTGGCGCGGCGGTCGGTGGCGTGCGGCACCCGGTCCACGAGGCCACGCCGTTCGAGGGCGCGAAGCACCTCCGACGTGGTGACGGTATCGGTGCCGGACAGCGCGGCGATGTCCGACTGGCGGGCGCCGGTGCCGGCTTCCTGCCCCAGCCACATCGCGACGGCGAGCAGGTGGAACTGGGCGGGCGTGAGCGCAAGTGGCGCCAGAGCATCGCGCAGCGCAGCCTGCCAGGCCGACGCGACCCGTTCGAGCAATAGTCCCTTCGACGCAGCCGGCGACCGTGCGAGCGGCGGCACCGGTGATTTGAGCGCGATGTGTGAAGACACTGGCGATCCCTTTGCTGCGAGTCACACGACGAACAGCTTCATCGCCGTACTACACAGTACGCGCGAGAAGCGTGGCTTGGCTCAGGGCGATCAGCGATGCAAAGGATGGCCGTTCGTACACGAACGACTGTAGTGCGTGTACGAACGGATTAAGGTGTCGGCGGGTCAAAGACACCGATGAACCCGATCTCCGGCTCCAGCCTGTGCCCGAACTTGTCGAGCACGGCCTGCTGCGCGTGGGCGATCAGCGCTCGAACGTGGGCTGCCGTGGCCCGGCCGAGGTTGACCATGATGTTGGCATGCATGTGGCTGATCTGGGCGTCGCCGACGCGAAATCCCTTCAGCCCGCACTGGTCCACCAGTCGCCCCGCGCCGATCCCTTCCAGCTTCTTGAAGATCGAGCCGGCGCTGGGGTGGTGTTCCAGCCAGGGGTGGCGCGCGCCTCGCCAGCTCAGGTTCTCCTGCAGGATGCGGTGCATTGCACCCCCGTCGCCCTGGGTCAGCCGGAACGTGACGTCGAGGACGATGTCGCGAGTATGATGAAAGACGGTGTCGTCGTAGCCGAAGTGCACGTACTCGGCATTGACGGTGACCCGCTCCCCCGTCTCCTTCCGGATCCGGCAGGCCTCGAAGACTTCGGCGATGAACATCGTCCGTTCCCGTTCGGGGGCGGGCGAGAGGAAGTGGAGGTTCTGCCAGATGGCGCCGCCGACGGTGCTCGGGATCCCGACATAGTGCTCCAGCCCCGACCATCCTGCCGCGACGGCCTCGCGGATGAGGTCCGCCATCACCGTGCCGCTTTCCGCCATCACGCGTCCCTCCCCGAGCCACCGGACGTGGCGGGCGCGGTTCCGGATCACCAGGCCGCGGTAGCCACCATCACCCACGAGGACGTTTGCGCCGAGGCCGAGGATGAACCAGTCGACCCCGGCCGCCTCTGCGGCGTCGATCGCCTCTGCCAGATCGTCGCCCGTCTCTGCATCGTACAGGAGGTCGGCAGGACCCCCGATTCGAAACGTGGTGTATGGCCCGATCGGGACATCGCGGTGCAGTCGGGCCGGCGCGAGTCGCGCGGCCACCACGTCCAGTGCCGCGGCAGGCACGGGGGTCGTGCCACGGTTGTTTGCTGTCGTCATCGCTCGAAACAACACATCTCCGGCGTCGGGTGCCAGTTCCGGTACGCGGCGACATCGCTCCACCGCCTCTCCCGACCGTCCGTGATCCGACTCCGCAGCCGTCGTACTTCATCCGTCGCGGCGCGAGCACTCGCGTGTGCCGGACTTGCCTGGTTCACCCTCGCGTCGCCGTTGTCGGCCCAGCGGGCGGATCTGGAGCGCGTGATCAAGCGCGCCGTCCTCCGGAACGGTCTCGAGATCATTGCGGTCGAGAATCACGGCATCCCGATCGCCACCGTGGAGCTGAACGTCCGGAACGGCGCGTTCACGCAGCGCCCCGAGTACGAAGGGCTCGCCCACATGTACGAGCACATGTTCTTCAAGGCGAGCAAGCGCTACCCCAACGCGGAGGCGTTCGGCCAGCGGGCGGCGGAGCTGGGCGCTCGGTACAACGGCACGACGCAGGAGGAGCGGGTCAACTACTACCTGAGTCTTCCCTCGGACAGCGTGCGCGGCGGCATGGCGCTCATCGCCGATGCGGCCCGCGGCCCGCTCTTCCTGCCCGAGGAGCTGGCGCAGGAGAAGGAGGTGGTGCTGGGTGAGTATGACCGCAACGAGGCCTCGCCCGGTTTCGACATCACGCAGAAGCTGAGCGCCGCCCTTTATCCCGGGAACGCCAGTCGCAAGAACACGATCGGCAACCGCGACGTCCTGCGCACCGTGACCCCGGAGAAGATGCGATTCATCCAGGGACGGTATTACGTGCCGAACAACATGGCGCTGATCGTGACCGGTGACGTGAACCCCGCCGCCATCTTTGCCCTGGCCGACACGCTGTTCGGCGACTGGAAGCGCGGCGAGGATCCCTTCGTCGTGGATCCGGTGCCACCGATCCCGGCGCTGGCCGGCGCCTCGGCCATCATCAGCGAGGCGGAGGTGGGCGCGGTGACGGTCCTGATCCAGTGGCAGGGGCCGAGCGTGCGACGCGACCGTGCCAGCACGTATGCAGCCGACGTCTTTTCCGATGCGCTCAACCAGAAGGGCTCGCGCTTTCAGCGTCTGCTCACCGATAGCGGCTTGTGGACCGCCATCGGTGTGAACTACTACACCCTCGATCAGGTCGGCCCGATCACCATCAGCGGTCAGACCACGCCGGAGCGGCTGAAGGAGGCGCTGGCCGTGCTCTGGCGCGAGATCGAGAAACTCGACGATCCGGGGTACTTCACGCCCGCCGAGCTCGAGGCGGTGAAGGCACAGCGCGGCACCGAGACGCAGTTCGGCATCGAGAAGACGTCGGAGCTGACGCAAACGATCGGCTTCTGGTGGGCCGTGGCGGACCTCGACTATTTCCTTGGCTACGTGGACAACATGGCACGACAGACACCCGCCGATTTGCAGCGGTATGCCGCGAAGTTCATCGTCGAAAAGCCGAGCGTGACGGGGGTGCTGATCAGTCCCGCCGATCGTGCGCGACTGCGGTTGACGCCCGCTGACGTGACCGGGCCGGTGAAGAGTGCGAGGGTCGCACCGTGATCACCGGCACACGCCGTTCCACCACGTTCCGCACGGTCCTGATGGCCGCAGCGAGCCTGGCCGTGACGATGCCTGCCCGGTCGCAAGCGACGGCGCAGGCGGGCGCACGCACCGCAGACACCGGCACCGTGTCGTTCGAGGTGAATGGCCTGAAGGTCATCCACCGCCGAGTCACGGCCAACGAGGTGGTGGCGGCGAATCTCTACCTGCTCGGCGGCGTGTCGCAGGTGACACCGGCGAAGGCCGGGATCGAGTACCTGCTGCTCGAAGCGTCGGAGCGTGGGACACGGAAGTACCCGCGAGAGGCGCTCGAGCGGAAGATGGCGCGACTTGGCAGCGCGATCGTCGCGGCACCGTCGATCGACTGGACGCTCGTCGGCGTGCGCAGCACGGTCAGCGCCTTCGATTCCACGTTCGCGATCTTCGCCGATCGCATCATGCAGCCGCGCCTCGACTCGGGGGAGGTGGAGCAGGTGCGCACGACCATCCTCAGCGGTGTGCGCCAGCGCGGTGACGATCCCGAGGCGCTGCTGAACGTCTTCTCCGACAGCGTGGCGTTTGCCGGGCATCCGTACGGCATTTCGCCCGTGGGTACGACGGCGTCGCTCTCCAACCTCACACTCACCGATCTGCGCCAGTGGCAGCGGACGCAGATGGTCACGTCGCGGATGCTGCTGGTGGTGGTCGGCAACATTCCGCGTGCCCGACTCGAGACGATGGTGCGCACCACGCTTGGGACGCTGCCGCGTGGGGAGTATCGCTGGGCGCCGCCGCTCGTGCCGGCGGCGCGCGCCAGCTCGCTGCACGTCATCGCCCGATCGCTGCCGACGAACTACATCCAGGGCTACTGGGTGGGGCCGCGTGCCGACAGCCGCGACTATCACGCGATGCGCATCGCCATGGCGGCGCTCGGGGGACGACTGTTCAACGAGATCCGCGTCAAGCGCAATCTCACCTACGCCGTGAATGCCCCGTTCGTGGACCGTGCGGTGACGGCGGCGGGGCTTTACGTCACCACCACGCAGCCCGACTCCGTGCTCGGCATCATGCGCCGCGAGGTGGAGTCGATGAAACGCGGCTTCATCGATCCCGAGGGGCTGCGCCTGCTGGTGCAGCAGTTCATCACCGAGTTCTTTCTCGACAACGAGACCAACTCCGATCAGGCCACCTTCCTTGCCCGGTCGGAGCTGTACCGCGGCGACTGGAAACTGGCTACCCGCTTCGTGGACGAGCTGCGCAAGGTCACGCCGCAGGACATCCAGCGGGTGGCGCGTCAGTACCTGACGGGGATCACGATGGCGTACGTGGGTGATCCGCGACGCATCTCCAGCGCCCGGGTGGCGCTGTTTTGAGCGGAGTGACGCGCGGCGGCGTCATCCCGCAGCGCGACGCGCCAACTCCTCGCGCACGTCGCCGAGGCGGATGCCGAGTGCGCGCAGTGCGACCATCGTGTGATAGAGCAGGTCCGCGCCTTCACTGGCGGCGCGTTCCGGGTCCTGGTCGGCGCAGGCGAGCACGAGCTCCGCGGCCTCCTCGCCGATCTTCTTGAGTCGCAGGTTGCGATCGTCGAGGAGCTTTCGGGTGTAGCTCGGTGAGTGCGCGGCAGCCGCGGCATCCATCGCGGCGCGGGCGGCGATCGTCGCATCGAGCTCCGCAAAGGCATCGGCCGGTGGTGGGAGCACACCGGGCGTCGTGAAACAGGTCGCGGCACCGGTGTGACACGCGGGGCCGGCCGGCACGACGCGCGCGAGGATCGCATCGGCGTCGCAGTCGGCGGTGAGCGACACGACCTTCTGTGTCGCACCACTCGTCGCGCCCTTGTGCCAGAGGCCGCGGGTACGGGAGTGATAGTGCATCTCGCCGGTGCGCAGCGTGGCGTCGAGCGCCTCGCGGTCGGCGAAGGCCACCATCAGCACGTCGCCCGTGGTGGCGTCCTGCGCGACGACGGACACGAGTCCGCCGCCCTTCCTGAAGTCGATCGTGTCCAGGTCAAGCATCGAGGCCGGGATCTCCACCCGGGCAGAGGATGTCACGCACGATGCCGTCCAGCGCCGCGGTGGTGGCGATGCTGTCGCCGCCGAACGCCGTGGGCCGGCGGCGGAAATCGGTGAATACCCCGCCGGCCTCCTCGACCACCACCTGCACGGCGGCGGCGTCCCACGGGTTCATGCGGTCATCCACCATGATGTCGGCGCGTCCCGTGGCGAGTAGGAGGTACCCGTAGCAGTCGCCCCACGTGCGGACGAGGCGCGCCTGCGAGGCGAGCTGTTCCCAGCGCGCCTTGCGCACGGGTCGCCCGGGGAAGCGGTCGTCGGTGGTGAGCAGCGTCGCCGTGCGCAGGTCGGGCGTGGACGACGCGTACGTGCGGACACCGTTGAACCAGGCCCCTTCGCCGACCGCGGCCGCCACCAGCTCGTTGGTGGGTGGGGCGTAGATGGCGCCGGCCAGCACGCGCTCCCCCTCGACCACGGCCACCAGCGTGCCCCACAACGGCACGCCGTGAATGAAGCTCTTGGTGCCGTCGATGGGGTCGAGCACCCAGCGTCGTGGCGCGTCGGGCCGCTCGAGCCCGAATTCCTCGCCAAGGATGCCATCATCGGGGTAGGTGGCGCGGATCCATTCGCGCGCGGCCGTCTCCGCAGCGCGGTCGGCGGCGGTGACGGGCGAACCGTCACCCTTCACCTCCACCTCGATTCGCCGCCCGAAGAAGGCATTGGCGGTGTCGCCGGCGAGTCGCGCCAGCGTGCCGACGGCGTGCAGCAGGGTCTCACTCATCATCGCGCCACCTCGGAAGACTTCCTGTGTGCCACCACGATTTCCGTCTCCGCTCCACTGCGCCGGCTCATCGGACCACCAGGCCCGCGCCGCGCATGGCGTCCTTCAGTGCACCGACCGTCGTCACGTTGTCGTGGAGGATGCCCGCCACGAGTGCCGCGTCGGCATGACCATCGGCCAGCACGTCCACCAGATGCGAGGCCTGCCCCGCCCCGCCGCTCGCGATCACCGGTGCCGCCACGCGCTCCGAGACCGCGCGCATGAGCGGCAGGTCGTAGCCGGTGCGTGCGCCATCGCGGTCGATGCTGGTGAGCAGCACCTCGCCCGCGCCCCGTTCCACGCACTCCTGCGCCCACGCCACCACCTCCAACTCGGTGCGCGTGCGGCCGCCGTGGGTCCAGACGCGCCACGTGCCGCCGTCATCGAGCTGTGCATCGATGCTCGCCACCACGCACTGCGCGCCGAAGCGATCGGCGCAGGCGGTGAGCACCGTCGGGTCGGCCACCATGGCCGAGTTGAGCGAGACTTTGTCCGCACCGGCGCGAAGGGCGCGACCCACATCGTCGGCGGTGCGCACGCCGCCGCCGATCGTGAGCGGAATGAACAATCGCTCCGCGGTGCGACGTGCCACATCCAGCAGCGTGGCGCGGTCCTCGGCACTGGCGGAGATGTCGAGGAAGGTGATCTCGTCGGCCCCTTCGGCTTCGTAGCGCGCGGCGAGCGTCACCGGATCGCCCACGTCGCGCAGGCCGACGAAGTTGACGCCCTTCACCACGCGCCCGCCCTGCACGTCGAGGCAGACGATCAGCCGTCGGGTCAGCACGTGCGCGTCACTCCGAGACCTGCAGCGCGACGCTGCCCTTGGTGCTGAACACGGCGCCACTCTCGACGAACGCATCACGCACGCAGAGGCCCAGCGCCTTGAACGCCCCTTCGACGATGTGGTGCGTGTCCAGGCCGCGAATCACGCGCAGGTGCAGCGTCGCCTTCGCATTGTCGGCGAAGGAGCGCATCCAGTGTTCCCAGATGGCGACCGGCAGCTTGCCGCGGTAGTACGGACGTCCACCGAGATCGATGGCGCACTGCACCAGCGCATCGTCCATGGGGATCGTGCGATCGGCGTAGCGCGCCGCGGTCGGCGGCAGTTCGGCCGCGATGGCGGCACCGAGGCAGATGGCGACGTCCTCGATCAGGTGGTGGGGCAGGTCGCCGCGCGCGTGCACCGTCACATCCAGCCCGCTGTAGCGCGCGAAGGTGACGAGCATGTGGTCGAGGAAGGCGTGCGACGTGTCCACGGTCGCGCCGCCGGTGCCGCCGCGCGTCACCACGCAGCGGATCTGCGTCTCCTTCGTTTCACGGACCACGGTGCTCATCCTGTGAACTCCCCGGCGATGGCGCGGGCGTCGAGCGCGCCGGTGTAGAGCGCCATGCCGAGCACGGCGGCGGCCACGCCGCGGTCAGCGAGCAGGCGCAGGTCGGCCTCGGTGGCGATCCCGCCGCTGGCGATGACGGCGAGATCGGTCGAGTCGACGACATCCTCCATCAGCGCGAGGTCGGCGCCACCCATCAGTCCCTCCTTGTGCACCGCGGTCACCAGCACGCCGGCCAATGGCAGCGCGGAGAGACGTTCCATCGCCTCGTTGATGTCGAGGTGCAGCGTCTTGGTCCAGCCGTGGGTGACGATCTTCCGCTCGCGCACGTCGGCGGCGACGATGAGCTGCTCCGGAAAGTCGTCGGCCATCTCCGACAGCCAATCCTCGTCCTCCAGCGCACGCGTGCCGACGACGACGTAGGTCGCACCGGCATCGAGCAGCCACTGGATGTCGTCGCGGTCACGCACGCCGCCACCGACCTGCACGGTGAGGTCGGTGCGATCGAGCAGTCGCTCGATGATGCGGCGGTTGTTCCCGCGTCCGGTCGCTGCGTCGAGGTCGACGATGTGCAGCGCCTGAAAGCCCTTCTGCTCCCAGTCGAGTGCCACGGCCACGGGATCGGGGAGGCGGATGCGTTCGGCGTCGTACTCGCCACCCACCAGCTGGACACAGGCGCCGTCGCGGAGATCGACGGCCGGAATCGCGATCATTGGTGTACCTCGCGCAGCCAGGCGTGCACGAAACTGACGCCGGCCGCGCTGCTCTTTTCAGGGTGAAACTGCACGCCGGTGCATCGTCCGACGCGGACCATGGCGGGAAAGCGATCGTGCTCGTGCGTACTCCACGCCACCACCGTCGCCGCCGGATCGACGGGGCGGCAGACGAAGCTGTTGGCGAAATAGGCGGTGCGGAGTTCGGATGCGTCGAGCAGCGGGTCACGTGCCTCGCCGAGTTCGAGCTGGTTCCAGCCGATCTGCGGGATGCGCGTGGCATGCAGGCGGTTCACGCGACCGGGGATGATGCCAAGGCCAGCGCCGCCGCCTTCGTCGCTGCCGTCGAACAGCACCTGCATGCCGAGACAGATGCCGAGCGTGGGCAAACCATCACGCATCGCGGCAGCCATGGTGTCGCGGCCGGTGGCGCCGAGTGCGGCGGTGGCCGCGGGGAACGCCCCGACGCCCGGCAGCACGAGCGCATCGGCGGTGATCGCCAGCGCCGGGTCGGTATCTACCTGCACCGAGATACCGGGCCGCTCGAGCGCCTTGATCAGCGAATGCAGGTTGCCCGCGCCGTAGTCGAAGATGGAGAGCTTCACGCCTTCTTCTTCCGCGACGGCTTGAGCGCACCGGCCAGCACCTTCAGGCACTGCTCCACCAGCGGCCACGGGCCCACCGAGATGCGCAGGCAGTCGCCGACGCGCGGGAGATTGGGGAACGGGCGCACGCCGACGCCCTTTTCGCGCATGCGCATGCCGACGTTCACGCAGTCGGCGACCGGCACGCAGACGAAGTTCGCGCTCGACGGCAGCGGATCGAGCCCCAGCTTGAGCAGCTCGATCGTGAGCCGGTCGCGGTTCTCGATGGCGAGCTGAATGTGTTCCAGCACCCACTGCACATCCTCCCGCAACGCCGTCACGGCCACGTGCTCGGCCAGCGCACTGACCTTGTACGGACCGCGCGACTTCTCCACCTCGGCCACCAGCGCCGGCTGGCCGAGTGCGTAGCCGATGCGAAGGCCGGCGAGTCCGAACGCCTTGGACATCGTGCGGATGATCAGCACGCGCGGCGAGCGCGCCAGCAGGTCCACGTTGCTGACGCCGGCGAACTCCACGTACGCCTCGTCGATCAGCAGGACACCGGGGGCATTGTCCACCAGCGTTTCGAGGGTGCGCCTGGCGACGAGGGCGCCGGTGGGATTGTTGGGCGAGCAGACGTAGATCAGCTTCGCGCCGGTGGCCAGCAGCGCGGCGGCATCGACGTCGTGATCCGGCAGCTCGGTGACGAGCGTGGATCGCAGCACGTTCATCTTCGCGAAGATCGGCACCATCGCAAAGGTCGGGTCGGTGGCCGCGACGAGGTCGCCCTCGTCGCCGAACGCGCGCATCGCCGAATCGAGGATGTCGTCGGAGCCGCAGCCGGTGACGACCATGTCGGGTGTGACGCCCGAGTGGTCGGCGAGGGCGGCCTTGAGCGCCGTGCCGTAGAGCGTCGGGTAGCGCGTGATCGTCGACGACGCGACATCGCGCAGTGCGCGCGCGGCCGCGGGCGGGATGCCCCAGAGGTTGGTGTTGTCGGTGAGGTCGAGCTGCACCGGTGTGCGTTTCGGGTCGTACAGCGGCACCGTGTCGTACGCGGCGCGCGCGACGGCGAGGCGGTCGGAGGCGGGCGCAGTCATCAGGTGCGGCTCCACTGCCGCGCGGTCGCGGCGTGATTGGGCAGGCCCTCGCTGTCGGCGAAGTGGCCGACGTCGGGGGCGAGTGCGGCGGCGGCAGCAGGTGTGACGCGCTGCCACGACGTCCAGCGGATGAAGTCGAGCGTGGAAAGCCCGGAGTAGCAGCGCGACAGGCCGCCGGTGGGCAGCACGTGGTTGGCACCGGTCATGTAGTCGCCAAAGGCCACGCTGGCCGACTCACCGATGAAGACCGTGCCGGCACTGCGCAGCGCGGCGAACGCGGCATCGCGGACGGGGGCTGCGACGGCAAGCAGCAAATGCTCGGCCGCCCAGTCGTTGGCAAAGGCGATCGCCTCGTCGAGCGTGTCGGTGTGCACCACGCCCCCCGCGAACGCCAGCGCGTCGGCCACGATCTGGCGCCGGCCGATGTCGGGCAGTGCGCGCGTCACCGCATCGGCGATGCGCACGGCCACCCCGGCGCCGACGGCCACGCAGACCACCGCGGCGCGCGGATCGTGCTCCGCCTGCGCCAGCATCTCGCGGGCGACGATCGCGACATCCACGCTGTCGTCGGCGATCACCAGCAGTTCGCTCGGGCCGGCCGGCGAATCGATCGCGACGGCGCCGGCGCATTGCAGCTTGGCCTCGGCCACCCAGGCGTTGCCGGGGCCGACGATGCGGTCCACCCGCGGCACGCTCTCGGTGCCATGCGCCATCGCGGCGATTGCCCCGGCGCCGCCGATGGCGAACACCCGGTCGGCGCCGGCGAGTACCGCTGCGGCGAGCACCACGTCGGAGGGCTGGCCCGACGCGGTCACCGGCGAGCAGACGATCACCTCGCGTACACCAGCCACCTTCGCCGGCACGACACCCATGATCAGCGAACTCGGATACGCGGCACGCCCGCCAGGAGCGTAGACACCGACACGCTGGAGCGGATCGGGGCGACGCCCGACGATGATGCCCGGCTCCGTCTCCACCTCGACTGCGGAGGGCAGGAACGCGGTGTGGGCGGCGCGCACGTTGCGCACGGCCCGCTCGAGGGAGGCGCGCAGCGCCGGCGACAGCGTGGCCAGTGCAACATCCCAAGCGGCGCGCGGCACTTCGAGGGTCGTCATCACGACGCCGTCGAACTCCAGGGCCAGCTCGCGCAGCGCGGTGTCGCCACCCAGCTGCACGCGCCGGATCAGCGCGGCGGTCTGACTGCGGATCGTCTCGTCGGCCGAGGTGGAGCGATCGAGCAACGTGCGGCGGTCGGCGGCGGAAAGCGCGGCCACCGCGCCGGTGAAGCGGAGGATCGATTCGCTCATGGCATCAGCCGCTCGATGCGCGTCACGAGAATGCCCTGACAGCCGAGCTGCTTGAGCTGTCCGATGGTACGGTAGATCGTGGCAGCGGGGACGACGGCATGGACGGCCACCATTTCGCCGCCGTCGAGGATGTCGATCACCGTGGGCCCGTTGATGCCGGGGAGGATCGCCTGCACCTCGGCCAGCCGGACGCGGGGGACGTTGGCCATCAGATAGCGCCGGCTGCGCGCGCGAAGTACGGAGGCGAGCGCATCCACGAGCTCGTCGAGCTGGGCGCGCCGTGGATCGCCAGCGGGAACGCAGGTGATGAGGCGTGCCGACGACTCGATCACCGTCGCCACCTCGACCAGTCCATTCACCTTCAGCGTGGAGCCGGTCGAGGTGAGGTCCACGACGATGTCGGCGATACCAAGGTGGGGAGCGATCTCGGCAGCCCCAGAGACCGGCACGATGTCCACCGGAATGTTCTGTGCGGCGAAGAAACCGGCGGTGATCCGGGGGAAGACCGTGGCGACGCGCGGGCGGCCGTGCAGGTCCGAGAGCTGGCGGATGCTGCTCTCGTCGCGCACGGCGACGACCAACCGGCAGCGGCCGAAGGCGAGGTCGAGGAGTTCCTCCACCTGCCGTCCCGACTCGAGCACGAGATCGATGCCGGTTATGCCGGCCTGAGCCGCACCATCGGCGACGAACTCCGGAATGTCGGCGGCGCGTACGAAGATCGCTTCGAATTCCCCGCCGAGCGAGGCGGTGAGGGCGCGTTCACCCTTGCCGCGGACCTCCAGGCCAGCATCGGTAAAGAGGTCGCGGGCGTCCTCGGAGAGGCGTCCCTTGTTGGGCAGGGCGATTCGGAGCATGCAGAGCGAGATGATGAATGAGGGCAAAAACAGCGGCGGCCCGTCCAGGAACCGGACGGGCCGCCGCGATGCACAGTGCCAGCGCGTGAGCTACGCGACGCACCACACCCTGACGACGCCCGTCGGGCGGCGACCATGATGGTGGTGGTGGTGCGGGGCGACGGAGCGGTGCATGAGGCCAAGTGTAGTGGGGCCGGGAGGCCCGGTCAACGCGCGACTCCGGGCAACGGCGGGAACCTATCGGTCGGTCGAGTGTCTTTACCATTCAACCTGGCGCGTCTCCCGCTCGGGTCCAGGCAGTCACCGGGGCTTTGCCCTATGGCGTCGGGGCCCTATGCTTCCCCAAGTTTCGAGGCGGAGTTTTGCGCGCGAGGCCGCGGACAGCGCCACATGGTCGAGCGTCCGCCGTACGACAATCACCGGATCTGAGGAGTCATTCAAATGCAGTTCAAGGTTCTGGCAGTTGCCACGAGCGCCTTTGCGCTTGCGGCGTGTGGTGGTGGCGAGAAGAAGGCTGAGGACACCGCTGCTGCGGCTGCCCCGATGGCCGAAGCTCCTGCAGCTGGCGCGCCGGCAGCTGCCGGTGCAGTCGCCGCCGCCCCGATCACGGGGAAGACGTGGGAAGTCGCCATGATCGGCGACGAGAAGGGCTATCGCTTCGAGCCGGCCACGATCGACATCGCCGTCGGTGATGGCATCAAGTTCACGAGCGTGAAGGGTGGCCCGCACAACGTGGCGATCGACCCGGCCACGGCTGGCGCTTCGGCCGCGCAGTTTACGGCGAACATGCCCGAGAGCTCCGGTGACCTGACCGGGAAGATGCTGGTGACGGATGGTGATGCGTGGACGATGTCGTTCGGCAACATCGCGCCGGGCTCGTACACGGGGATCTGCACGCCGCATCAGGCGATGAACATGATCATGAAGATCAACGTCAAGTAAGGCTGTTGATCACTGTTCACTGCGGCGCCCGGCATCTGCCGGGCGCCGCAGTGCATTTCGGGTGTAGAATGCTGCCGTGAGTTCCGTCGACGCCGTTTCCCCGCACGTGACGCGCAGCCGCTGGATGGCGGCACGCGCACGCAACCTCGCGCACCGCAACGGCACGCTCGCGATCGTGGGCAGCATCACTTTCGGCGTCGTGTTCGGGCTGCTGCTGTGGTTCACGCGCACCGAGCGCGAGGCGCTGCAGCGGATCCCCGTCACCACCGACACCACCGCGCTCGCACGCAGCGCAGCGGCTGCCATCCGAGTCCGACGGCAAGCCGACAGCGCACTCGCGACCGTGCCGGTACCGGTCCGCCGCTACGTGCCGCGCGCGATTCGCATCACCGACAGCAGCGGCGTGGCGCCGGTTGCAGGTCTCACGGACAGCGGCACGACCAGCACCACGACCAGTACCACGACCAGCACCACCGCTGCCAGTTCGACCAGCGCTGCCGGCACGACCGCGACCAGCACGAGCGCGACCGGTACGAGCGCGACCAGCGCGGTCGCTGCCATCACCGCTGCGACCGTCGCCGGGACGAGTGCAGGTGCCGCTGCCGACACGGCGCCCTCTGCCGCACTTCCTGACTCGATCCGCCTCGCCGTCGCCGCGCTGACCGCGCGGCTGCAGCGCGCGCAGAATGCCCCGCTGGCTGCAGCATGGCGTGCACTGGCCGCTGATCCGTTGCTGCTGCAGGATGCGCGTGTACGCTCCCTCGCCGACTCGCTTGCCGAGGCCGAGCGCGCGCGCAACGAGTACGACGCCGGAGGGGGCGTCGATCCGATCTACCTCGAGCTGTCGAGTCGTGTGACGGGGTACGGCCGCGCCATCGAACGCAGTGCGCAGGCGCGCATCGCCGCGCTGCTGCGGCCGGATGACGCAGTGGCGCAGGTTGCGTTGATGAACACCATCGGACCGTCTGCCGAGGTGCTGGCTCGTCGCTTCACCGAGGATTCGCTGCGCTATGCACGGGCGCGCCGCAGCCGCGACGCCGTCGCGCACGTGGCCGACTCGGTGGGCACCCGACTGGCGGCGCTGCGCGCCGATGCCGTGCAGCGGGACTCGGCCCGGGCACGGGCACAGCGCCGCGTAGACGCACTCGCGCCACCCACCGCGATGGTCTCGGCCAGCCTCGCTGCCGCGTTCGGACTCGCGCTGCTCGTGACGCTGCTGCTCGAGATCCGGGCGCCGCGACTCGCCGACGAACACGAGGTCACGACGCAGGCGCGCGTGCCGGTGCTGCTGAACGTGCGCACCACCGATGCCCTGACCCCGGATGCCCTCACCAGCGCCTTCAGCCAGCTCGTGTTCGATCTCGGCGCGTCGATCGCGGAGACGCGGACACTGATCGTCGTGAGTGACGACGCCGCACTGGCCACGCGCACGGCCACGCGCATCGCGGAGCGCCTGGGGCACGAGGGACGACGCGTGCGCATCGTCGCGGCGCAGCAGCACGTCGACCGTGCGGCGGGGCGCACGACGCCGCGCGTACCACGCGGACGCGCCACACCAGGCCATGCGCAGTCGGTGTTGGTGGAACCGGAGCGGAGCCGCGGTCTTGCGTGGACCGGCGAGTTCTCGCGGGGCGCGCTCACACCTGACATGATCACCGTACGCGCCGGCAGCGTCGACGACGTGCGCCCCGCGCTGATCGCCGGCGATGGCACCGTGCACGTGATCCTGGTGGTGCGAACCGGCAGCACACCCAGTGCGTGGCTCGAACGGACGCGAGCCGAGATCCACCGGACCCACGGCACCTCGGCCCTGGGAGTCGTGATCTGGGCTCCCGAGATCGATGACGTCGATCCCGTGACCTACGCGTTCGACGGCGCCCGCGACACGTCGCGCCGCCGTCTGCCAACTGCCGCACGATGAGATCGCATGTGGGCTGACCAGGTTCTCGCGTTCGAACGGGCACATCTCGCGCGCCTGCTCCTGTGGGGTGGTGCAAGCCTCGTGATTGGACTCGCCTGCTGGGTCATCCTGCGCATGCGACGACTCGACCTGCCGCTGTTGCGGCACTTCGCGATCCAGACCGGCGCATGGGGGGCGGTCGATACCGTGCTCGCGCTCGCTGCGCGACCGACACTCGCGTTGCGCGACTACGCCGGCGTGACCAGCCTCGATCGATTTCTCTGGTTCAACTGCGGCCTCGATGTCGGGTACATCGCCGTCGGGATCACGCTCGCCGTGTGCGGGTGGCGCCTGACACGTTCCCGGGGGCTGCTGGGCGCCGGACTCGCCATTGGCGTCCAGGGTGCCGCGCTGCTGCTGCTCGACCTGCGACTGGCGGCGCTGCTGACCGTGGCGCGGTGACGACGTGAGCCGTACCGCGTCGCCCGGTCGCGCGGCGCTCGGAGTGCGGCCGGCGGCACGGGCTGCGAATGGATTGAGAAGAAAGTTCGGGTAGCACGAGGTCGGGTGGGGCGCCCGGGTGGCACGGCGGAAACCGCAGCAATACGGGCGGTACTGCGAGGATTCTCGACGCCGCCACGCGAAATGACACGACCGGCGACTGCACTACGAACTTCCTTTCCAGTCCACTAGTTTTTCTGCTCGCTGACCGATCCCTGTCACCAGGCCACGGCACTCCATGCGCGGATACTCCGACCGCATCAACCACGCGCTCGCCTTTGCGGCAAAGCACCACGACACCCAGGTGCGCAAGGGGCTTCGCATGCCGTATGTCACGCACGCCGCGAACGTGGCGGTGATCCTCACGCACTACCGGTGCGACGAGGCGGTGGTGGTGGGCGGGGTGCTGCACGACGTGATCGAGGATCATGTGCGCGACGGCCACACGGCGGAGGACCTCGCCGACCGCATCGGCAGCAAGTTCGGCGACGCGGTGCTGCAGACGGTGCTCGCCGTCACGCGGCGCCGCATGGATGATGACGGTGTGGAACTGAGTCGCGAGGACATGCGCGAGGACTACCTCCGGCGCCTCGCACAGGCTTCGGAATCGGCACGCTGGATGTGTGCGGCCCACAATCTCCACAACGCCGGCACGATCCTGGCCGACCTGCGCCGCACCATCGAGCCGAGCACGGTGTGGACCCGCGGTGGTTCCTCGCGTGAGGCCATCATGCACTGGTATCGCGCCGTCCACGACCGGCTGCAGTCGGTGGGGTTCAGCGCGCCGATCATGCGTGAGTTCGGCGAGATGGTGACCGAACTCGAAGCGGCGCCGGCGGGTGACGAACCCGCGGTGCTCTGACTGCGGCACAACGCTCGGCAGCAGCACCACAACCAACAATCCTCCGTGTGAACGGAGTTGTTGTTGCAGTTGCAGTTGTTGTTGGGGTTGCCGTTGCCGTTGCCGTTCAGACTGGCGCGACTTCGGGTGTGGGGTAGGTGCGCGCCACGTAATTCTCGAGGATCTCGAGGAACTCCGGCACGATGCCGTCACCCTTGAGCGTGACCATCAGCGCGCCGTCGACGTAGACCGGCGCCTTGGGCTCCTCGAACGTGCCGGGGAGCGAGATGCCGATGTTGGCGTGCTTCGACTCACCCGGTCCATTCACGATGCAGCCCATCACTGCCACGCGCATCTCCTCCACACCGGGATGCCTGCCGCGCCAGACCGGCATCTGCTCACGCAGGTAGTTCTGGATGTCTTCCGCCATGCTCTGGAAGAACGTGGACGTGGTGCGGCCGCAGCCCGGGCAGGCCGTGACCTGCGGTGCGAAGCTGCGCAGCCCCAGCGACTGCAGAATCTGCTGCGCCACGTGCACCTCCTCGGCGCGGTCGCCGCCCGGCTTGGGCGTGAGCGAGACGCGGATCGTGTCGCCGATGCCGTCAGCGAGGAGCAGCGAGAGCCCGGCGGCGCTGGCGACCATCCCCTTCATGCCCAGTCCCGCCTCGGTCAGGCCCAGGTGCAGCGGGTAGTCGCACCGGGTGGCGAGCTTGCGGTAGACGTCCACCAGGTCAGGCACGAGCGAAACCTTGGCCGAGATCAGGATCTTGTCGTGGGCGAGCCCGACCTCTTCCGCCATTTCGGCCGAGCGGAGGGCGCTGGTGAGCATGGCCTCGACGTAGACGTCGTGCGCGGTCATCGGGTAGCCGGCGGCGGCGTTCTCGTCCATCATCACCGTCAGCAGGTCCTGGTCGAGCGAGCCCCAGTTGACGCCGATGCGCACCGGCTTGTCGTTGTCCACTGCGATCTGCACGATCGAGCGGAAGTTTTCGTCGCGCCGCTTGCCGCCGACGTTGCCGGGGTTGATGCGGTACTTGGCGAGGGCGCGGGCGCAGTCCGGGTACTTCGCGAGCAGCAGGTGGCCGTTGTAGTGGAAGTCACCGACGATGGGGGTGGTGACGCCGATGTCAGCGAGCTGGGCCACGACGTGCGGCAGTGCGGCGGCCGCGTCCTCGTTGTTGACCGTCACCCGGACGATCTGCGAGCCGGCGCGCGTGAGGGATGCGACCTGTGCCACGGTGCCCGCGATGTCGGCGGTGTCGGTGTTGGTCATCGACTGCACGACGATCGGGTGTGCGCTACCGACCGGCACGGATCCGACCATCGCCGTGACCGTGTGACGGCGGGGGCGGAACACAGAGGGAATGCTCACGGCACGAAGGGTCAAGGTGATCGGGACTGCGACGCAGGGAGAATCTAGTGCACCCCCGGGACCGTATCGTGCGTGCGGCCTGTTCACGGGGTTGTGGCAGCCCTGCTGCTGCACCGACATTGCGGGCGCACGCGATCCATCCACCGCGACCAGGAACGAGTCATGGCCAAAGAGCCACGCAGCACGTATAGCACGACAGGGACCGCCGGATTCGACGGGGGCGCTCCCCTCGCCAACACCCCGAAGCCGAAGGGCAAGGGCAAGTGGAAGATCACGGCGGTGCTGGTGCTGCTGGTGCTGCCGCTGGCGGCGTTTGCCCTGTGGGTGACCGTGACACTCAACTACTCATACTCCACCGGTGAGCGGGCGGGGTTCGTTCAGAAGCTTTCCAACAAGGGCTGGGTCTGCAAGACGTGGGAAGGGGAACTGGCGCTGGCCAACGGGCCGAACGTGATGCCCGAGATCTTCCGGTTCACCGTGCGGGATGGCAAGGTGGCCGATCAGCTTTACAATTCGCTGGGCCGTCAGGTCAAGCTCTCCTACGAGCAGCACATCGGGGTGCCGACGCAGTGCTTCGGTGAGACCGAGTATTACGTGAACACGATCGAGGTGATCGGCGGCTCGCCACCGGCGGCCGGCGGCTCGGCGCCGCAGGGCACGACGCCGGCGGCGGTGCCGCTCCCGACGCCAGGGGTCACACCTGCGCCCGCGCCCGCGCCTGCTCCGGCCGCTGTCCCCGCCGTCGTTCCGGCCGCTGTCCCTGCCGTCGTTCCGGCCGCTGTCCCTCCCGTCGTTCCGGCCGCTGTCCCCGCTCCCGGCCGCATCCCCTGATGCCGACGCCTGGCCCGACGATCGTCGTCGGGGGTGGGATCGCCGGACTGCTCTGTGCGCGCACGCTCGCGCGTGCCGGCCGCGAGGTGCTGCTGCTCGAACGGGAGGCGGCGGTGGGGGGGCGCGTGCGCACCACGGTGCGCGACGGGTTCCGGCTGGATCATGGGTTCCAGGTGCTGTTCACGGCCTACCCCACCCTCGCCTCGCAGCTCGAGCTTCCCGCGCTGAACCTGCGGGCCTTCCAGCCAGCCGCGCGTCTCGCGGGGGGGCCGGGCGCGCCCTCGCTGATCGGCGATGCCTTCGCCGACCGGTCGCTGCTCGTCCCGACGATCCTCGCCGGCCAACTGTCGATCCCGGACAAGCTGCGGATGCTCAGGCTGCGCGCCTTGGCGAAGTCGCTGCCGTTCGACGAGTGCTTTGCGCCCCGCTTCGATGACATGTCGACCCGTACCTTCCTCGCGCAGCGCGGGTTCAGCACGGGGGCGATCGAATCCTTCTTCGCCCCGTTTTACGGTGGCATCCTGCTCGACCGGTCGCTCGAAACGTCCGCGTCGGTTCTGCTGTACACGTTCAAGATGCTGGCCGAGGGCCGGACGGCGGTGCCGGCAGACGGCATGGGGGCGATCACGGCCCAGCTCGCGGCCGGGCTGCCGGTGGGCTCGGTGCGAACCCGGTGCGAGGTGGTGCGCCTCCTCCGCGATGGCGATTCGGTGACCGGCGTGGTGCTGCCGGGAGGTGATGAGATTCGCGGCTCCGCGGTGGTGCTGGCCTGTGAGCCGCCGGCAGCGGCGGCGCTCGCCCAGACGGCGCGGCTGCCGCTGCTCGTCCCGGAAGGCCAGCTGGGCTGCACGACGCTCTACTTCCGTTCCGCCGCGGCCCTGTTGCGGGGGACGGCGCTCTGGCTCAACACCGCCACCGATGCCACGGTGAGCCACGCGATCACGATCAGCAACGTGGCGCCGTCGTACGCGCCGGCAGACGTGTCGCTGACCGCTGCCACCATTCTCGGTGATGCCGCGACGCTGGGCGCCGCTGATCTCGTGCCGCGCGTTCTGGCCGATCTGGCACGCATGAGTCCCGCTGCCCAGCCGGCCCGGGCGGAACTGCTCGCGATCTGGCGGGTGCCCTATTCTCAGTTTTCCCAGCCACCCGGCAGCCGGGACCGGCGAATGACGGCGTCCACCGGCCTCGCTGGCCTGTTCGTTGCTTCTGAAGCGGCGCATACGAGTTCCCTCGAGGGCGCCGCCCGCGGTGGGCTCTCGGCAGCTCAGGCCGTGCTTCGCGACGTGATCACCGGCTGAACACGCCACGGGCCACACCGTGTCAGCGGTGGTGGTCAGCCAGCGAATGCGCGCCTTTCATCCTGCGACCTCTGCACTGAAATGCCTACCATCCGCACCATCATCTGTGGTCTTGGCGCCGCGCTGGTCGTCGGGTCCACGTCGGCCCAGGCGCAGTTCGCCTTCGGGATCGCCGCCGGAGCCACGGTCCCGTCCGGCACCCTCGACGACCGGCAGAACCTCGGCTACAATGGTCTTGCCACGGTCCAGCTCGGCGTTCCCACCTATCCGCTGCAGCTGCGTGCCGACCTGCAGTACAACGGATTCGGTGGCAAGGACTTCGCAACGGCCGTCAACAACGCGTTCAACGAGGCTGATACGCGGGTGATCAGCGGCACGATCAACGGCGTCTTCACCCTGCTGCAGGGACAGGTGAAGCCGTACCTGATCGGTGGCATCGGCTACTACGACACGCGGCTGCAGGGCACGGCGAGCACTCGCAAGATCGGATACAACTACGGCGCGGGCGTGAAGTTCGGGCTCACGGGGGCAAGCCTTTTCCTCGAGGCGCGGCTGCACCAGGTGAGTGACGCGACCTTCGACGTGGGCGGTGGTCGGTCGACGGCCAGGTTCATTCCGATCACGCTCGGAATCATGTTCTAGTGACGTGCCAGAAGTTCGGGAAGCAGTCGCCACCGTGATCGACCGGCAGACCTGCGCGCGTGACATGTTGATCTGCGTGCTGCACTCATTCGTCATCCGTGCAC
>Ga0105048_10004448_pt1 | contig 22839 bp, 22 predicted proteins | sample MAT05_FD_78382 | JGI IMG/M metagenome (GOLD analysis project Ga0105048, IMG submission 78382) | Freshwater microbial communities from Lake Fryxell liftoff mats and glacier meltwater in Antarctica - MAT-05 | ecosystem: Environmental > Aquatic > Freshwater > Ice > Liftoff microbial mat | place...
CGCATGGCGTAGTAGCCGGCGATGGCTTTAAGAACGAGCGAGTCGGGGGCCGGTGCGGGGTCAAAGTCGTCGTCGAAGAATGAGACTTCGCCGGAGAGAAAGGGCCGCTCCTCGTTCAGTTCGGCAATTTCAAACCGGCGGTAGCCAGTGGTCTCCAGGTCCAAGCGGCCGTCGTCGTAGGATTTGGCCACGTTGTCGATCCGCGCCGTGCAGCCGATAGAGGCGATGCCTTGTTCGAGCGTCAGCACAACGCCAAATTCCCGCGAATTCTCGAGCACCTCGTTCATCATGAGCTTGTATCGCTCTTCGAAGATGTGCAACGGGAGGCCGGTGCGGGGAAAGAGGACCAGGCCTAACGGGAACAGCGGCAGCAGTGCGTCCGGCATGCTACCATTATCCCTTCGCTTGCGCATAGAAGGCAGCAACATATTTCTCACCGGCGCTTCGAGCGGGATCGGCGCGTCGCTGGCCGTGGAGTTAACGAGGCGCGGGGCGCGCGTCGCGGCGGTTTCGCGGCGTGAGACAACGGGCGTCGCGGTTTCGATTCCGGCGGATCTCGCGGTTCCTGACGAACGGGAGCGCGCCGTTGAGAAAGCGCTAGCCGCGTTGGGCCGGATTGATATATTGATCAACAACGCGGGCGTAGGCGTATATGCGCCTTCGTGGCAAACAGCAATGAACGATATGAGGCACATGTTTGAAGTGAACCTGTTTGGAGCGGTGGACTTGGCGCAGCGACTGGTCCCGCCAATGGTGGAGCGCAGAAGCGGAATGGTGGTCAATGTCGCGTCTATCGCCAGCAAGGTACCGCTGCCGTGGTTCACTTTATACTCGGCGTCGAAAGCGGCGCTGGAGGCGTTCACACGGGGATTGCGGATGGAACTGTCGGCAACCGGAGTGAAAGCGATGTTGGTATGCCCTGGATACGTGAAGTCAAACTTCCAGGCCGCGGTTCTGGGAGGACGGCCGCCGGCCAAACTTTCGGCCAGCAAGCGATTCGCATCAACCGCCGAAGCCGTGGCGCGCGCGCTGGCGGACGGCATTGAACGGGATGCACGGACGGTCTTGACGCCATCACTGGGGTGGGCGCTGGTGGCGGCGTCCCGGTTGGCTCCCGGTGTCGTTGACGGGCGATTGCGCGCGATGATGGAGTCGGCCGGCGATGAGTGACGCGATTTTTCTGGTCGGATTTATGGGTAGCGGTAAATCGACAATCGGGCGGCGCTTGGCGGACAGGCTTTCATTGCCGTTTGCCGATCTGGATGACGATATTGAAGCCGCGGACGGGCGGCCGATCGGGGATATCTTTTCAACGGACGGCGAAGCCGCATTCCGCGATGCCGAGCATGCCGCCTTGTCGGCACGCGTCAGGCGCGGAGAAGCGCTGGTACTGGCGCTCGGGGGCGGCGCGTTCACGTTTTCGCGAAACAGGGAACTTCTTTTGAGCGCGGGGACAAGCGTTTGGCTGGATTGTCCTTTCGAAACCGCGTTGCGGCGAGTGGGCGGTTTCTCGCACCGGCCGTTGGCAAAGGAACCGGTACAGTTCCGCGCCCTGTTTGAGAAACGGATCCCGGACTATTCGTTGGCCGATGTTCGAATTCCAATCCTCTCCGATAATCTGGACGAGGCGGTGCAGGCGATAGTGGAGGCGGTACGATGAACCTTCGAAGAGACGCGTTGGCGATATGCAAGGCGGCATTGCGGGCGGCGGATCCGGAAGACGCGCTGTTGCGCCATGTCCGGTGTGTGGATGGGGTATTGCAGGCCGGCGGAGGAAAGTACCGGCTGGGCAAGATCCGAAACATTTATGTGGTGGGCGCGGGAAAGGCCTGCGCGCCGATGGCGAAAGCCGTGGAGAAGCTCTTGGGCAAGCGGATCACGGCCAGTTGCGTGGTTGTGAAGGATGGGCACACTCTGCCGCTGCGCCGCGTGGTTTTGCGGGAATCGGCGCACCCGGTGCCGGACCAGAGGGGGGTGGACGCGGCGTTGGAAATTTCGGCGTTGGCGGAGAGGGCAGAGGCGGAGGACCTCGTGATCTGCCTGATCAGCGGCGGGGCTTCAGCGCTGATGCCGCTGCCGGTGGCCGGATTTACGCTGGCGGAGAAACAGGGATTGACGCGCCAGATGCTGGCGGCCGGGGCGAATATCCATGAGATGAATTGTGTGCGGAAACACCTCTCCGGGATTAAGGGCGGGCAGTTGGCCCGCGCGGCGGCGCCGGCACAAGTACTGACACTGATATTAAGCGATGTGATTGGGGACGATTTGTCGACGATCGGAAGCGGTCCGACGGCGCCGGATCCTACCACTTGGGCGGATGTCGATGAGATCCTGGCCAGATTCAAGTTGACCTTGCCGCGGCCTGTGCCGAGGGTTGAGACACCGAAACCGGGCGATGCAGTGTTTGATCGGGTGCGGAACGTGATTATCGGCAGCAATGCATTGTCGGTGAATGCTGCCGCACAAAAGGCGAAATCCCTGGGATACCGTCCGCTGGTGCTCTCGACCACAATCGAAGGCGAGACGCGAGACGTGGCCCGGATGCATGTGCAAATCGCGAAGGAAGCGCAGCGCGCCGGGCGACCGGTTTCGCCGCCGGCGTGTATCTTGTCGGGCGGGGAAACTACCGTAACACTGCGGGGGGACGGAATGGGCGGCCGGAACCAGGAATTTGCCTTAGTGGCGGGGATGGAACTGGAGGGTGTGCCCGGAATTGTCGCTCTCTCGGCCGGAACCGATGGCACGGACGGCCCCACTGACGCGGCCGGCGGACTGGCGGACGCGGGGACGATAAAGCGGGCGGCGGCAAAGGGCAGAATAGTGCGGGCAGACCTTGCCAATAACGACAGCTACCGGTTTCTGGACGCCGCCGGAGATCTGTTAAAAACCGGGCCGACGCGGACGAATGTTATGGACATTCGGATTCTGCTGGTCGAGAAGAATAAGGCGGGGTAGTCCCGCCCTATTGCTTGGTAACTTCGAGAGGAGTCTTCGGCGCAACCGGTGACGCGGGCGGTGGCGGCGGCATTGGTGAGTCTTCATTGGTCCATTTGCGAATCTCAATATCGCCGCGATCGACTTCAATCTTCACCTCAGGGCCGCCGCCGATGGTACCCGAGAGCGTGGCGGCACGCCCATCTTCGCGGACCCGGAAGGGATCGCCAAAATCGTTTTCAATCTGTCCCTTCTTCACTTCCGCCTTCAAATCGAGCTTGGCGCCGGTTGGCAGGATTAATTCCGCTTTGCCGGAGCGAGTACGAGCGTAGATTTTCGACAACGGCAGCCGGGTGGGCCGGAGTTGAATATCGCCGCGCTCCACATCGATTTCGAGAGTGCTGGTGAAGTCGGAGAGTTCGATGTCCTTCGATTTGCTGGTGATTTGGATCGGGCCGATCAGACGGCGGCCGGTCAGGCGACCGTGAACAAGTTCGACTTCGCCCTCGATGCGCTCGACGCGCAGGCTGGAGTTCTGGCTTTCGAACCGGAATGGTTTGGCGAGGTTGCGAAACTTCATTTCGCCTGAATATTGGCCGCTGACGGTAGCCACACCGGCAATATTTTCCAGTTCGACATTCTGGCCGCGGCCTTTGATATCGACATTTCCCTTGGCGTTGACGACACGAACCATATCGCTACGTCGCAAGTCGATGCGAACATCGGCGCCGGTGTTGTTCAAACGGACACCGGCGTTGTCGCTGTTGACTTCAATGGCGCCGTCGATATTCTCGATGTCGTAGTCGCCGTACTTGCCGTTGCGGGCTTCGATCGTCGCGCCTTTGGGCACGGTGATTTCGAGATCGGCATGAGCTTGCCGAGAGTTGGATGCCCTTTCGAGATTCGTGCGAATGATGATCTGGTCGCCTGCTTTAACGATTTCAAAAGCGGTGGACTTGTCTTCTTTGTTGGCATCGTCGCGGGTCATCGCCCGAATGGTTTTGGTGCCGGTGACGCGGACCTCTTCCGTGTCGACGCCCATGATGCGCGTGTCGCCGCGGGCGTTTTCGATGACGATCCGCGGCGCCTTACCCACAGCGGTCTGGGTGCCGGAAACAGCGAAGTCAAATCGTTCCCCAAGGATGTCCCAACTCGGCAGGTTGATGCCATTGGCGCGGAAGAGATTGGCGTTGCGGGCGGCGTACATACCGCTTCCGAAGAGGCAGATGAAGATCACCAACGCCCATTCCCCCCCATTCATTCCGCCGCGGGAAGCGAGTTGGCCGTTACGATGCCAGTTCAGAATTTCCACCACGCGGAGGGTGCCCCAGCCGATGAGGAGCCATGGCCAGTAGTCGCTAAGGATGTCCAGGACACGGAAGTCCGGGATGAAGTTGCGCATCAGAAAAACGGCGCCGATCACGATTAGGATCAGGGGGCCGACAACGGATGAGCGTCTCATAGCGAACCTCCTTGGATATTGGGCGGGGGCGGAGCGTGTTCAGTGAGTAAGGCGCGCTCGCCGAGGCGGACGACGCCAAGAAAGATGATGATAATCGGCCAGGTCTTGGTGAAGCTGATGGCGCCGTTGTGGTCGATAACGAAGAGGATGCCGATCAGGATGAGCGTGAGTGGTCCGCGGAGCGCGCGGAGCAGCAATGAGTTACTGTTCACGGGTAGCCTCCGGCGCGCTGGATGAGGAACGCGTGCGCTCCAGCAACAGGTAGATTCCAAGGCCGATGAGCGCGACTGGCCAGAACCGGAAGATCTGCGAGAAACGCAGCAGGCCGAGGTTGTTGAGGAGGAAGATGATGCCCAGGCCGATCATGACGGCCGGACCAACGGGAGGCCCATCGGAGCGGACCGGAATCACACTGGAGAACTCTTCGACTGGCAACCCTTCGGCACGTTTCCTGGCGGTGTGGTAAGCCTCAAACGCCATGTAGAAGATCCAGGCCGGGCAGAGCATGCCGAATAGCGGCTGCATGTCGCCAATGGAATCGGCGTTGGCAATACTGATCAACGAACCGAAGATTACGACGTGGATGAGGCCCTTGGCGTATTGCGCGTTGTAAATCGCGCCGACGCCGGGGATTAGGCCAAGAATGAACGCAAGGCCGGGCGAGGGCGCGCCGGGGGCGTTGGGACCCGGCATAGGCGGGGGCGCGCTGGGGGCGGCTGTCCAGGGTGAGTTGAACGGCGGCGCGTTAGGCGGCGGCGCAGACGCGGGCACGTGCTCCGAGCAGTAAACGGTGCCAAGCGCGTGCTGTTGTTCTTCGGGGGCCAATGCCTTCCCGCAAATGCGGCAGTATGCCGGCTGGATATTTCCAGTTTGTTCCATGACGAACTCCCCTAAAAAAGTAGAATTGGCTCCGGCCCGGGCTCTAACGGCCTGGTGGCGGTGTCGTTACGGTGTTGGTTTTGGGAGATGCAGCGGGGTCCCTCTGCTGCGTCTGCCTGTCCTGCTCTTCCTGATCGGCCCACTCCTTGAGCCGGGACTGAATTTCATACACAACGCGAATGTTTTCGTAGTACTTCACCATCCGCGACCAATGGCGGTGCGCACTGTCCTCTACGCCGGCCCAGATCCGAACCGGCTCCAGATCGGAGGCGCGGAGCGGACGAACCTCCAGGCCAAAGGCTTGGGCCAGCATGGAGATCGAGAGAATCGTCATCAGCATGCCCATCGCCAGGCGGGGCTTCAGGATCGGCTGGAAAAATCGTTTTATCGTACCCTGCCAGCCGGCGCTGATGCCACTAGCGGCTTTGCCCGCTTTACGGCCGGCCGTCTCGAATAGGATACGCGTGAGGAGCTCTTTCGGCGGCTCGACTTCAGCCACTCGGCCCATGAATGCGCTAACACCAAGGACATCGACAGCGAGTTCATCGCACGAAGCACACGACTGGCGGTGAACGTCAAAGGCCTTTTGCTGCTCGCCGCGGAGGGTTCCGTCGACAGCGTCGCAAAGTAGGATTTCGAATTCCGCACAGTTGCAAGTCATGGCTTTATAACGCTACCTGATACTTCCGGAGGATGCGAGCCAGTTCGGCGCGCCCGCGATTGAGCCGCGACTTCACCGTTCCCTCCGGCACTCCCAATGTTTCCGCAATCTCTTTATAATCCATTTCTTCCAGGTCGCGCAAAATGACCGTTTCCCGGAGTTCGGGAGACAGGCGCTGCAGCGCACTTTGGAGGAGTTCTGATGCTTCCCGGCCCGCCAGCAGACCATCGGCCCGGCTCCCTGCCCCGATGGAGCGCTCTTCCAGCATCGGCAGTTGTTCTTCAATAGAGTCGGTGATGCGTTCCTGACGGGTCCGGCGGTAATTGTCGATGAGCAAATTACGTGTCATCCGCGACAACCACACCGTGAAAGACCCTTGGCCGGCGCGGAACGATGCGAGCGTCCGGAATAACCGGAGAAATAGGTCCTGAGTCAGGTCCTGGGCTTCGGAGTCCTTGCCTACAAAGCGATAGCAGATGGAATAGACCCGTCTGGTGTGGGTCTTAACGAGGTCTTCCCACGCGCCCTCGTCCCCGGAGAGGCACCGCTCCACCAGTTGTATGTCGAGGTCGAAAGTTGGTTCCAAACGCCGGCTCCCGAGGCGGGCAGTTTGAGGTATTCCCCAAACCGGCATCACGCCTGTTCCCAAGTTCTGGGTTTCCCCGAATTTCTGGATCTCTGCTACTGCTGCCAATGCCATCACGTCCTCGGTCTCCTTCCTGACGCGTCTCGCTGCTCACTTTTCCCCGCGTGAGCTGAGTACGCGTTCAGAACTAGTTACGAGGATCTGCCATAATAAGTTCGCACGAATTGAAGGGCTTGGCTACCGTTTTGTAGTTTATTGCGGCCCGAACCCGGTACGCTTGAGACTTGTGAGTTCTTTTCTGTCTTCTGAAACTGTCTCCCGTGTGCGAAGATGGCTGCCGATCGTCATCGTAATCCTCTTGGCGGCGCTCGCGATCGGGAGCTGGCAAAAGTTTAAGTCCTTTGATTGGAATGCGTTCGGAGCGATCTACCGGAGCATTCATTGGGGCTGGATGAGCCTGTCGGCGACTCTGGTTCTTGGGACCTACCTAGCCAGAGTACTACGCTGGCAGATGATGATCCGGCCTTTGGCGCCGGAAGCTCAGGCTTGGCGTATTTTCAAAGCGACGGCAATTGGCTTCACCTCGGTCATCCTACTGGGACGGCCTGGGGAATTGGTTCGCCCGTGGCTCATAGCGCGGTCCGAAGGTGTTCCTTTTTCTTCCCAGATGGCGACCTGGTTTCTGGAGAGGATATTCGATCTGTTGGCCGTTTTGGCGCTTTTTGGATTCGGTTTGTACGCTTTTGACCCGGTTGGACGCGACATTTCAGCGGGAATTGCATGGATTCTGAACGTCGGCGGAGCATTGGTCGCGGTTTTGGCGACGGCGTGCCTGGTGATCCTCTTCTTCGCGGGAAAATCCAAAGAGGTCGTGACAGGCCGGTTGACGGACGCCATGTCTGTTCTGCCGGAGCCGTGGCTCTCGCGGACGAAAGGGCTGGCCGCTTCTTTCACGAGCGGGATGGCGTGCTGCCGGAAAACTTCCGATGTCCTTGGTTTACTTGGAATTACGGCCATTGAGTGGCTGATTATCAGCGGCGGGACCATTTGTTTTTTCCGGGCCTTTCCGGCCACCGCGCACATGAGCAATATGGATACGATCGTATATTTGGGGTTTGTGGCGATTGGAAGCATCATCCAGATTCCGGGAATCGGGGGCGGTGTGCAAATAGCCGGAACGGTGGTATTGTCACAACTTTTCGGACTCAGCGCGGCTGAAGCGGCGGGAATTGCCGTGGCTAACTGGCTGGTAACATGGGTCAGTATCCTGCCAATTGGCGTTGGACTGGCCGCCTCCGAGGGTCTGCGATGGCGTAATTTGCGGCAGATCAGCCATGATTTGCAGGATCGGGAAACGTAACCATGAAATGCCCATTTTGCTCGCACCAGGAAGACAAAGTCATCGACTCGAGAGAGAGCAAGGAGGGTGACGCGATCCGCCGCCGGCGGCAGTGTATTGCCTGTGATCGCCGGTTCACTACGTACGAAAAGATCGACGAGATTCCCTATATGGTGGTGAAGAAGGACGGGCGGCGTGAGAAATTTGAGCGGCAGAAGATCCTGAATGGTCTGTTGAAGGCTTGTGAGAAGCGCCCGATTTCGATTGCTAAGCTGGCGGCAATTGTGGATAAGGTTGAGGCGCGTTTGGCTGATAATTCCGAACGAGAGCTATCTACTACAGATGTAGGAGAGATTTTGATGGAGGAGCTTAAAGTGCTGGACAAGATCGCGTATGTAAGATTTGCTTCGGTTTATCGGGACTTCCAAGATGAAGAAGCATTCTTGAGCGAGTTGCAGACGTTATTGAGGACTCGCCGCGGGGATGCACGTTGAAATCACAAACTACATGCATAGTAATGCTATTGAAGGTAACGCCACCACTTGCAAGTTGATGCTAATTTCCGTAACCATTTCACGCATTTAGCATCAGAAGGAGTAGGAACGAAATCGTTCTTTAACTTTCAGGCGGTTGGATGCTATACTCAGTCTTGGCGCTCCTTGCACAGAGGGGTCGAGATTCGCGTGCCTGCCGGGCCAGTAGCCCCATCGCCCGAACACCACAACGCAGCGAGCTTATTCCGTCCCAACGGCGGAGAAGTGGGATGAATGGATCATTTTGACGATCAGTACCTTGGCGACTCAACCGAGCCACTAGGTCTACCTTTTGACGAAGAAACAAACTTCTTCCATCCGGAAGAGGTTCACGACGGGGAAGACTTTCAGGCGGCGCAGCAACAGGAAGAGTCCATCTACACGGACGACCCGGTTCGCGTCTACCTGCGCGAAATGGGCGCCGTCCCGCTGTTGACGCGGGAAGGTGAAGTAAATCTTGCGCGACGGATGGAGCGCGGAAAACTGCGGATGATGAAGGCGATCAGCCGGTCGGCGGTCGTACAGAACCGTGTTATTGAATTTACCGAACTTTTGAAACGTTCCGAGATGGATCTGGACAATCTGGTGGATCTGGGCGACGTGGAAGAAGGCACTCCGGCGGAAGCTAAGATGCGCAAGGAGCTCACGGAACGGGTTCTAAACCTTGGCTCGCTTCACCGGAAGCAGATGTTGTCGCTCGAGAAATTCCTGGAAGCCACGCCGCCGAAGGCGTCGGAAAAGAATCCGGTTATTCGGAAGGCCTACCGTAAAATCTACTACAAGGCCGCCCGGGCACAGGTGGAGATGAGCGTCGCGATTCGCAGTACGCCATTCCTCCCGAGCCGATGGCGCGAATTCGCCAAAGAGATAGAGCGCACGGTGGAAGAGATCACCCATCTCGATTCAGAACTCCACAAACTGGAAGCGCGCAAAGATCCGCAGAACGTTATGCGGGTCCGCGAACTGAAAAAGGAAGTCAAGAAGAAGCAGGAATTCGCCGGCGCCTCATTGGTTCAGCTGCGGCACACCATCACGGTAATCCGCCACGGCGAAGTGGAAGCTGAGAAGGCGAAGAAAGACCTGGTTGAGGCGAACTTGCGTCTGGTGGTGTCCGTCGCCAAAAAATACGTCAACCGCGGCCTGCACTTGCTGGACCTGATCCAGGAAGGCAACATCGGCCTGATGCGCGCGGCCGACAAGTTCGAATACCGCCGCGGCTATAAGTTCTCGACCTACGCTACCTGGTGGATTCGCCAAGCGATCACCCGCGCGATTGCCGATCAATCGCGTACCATCCGCATTCCTGTCCACATGAACGAGTCCATGAACAAGTTCCTACGGGCAACACGGGAACTGGAAAAAGAGCTTGGACGGCAGCCAACCAACGAAGAGATTAGCCGCCGGATGGATATTCCGGTGGAAAAAGTCCAAAAGTTGAAGACGATTTCGCGCGATCCGGTTTCGCTGGAAACGCCAGTCGGGCGTGACGGAGAATCGGCTTTGGGTGATTTGATCGAAGATCGTTGGGTGGGTTCGCCGGTGGACGCCGTCATCGAATCAAACGTTCGTGATGAAACCGCGAACATTCTTAAAACGCTTTCCCCGAAAGAGGAAAAAGTGATTCGGATGCGGTTTGGCATCGGTTGCGACAGGGAACACACGCTGGAAGAGATTGGCCAGGAGTTTGACGTCACCCGCGAGCGGATCCGGCAAATCGAAGCCAAAGCACTGCGCCAACTTCGCTCGCCGGAACGGGCTCGCCATCTCCGGGCTCTTTTGGCCGCTCGTTAATCTAATTACCCCTGAACGGGCTCGGGCCGAACCTCCGGCGGTCGAGCCCGTTCAGCGTTTATGGGTGCGCTATGGCGCCGCGAGAAATTCTGCCGGCGTCAACGCACGCCGGGTCATGCGCGAAAGACGGATGGCTCCCTTGAAGTAATCCACTTTGTTTATACGCACGCCGACCGAGGTGCGCCCGGCTCCTTGCGGGGAGAGCGTGGCCGGCGCCGCGACCTGCAGCTTTCCATTGACGTAGTTACGGTACTCTTTGCCGTCGTAGACTGCTGCGACGTGATGCCACCTGTCAGCCGGGTGCAGGAGTTTCGTATCCATTAACGCGCGCGAACCCGCCGCCGACGCGGCAAAGCTGTCGAGCGCCCACTGTTTATCAATAATTCGGGTCTCGAACAGATAGCGATGCTGCGAGCCATTTTCCTGCATGTGAAAGAAGCGCTGCGCCGCTGGGCCGTCACTGTCCGGGCGGAAGATCACCTCCCATGTGAAAGCTCCCGCGCCGGCAAGCGGATGGACTTCCAGGAACAGCGCATCGTCGACGCCGTTGAATTGAATCGCCTTTCCTTGGGGCGTGTCGATTACCTTCGGCGAGCCAAGTACAGTCACCGCGTGACCTCCGATGTTGGTGAGATTATCGAATTTCCATATGACCGAATCGTCGGCGCCGAAGGCGGCAATACTCACCAGCGGAATGAAAAAACGGAGAAAGGTCACGATGCGTTTATATCACGTGCGGGCAGCACGGCTGGAAAGGCGATAAGACTCATTCAAAATATATGCTTCTTGAGGGCCGCGATCGCTTCCCTCAGTTCCTTGTTCTCCTTCCGCAATGTGGAGAGTTCGGCGTCCGGGCGGGCGGTGGGCCCAGCGATTGGTACAGGAACAAAACCGAGATACGTCGCGCCGCGGGACAACACCGGTTCGCCCGCGTACTGTACTCGCAAAGTGAAGACGACATCGCGCGATCGGGGCCGCACCGTAATACGGCCTCGCGGTGTGTAGTTTCGCGTCAGGTCCATACTCTGCTCGTCCTTCCCGTCCATCACGGATAGCGTAGCGAGTTGGAGTTGCGCATCTGGAGCATTTTTTTGCTCCCAGATCGCAGTCAGCTCGCCGGCTCGGGACTCGACCGCGAGCGACAAAACAGGCAGCGGCTTTGACGGCCATCCCAGGAAGAATCCGGTCGCGAGCACTAGCCCTAGAGCCGTGTACAAAACGATGCGCCTCGGCACTGTTGGCCGCGACAACCGGATCCGCAGAACGTCCTGGGGTACAACCGCCCTTCGACGCTCCATAAACTCGCCATCGAGCGAGATCCGCTCCGCCGCCGGAGGGCCGCTATCTTCCCGCGTCAATACGGTCCCTTCGACACCGCCGCTGACGGCTTTCACCAGCAAAAATAGGCTACGCCCCTCCGGCTCAATTTGCCGCCAGAGTTCTTCCTCCGCGGGAAGCAGCGTAGGCGCATTGGAAGTCTGCAACCGGTAGAATCCGGCCAGCGCGGGACCCGCGTCGAATGCCGCCTGACGCAACCCGCTTGGCGTTACCCGCTTGAACCCGGTGACACGCGTCACGCCGTTTTCCGAAGTCCCAAGCAGGATTCCCGCGGATTCGTCGTGGCGGGGCAGCGCGCGGAGCCGCCCTTGCACATAGGGATGTATCTCTATCGTGCCCCGAGTAGATTTTACCTGTTTCGGAGCCGGAATAGTCCCCATGCAGCGATTGGTGCAAATGGAAGGCCAATCGGTTGCCAGGAAACTGCGAACAAAATCGAATACGATGGAGCTGAACCTCTGGAGTAGACTTTCCCTCGCTATTTCCCTTAGTTCCGTTGTATTCGCGCAGTCCGAAGTGGGCGGCGCGTCACTGAACGGAACCGTCACCGATCCTTCCGGCGCTGTCATCAACGGCGCAAAATTGACTGTTACCAACAGCGGCGCGGCCTCGCCCGCACTTTGAGCACGTCCGGCGAAGGACTCTGGCGCCGACCAATACCTTTGCCCCCGCATTCTACAGATTGCGGCGCGGTTTAGTTTTTAGCTATTGCGTCACCATCTGTCCCGGGAACCCGCCTCATTTCGGCATTCGCCGCTGGGGCGGGCTTCAAAAATTTGTCACTTATTCAGGGCCGCGACGGCCGGGGCTGACGGACGCACCGCTTCAAACACCAGCGTCTCAAACCGGTTGACATCGCGGACGTCTTCAAACGCACGCATCTCAACGCTGCGGAAGACAGGGTCGTCAGTCTCTCCCGCGGCTAACTCTCTTATGTTCTGGAAGCCGGCTGCTTCCAAACTGGCACGGAGCATTTTTGGCGTATAGACAAATCGATGGCCCCATTCCCGAAGTTCCTGATTGAGGATGTAGCACTCCGGATCGGGTGTGGCCGGCCATTCGTGCCATCGCAGTTTTTCGAGCGTGTAGTTTTGCATCTCCGCTGTTTTGGCTTCCTGAAACAGCCCGATGAACTGCTTCAAATTCGGCGTCGCGACGCGAACCTTTCCGCCGGGAGCCAGAACGCGGTAACTCTCTCGCAGCATTCCCTGCCCTTGCTCGTAGGAGATGTGCTCAATGACATGCTCGCTGTAGACATAGTGCATCGAACTATCCGGCAACGGAAATCGTTCGGTCGCATCCAGATACACTTGTTCACGAACCGGCTCAATATCTGTATTCAACCAACCCGGCTTTTGGCTGGGACCGGCGCCGATCTGCAGCTTCCGGACGGAATTCGCCTTCATGTAGGCGTCAATTCTGCTCGGCGATAGAATCTGCGCTTTGAACAGATTCACCTTTGGCGCCACAATATCGAAACGCAGGACGCAAAACAAACCCAGCGCGGCTAATGTGATTCCGAGGCGAGCCAGTATATTAAACAGCCTCGAGCGGGTGGGAGAATTCTCTGTCATCACCCGACTATCGGCACATCCGCCTGCATTCGATAGGGCGGTATGCTACTTGTTCATCGCCGCCGCTACAGTCGCCGGCGTCGCCGGGCGAACCGCCTCAAACACTAGCGATTCAAATTTATTGACATCTTGTACGCTCGAAAATGCTCGTAATTCGATACTTCGGAACACGGCATCGGAACTCTCTCCGGCGGATAACTCTTTGACGTCCTGGAAACCCTCCGCTTCCAGACTGGCCCTCAGCAATTTGGGCGTATAAACGAACCGGTGGCCCCATTCCCGTAGCTGCTGATTCAGAATGTAGCACTCTGGATCGGGAGTCACAGGCCATTGGTGCCACGCCATCTTCTCCACGATGTAATTCTGTTCCTGCGGGGATTTCGTTTCCTGGAAGAGTCCGACAAATTTTCTCAGATTCGGCGTCGCTACCCGCATTTTCCCGCCCGGCGCCAACACCCGGTAGCTTTCCTTCAGCATCGCCTGTCCTTGCTGATACGAAATATGTTCGATCAGGTGCTCATGATAGATGTAATGAATCGAGCCGTCGGGCAGCGGAAAGCGTTCCGTTGCGTCCAAATAGGCCTGATCCCGCACCGGCTCAATATCCGTATTCAACCAGCCCGGCTTATTGTTCTCTCCGGCCCCGATCTGCAGTTTCCGCACGGAGTTCGCCTTGAGATAGGAGTCGATTCTGCTCGCTGACAGAATCCGGCATTTATACTCATTCAATTTCGGCCCCACGATATCCATGCGCAGGACGCCAAACAAACCAAGCGCCGCCAGCGTGATCCCCAGCCGGGACATGACGTCAAACAGCCTTGAACGGGAAGGAGGATTCTTTGTCATCCCGCGTCTATCGGCACAACGGCTCGCCTTCGATAGAGTGTTTACTACTTACTCATCGCCGTTGATACCGGCGCCGGCGTCACCGGACGCACCGCTTCAAACACCAGAGTCTCAAATTTGTTGATGTCCCGGACGCTCGAAAATGCGCGCAATTCAATGCCGCGGAATACCGCGTCCGAACTCTCTCCGGCGGATAATTCCGTGATGTTTTGGAAGCCCGCGGCCCCCAAACTCGAGCGCAACAACTTTGGCGTATAAACGAAACGGTGACCCCATTCGCGGAGTTGCTGATTCAGGATATAGCACTCCGGATCCGGCGTCACCGGCCACTCATGCCACGCCATCTTTTCCACGATGTAATTCTGTTCCTGCGGTGATTTCGCTTCCTGAAACAGCCCAATAAACTTCCGCAAATTCGGCGTCGCTACCCGCATTTTCCCGCCGGGCGCCAGCACCCGGTAGCTTTCCTTCAACATCGCCAACCCTTGCTGATAGGAAATATGCTCGATCAGATGCTCATGGTAAATGTAATGGATCGAGCCGTCGGGCATCGGAAAGCGATCCGTCGCATCCAGAAATGCCTGATCCCGCACGGGCTCAATATCCGTATTTAGCCATCCGGGCTTATTGTTCTCCCCCGCCCCGATCTGTAACTTTCGGACGGAGTTCGCCCGCAAATACGCGTCGATTCTCCCCGGCCCCTGATAACGGGCGACCTTGTCCTTTACATAAGCTTCCGTATTCTTCCAGGCAGCTTGCGCGACGTCGAAACGCAAGATACTAAACATCCCCACAGCCGCCAACGTGATCCCGATACGCGCCAGCACTGTAAACAGCTTGGAATGGGGAGTGGGTTTCGGGGTCATCCCCCGTCTATCGGCACAAACGCCGATATTCGATAGAGCGATTTTCGTCCCTTGACACAGCCTTCCATTCCCGCCACAATGGAATTCTTGAAGGCGAATAAAAGGCGAAACTGAAGTGTCGTTACCGGCTCGAAAACTCATTGATCTCGCATGGCGGAAGCCGCCGGTTTCTGCCGTCTGTCCTTTTATTCCCAAGGATTTACAGGGGCTACTGCCCGGACTGCCGGAGGGCGCCATCACCGAAATCAGCGGTGTACGCTCCTCCGGGCGAACGACGCTCCTTCAAGCCGGTTTAGCAGCGGCCACTGCCGCTGGCGAACTCTGCGCCCTGATCGATGGCAGCGATGCGTTTGACCCGTCGTCCGCCACTACAGCGGGCGTGCGTCTCGAACGGCTGCTATGGGTCCAGTGCCATCACGACGTGCAGGACACCCTGAAAGCGGCCGATCTTATCCTCCATGGAGGCGGCTTCCGTCTCGTTGTCCTTGACCTCTGCGATCTGCCGTTGATTGAACTGCAACGAGTGCCGGTCGCCTGGTGGCATCGGCTGCGGCTCTCTATCGAAAATACGTCCGGCGTGCTGCTGGTGGCGTCAACTACGCCAGTGCTGCGGCAGGCCGCCGCGGTGCAAGTGGAACTCAGCGGCCCGCAGGCGCATTGGCCGGGCACGCTGCTCAACAGCGTCGATCTGTCCGTACGCTTGCGCAAACCCGTGCAATCGGCAACGGCGGCGGCCACGCTGCGCGCACGGGCGATTTAGAGATATGTATGTTTGCTTGTCTCCAGTTGCAGCGCGGTCCAATCGATGCGTTGCTCGCGCTCGCCGATACCTTCTCCCCGCATCTGGAGCGCTGCGACGAACGCACCATCCTCATCCCCGCCTACGGGCTGGAACGGCTCATCGGCACACATACCGATATCGCCGAAGCCATCCTGAAACGCGCCGGTGAGCTGGAAATCGAAATCTCCCTCGCCATCGCCGGACACCCCGATACCGCCCTGCTGGCGGCACACAACATTGAAGGCATCACCATCATCGACGCCGGGCGTGAAGTGGAAATCCTCGGTCCCCTGCCCCTCGAAATCCTGCCCACAACGCTCGACGTTCTCGACACGCTGCAGCGCTGGGGCGCCGAAACGCTGGCCGATTTCGCCGCCCTGCCGCCGTTGGGCGTCATTGAACGGCTGGGCGATGAGGGCGGCCGGCTGCAGGCATTGATCGAAGGCCGCGGCACGCGTCCGCTGCGCATCGCCCGCCCCCCGGAGGATTACACGGCCCAAGTCCATCTCGACGAACCTCTCGCCAACAGCGAACCGCTGCTGTTCATCATCTCCGGCATGGTGCACGACATCGTCAAGCGCCTCGCCTCGCATGGTCTCGCCGTCAGTCACTTCCTCGGCATGCTCACGCCGCATCATGAAATCCGCATCGCCTTCCCTGTCCCCGTACAGGAACCGATGATCATCCTTAAGCAGATCCAGCTCGATCTCGACGTCCACAAGCCCAAACACGCCATCACTACCGTCGCCGTCGAGTTGCAACCCACCCCGCCGCGCACCACGCAGCACGGTCTCTTCACGCCATCGGCGCCCGAACCGGCGCAATTGCAAACGCTCCTTGCGCGGCTCCGGGCCTTGACCGGCCATGACAGCGTCGGCTCGCCGGAACTGCTGAACACCCACCGCCCCGATGCCTGGCGGCTGCGCCAGAACGTGCTCTTCGAAGCCGGTCGCGTCACGGCCAATGCCGCCAACACCGCCGTGCGGCTCTCCTTCCGCTGCTTCCGCCCACCGCTCACCGCCCGCGTCACCATCACGCCGCAGCACCGCCCCGCGCGCGTGGAGGCGCGCAGTGTGAAAGGGGTCGTGGTGGCACTGGCCGGCCCTTGGCGCACGACCGGTGAATGGTGGGCGGAGACCGAATGGGCGCGCGATGAGTGGGACGTGGGCCTCGATGACGGCGCTCTCTATCGCCTCTACCGCGAGCATCGCACCAACGATTGGTTCGTCGAAGGAGTCTACGACTGATGCTTCTCCCCGAACTCCGCGCCCGTTCCGCATTCAGTTTCCTCGAAGGCTCCAGCCTGCCGGAAACACTCATTGAACAGGCATCAAAACTGGAAATTCCCGCCGTGGCGCTACTGGACCGCGATGCCGTATCCGGCGCCGTGCGCTTTCACAAGGAGGCCAAAAAGCGCGGCGTCCGCGCCTGGATCGGCGCCGAAGTCACCGCCGAGGAAGGCTTCCGCTATCCACTTATCGCCGCCACCCGCGAGGGCTACCAGAACCTCTGCCGGCTCATCACCCGCGTCAAGCTCCAACGCCGCGCCGCCCGCTTCTCCGACATCGAAGATTACGCCGCCGGTCTCCTCTGCCTCGCTTCCGATCCTTTGGCTTGGGCGCTCGACCAGGGCGCCGCTCCGGCCATGGTCGATAAGCTGCGCGGCGTCTTCCCCCATGGCCGCGTCGCCATCGATATCCAACGCCACTTCCTGCGCGAAGAAGAAGCGCGCAACCAGACGTTTCTGCAAATGGGCCTGCCCGTGATCGCGGCCAACGGCGTCAGCCATGCCACGCGCGAGGAGCGTCCCTTAATGGACGTGTTGACCTGTACCCGCCACCACACCAACATCGACGAAGCCGGCCGCCTGCTCGCCCGCAACTCCGAACGCTTCTTCAAATCCGCACGCCAAATGGAGTCGCTGTTCACCGACATCCCCCACGCGATCGACACCGCCCGCGCCTTCGGCGAGCGTATCGAGTTCACCCTCGAAGACCTGGGCTATCAGTTCCCGCTCTACCCCGTGCCGGCCGGCGAAACCATGGATAGTTTTCTCTGGAAACGCACCTTTGAAGGCGCGGCCCGGCGATACCAGCCCATGTATGAACGCGCGCAACGCCAGTTGGAGCGCGAGCTTAAATTGATCGAAAAACTAAAATTAGCGGGCTATTTCCTCATTGTCTGGGACATCGTCGAGTTCTGCCGCCGCGAGGGGATCATGGTGCAGGGACGCGGCTCGGCCGCCAACAGCGCCGTCTGTTACTCGCTCGGCATCACCGCCGTGGACCCCGTGGGCATGGACCTGTTATTCGAGCGCTTCCTCTCCGAAGAGCGCGGCGAATGGCCCGATATCGATCTCGACCTCGCCAGCGGCGATCAGCGCGAACAGACCATTCAATACGTCTATCGGCGCTACGGCCAACTCGGCGCGGCCATGACGGCGAACGTCATCAGCTATCGCGCCCGCTCCGCTGTTCGTGATGCCGGCAAAGCGCTCGGCTTCCCCGAAGAGCAATTGAGCAGGTTGTCCACGCTCATCGGCCGCGGCGGTTATGAGTGCGATCGCAACAACGAACCCGGCGGCGCCGCCGAACGCATGGAAAAGGCCGGCCTCCCCATGGACCAGCCGCGGGTGCGCCACCTGCATTCCATGGTCCAGGCGATTCTCGATCTGCCCCGCCATCTGGGCCAACACTCCGGCGGCATGGTGATCTGCGAAGGCCAACTCGATTGCATCGTCCCCCTCCAACCGGCCACCATGCCCGGCCGCGTCATCGTCCAGTGGGATAAAGAGGATTGCGCCGACATGGGCATCATCAAGGTGGATCTGCTGGGCCTCGGCATGATGGCGGTGCTGAAGGAGTCGCTCGATCTTATCCGCGTGCACTACAAGGAGGAAGTCGATCTCGCCCTCATCCCCAAAGACGATCCCGTTGTCTACGATGCCCTCCAGCGCGCCGACACCATCGGCATGTTTCAAGTGGAAAGCCGCGCCCAGATGTCGTGCCTCCCGCGGATGCGCCCGGATACCTTTTACGACATCGTGGTGCAGGTGGCCATCATTCGCCCCGGGCCGATTGTCGGCAACATGCTGCATCCCTACCTCCGCCGCCGCCAGGGTATGGAAGCCCCCGAAAGTCTGCATCCGTCGCTCGATCAAGTATTGAAACGCACCATGGGCGTGCCGCTCTTTCAGGAGCAACTCCTCCGCATGGCCATGATTGCCGCTAACTTCACCGGCGGCGAAGCGGAGGATCTCCGCCGCGCCATGGGCTTCAAACGTTCGCAAAAACGTATGGCCGACGTGGAGGAGCGGTTGCGCAAAGGCATGAATGCCAACGGCATCACCGGCAAGGCCCAGGATGCCATCGTCCAGTCCATCACGGCGTTCGCCCTGTACGGTTTCCCCGAGTCCCACGCCGCTAGTTTCGCCCTGCTCAGCTATGCCAGCGCGTATTTGAAGGAGCGCTACCTCGCCGCGTTCACCGTGGCGATTTTGAACAACCAGCCCATGGGCTTTTATAGCCCCTCGACACTCGTCAAGGACGCGCAGCGCCACGGTCTGCGCGTGCTGCCCGTTGACATCACCGTGTCGGACTGGCTCTGCACGATTGAAGAACGCGACGGCGCATTGTGTCTGCGGCTGGGATTGAACTACGTCAAAGGCCTGCGTAAAGTGGTGGCCGAAGCACTGGTCGGCGAGCGCCCCTTCCTAAGCATCGACGAACTCAAACGGCGCGTGCCGGCGGTGTCGAAGGAGGAGTTGTATCGGCTGGCGGAGTTAGGCGCTTTCAACAAGGTGGGCGGATCCCAACAGCGCCACCGGCGCGACGCGGTGTGGCAGGCGAGCCTCGCCGCCAAGCCATCGGGGCCTTTATTTGAAGCGGGCGGCGACGCGCCATCACCGCTCGCGCCCATGGAAGATATTGACCGCCTCCACGCCGATTTCCGCAACAGTGGCCTGTCCATCGGCAAGCATCCGATGCACTTTGCCCGCGAGCGTCTGGACCAGCAGGGCGTGCTGCGGGCCGGCGATTTGTGGCGTGTAGCGGATGACCGGTTCGTGCATGTGGCGGGACTTGTCATCTGCCGCCAGCAGCCGCAAACGGCCAAGGGCTTCGTCTTCCTGAGCCTGGAAGACGAGACCGGAGTTTCGAACATAATCGTGCCGCCGAAGCTGTTCACTCAAGTACGGACGACAGTCCTCCAGCACTCGTATCTACTGGTGGGCGGTGTCCTGCAAAACCAGCGTGGGGCGATCTCCATCCGTGCCCGCAAAGTGGGGCCGGTGCGAAATGCTCAGGTAGCGGTGAAATCCCATGATTTCCGGTGAACCCTACCGCGGAAATTTTCCCAGCTCTCCCGGCGGGTAGCAAGTGCAAATATCACCCTCATCCCGCCGCGGCTTCTTAAACAATTCCACCTTCCCCGGATCCACGGCAAAGGTCAGCCGAAACGGTTCTTTCTCAAACACGCCGATTTTTCCGGAAAACTCTATCGGAGTCCCCGCCACCAGCGGCTTTCCTTTCCAAGCCCTGGTCAACCGGACCACGACCTCCGCCGTCTTCCCAGCCGTGACACTAACCAGAAACTCCCCCGCTTTCACCGCCAGCACGGTCCCCTGAAATTTCGGCAGATCGGTCCCATTAATTTTCGCCGCGTACGCTTCGCCGTCCTTCCCCTCCAGCGCCTCCCGCATCAACTTCCAGAGTGTAGCGCCAGGGTTTCCCTTCCGCATAACGCAGATCGTGTCCTTGGTGACAACAGCCGCCACCACCTGCGCCGCCACCGGCACGCCAACCAGAGTCGCCGCGAATAAAATCCCGATCCGCACGCAAAAATCTTACCAGTACCGGATGTTCAAAAACCGCTCTTGATCGTCTTCGATCACCTATCCCACACATTAATGCCGTGCACTCAGCATCCCACCCCGAGCTTCGACAGATCACTCGGAGCATTCGCCGCGAGTAGCTCCGAGCCAAGTTTTTTTATCAATTTTCAAGTTCGAGCCGATATAACTATAATAGAGAAGAAACAGCGAACATGCGTGCGAAACATCATCGCTCTCTGCCCGTTTTCACTGGCATGTCTAAAGATCCGTGGACGGTAACCAAGAGTACTCGGCTAGAATGGACAAGTTCGGCCGTCATCATGTATTTACTCTCCACACTAGAGATTTGTGCCGGTGGCCAGGAATTGGCTATGAGCAAGCGGGTATCGACGATTTTCAGGTCACCGCCAATGAGTTGCCTCGCCTCAAGCGACTCGGAACTGCCGCCTGCTCGTGAAAATGAGCCGCTCTGAATACAAAAGAAATGGAGTCTAAATATCGTGAAAAGTCTCGCCTCAAGGAAACCCCGCCTACTCGATCTTTTCTGTTGTGCAGGAGGTGCCGGTGTCGGGTATAGCAGGGTGGGGTTCGATGTTGTCGGAGTGGACATCGCACCACAGCCACACTACCCGCTTACATTTATGCAAGCCGATGCCATGAGACTCGATCCAGAGTTTATCGCGACATTCGACGCGATACATGCCTCTCCGCCCTGCCAGTCCTATTCCGATCTGGCCAAGCGCAACGGAAACGCTCACGAATGGCCGCGCTTGATTGAACCCGTCAGGGACATGCTGACGAGATCCGGGCTTCCCTATGTAATTGAAAATGTTGACGGCGCTCCGCTGCTCAATCCCGCAATCCTCTGCGGAACGATGTTTAAGGGATTGCGGGTCCTGCGCCACCGATTGTTCGAAACAAATTTTCCGGTACTCACACCGCCGCATGGAAGGCATCCAAAGTGTCATACCATGGACAAGCGCAAGGCACATTACGGGAAGACGGACGATATGCGCGATTTCGTGTCGGTTAACGGCGGCGGAAACTGCAGCGTTGCCGCAGCTCGCGATGCCATGGGTATTGATTGGATGAACAAGAACGAACTAAACGAAGCAATTCCGCCCGTTTATACGCAATTTATTGGAGAACAGTTGATTGCCCAACTGTTTGTTCGAAAGCGATCACACTCGAAATCGCGTCGCAATGCGTAGGACGGGAGCGAAAGTACGGATTCGGCAATTCCTTCTAGCAAACATTGGGAACGTCGTAACATCGATTCAAATTCGCGACGCCGCTGGCACAGAGGTTACAGCCTGGGCGCGGCGTTTACGTGAACTACGCGAGCAAGAAGGTTGGCCGATACTTACGCACCACGATAGCGCGGAACTATCGTCGGGCCAGTATCTTCTGAAGGATCTGCCTCCGAACCATTCTGATGTGACGTTCGTCCGCAGTATCTCGATGAAGCTCCGCGCGGAAGTCCTTGACCGCAATGGCTTCACTTGCCAAATGTGCGGTCTGACTCCGGGGGATTTTGACCCGGCAACTGGTCGCACAGTCCGCCTTCACATCGGACATATCAAAGATAAAAGCCTTGGCGGTAAGGATGAACTCTCAAACCTGCGCGCGCTGTGCTCCACTTGTAACCAAGGAGCGAAAAACATCACTGGGGAAAAGCCAACAGGCATTTGGCTGCTATCTCAAGTCCGACGAGCCGGGCTTGATGAGCAACGCGCCGTTTTTGCTTGGCTTTCTAAGAAATTTTCAAAGTAGACAGCCGCCAAGCAACACGCTTTTGGGGAACTCTCGGCCTCTTTTTGCCCTCAAGGATGTAGCCCTCGGCACCCATATGCGTTAACTTAAGGTGCCGAAGGGCACTTTTGGCGCTTTCGGCGCCCTCCAAACCACTACATTTTCGGTTGGAAATGTTCTTAAGTTAACGCTTATGCCCTCCGCACCTATACCTTCGATGTCGCCTGACAAGTGCTACCGATGACGGACCACCTATCTCCCGAACGTCGATCCGAAAACATGCGCCGCGTCCGCTCAAAAAACAGCTTACCGGAAATGGCGGTGCGAAAACTAGTACACGGACTCGGCTACCGGTATCGACTCCACGCAAAAGACCTCCCTGGGAAGCCGGACCTCGTTTTCCCGTCACGTCGCTGTATCCTGTTTGTCCACGGCTGCTTCTGGCACGGTCACGAGAATTGCCGCAAAGCACAGAAGCCGGCCACAAATCAACAATTCTGGGTCGCCAAGCTGGAAAAGAACTACGAGCGAGACCGCTTAAATCTCAGGGCCCTCCGCCGCCTCGGTTGGCGAGTCATGGTTGTGTGGGAATGCCAAACAGAAAATCTAAACAAGCTCACCCCAAAATTGTGTCGCTTCTTGAAATAGAGTTCAGTAAAATTCCCA
>Ga0105048_10004453_pt1 | contig 22821 bp, 20 predicted proteins | sample MAT05_FD_78382 | JGI IMG/M metagenome (GOLD analysis project Ga0105048, IMG submission 78382) | Freshwater microbial communities from Lake Fryxell liftoff mats and glacier meltwater in Antarctica - MAT-05 | ecosystem: Environmental > Aquatic > Freshwater > Ice > Liftoff microbial mat | place...
GACCGACGATGCGTGGCGTCGCCGCTGATCGAGGACACCAGCGCAATGGTCGCGCGCTACGACGCCGACAGCGCGCAGCACAGGGCATTTGTGGCTGCAACCTTTGCGCCAGACGCCATGCGCCTGGTGAGCGCGGCGATCCACTCCGATATCGATTGCATGCTCTACGTTGGCGTCAATCCGGTGGCATTCACGTCAGCGCGAAGCATGGAACGGCCACCTAAACCCGACGCTGCGCCAGCCGAGCCCGAAGGGTGCCTGGTACTGTTTTCCGGTGGCCAGGATTCGAGCACCTGCCTGGCCTGGGCGCTCGAACGCTTCGCGCGCGTCGAGACCATCGGCTTCGATTACGGCCAACGCCATGCGATCGAACTCGCCTGCCGGCAGCCGATCATCGATGCACTGAAGTCGCAGCAGCCCGACTGGGCCGCCCGCCTCGGGCCAGACCACCTGATCGACCTGGGGCTCATCGGGCGCATCAGCCAGACCGCGCTGACGCAGGAAATCGATATCCGCATGCTGCGCTCCGGCCTGCCCAACACCTTCGTGCCGGGGCGCAACCTGCTGTTCCTCACCGTGGCGGCAACGCTTGCCTATCGGCGCGGCCTGAATGTGCTGGTGGGCGGCATGTGCGAGACCGATTTCTCGGGCTATCCCGATTGCCGCGACGACACCATCAAGGCCCTGCAGGTCACGCTCAACCTGGGCATGGATAGTCGCTTGCGCATCGAGACGCCGCTGATGCGGATCGACAAGGCGGCCACCTGGGAACTGGCGCGGCAAATCGGCGGCGAACCATTGCTTGAGCTGATCGGTGAACTGACCCATACCTGCTATCTCGGCGAACGCGACCAGCGTCATGACTGGGGCTACGGTTGCGGTGAGTGTCCGGCGTGCGAGCTGCGTCGCAACGGCCACGCAAGGTGGCGCGCCGGGTTATTCTGAGGGGCAAGAGTTAGCGCTCGCCCAATTCGGCGGCATGCACCTCGGGCAAGGCCGATTGGCGGGTTTCGGGAAACCGCATGTAGCATAGCCTCGAGTGAGGCATGTTTCTGGCATGCTTGATGCAATGCTCAAAGCTACGCGGCCGGGACGCGGAATGCGGGAGCATTGCGCAAGCGTGCGACCGCATCATCAACCCTGTGCAAGCGTGACCAAGCGCGCGGCAGGATTGGGGTAAGCTTACGCTTCGCCACTTTTTCGCGGGCTCCTCCAGATGAAATTGATAGTCAAACATCGCTACCGCCACACCGACGCCGGCACCGGCGAACGGGTCGAGACGCGCCATCGCATGACCGCGGAAGCGGCCGCCGCCTCCGACATGGTCGATGCCGAGTTGATCGCGGATACCCGCGAAGAGCGCTACGTGAAAGACAATCCGAACGCCCACGGCTTCGGTCCGAATTTCGCGATTGCAGCCAAGCGCTGATTGTCAGCGCGGCAACCGCGGCGCGGCGCTGTTTCCACCGCACCCGAACGGCGGTGCCAGGAAGAGTCAGGTCGTGAACACGGCTTGAACTCTGGTTTCCAGATCAAGTTGCGTGAGCCACGTCATCGCCTGCTCGCGGTTCGCACCACACATCTCGGGCGCCGGCTGCAGGCCGCCGCAGCAGCTCGGCCGCAGTGGCGAGCTGAATATCGCGCAGCGATAGTCCACGGTGAGCTGAACGCAACGCACACCTGCCGGCTTGCCATCAGGCATGCCGGGAATCGGACTTGTGATCGAGGGCGCAATGCAACAGGCGCCGCAGCCGGCGCGGCACTCGTTACGCAGCACTGAGGGCACCGCGCCCGGTCTCGAACCGCCTACTTCACGCCCAGCTTCTGCTTCACATCCATGCCGACCTTCTTGTTGACGAATTGCGTGGTCGCCACTTTCGACAGATCGACGTCGCCCGCCTTGTACAGGCCGGCCTTGACCATCTTGTCGTAAAAATCCTTGATGCGCGCCTCGGACATCGCGCCGATGCCCATGGTCAACGCATCACCGGTATCGACAATCCCGAGTTTCCTTATCAGCGCGATCGATGCCTCGATCAGTTCATCGTTGGCCTCAGGGTTGGCCTTCTTGATCAAATCGTCGGCCGGCTTGCGATTGCCGTACAGGTAGTTGTACCAGCCGATGATCGAGCCTTCCATGAACTTGCGCACCGTCTCGGGTTTGTTGCGCACCAGATCCCAGCGCGTCTCCACCGTGGTCGAGTAGGTCGAAAACCCCTGGTCAGCCAAAAGGTGCACCACCGGATCGAAACCGGCCTGCTTGCGAATCGAGATCGGCTCGGAGATGCCGTAACCTTGCTGCACCGACTTCTTGTCGGCCAGGAACGGGCCGGCATTGAATCCGTAGGGCTTCAACTGTTCGTCACGAAACCCATGGTCGGCCTTGAGCCATTGCCAGAAGCTGAACTGTCCGTCCTTGGAAATGAAAACGGTCTGCGCCTTTTTCAGATCGTCCCAGCGGTCCATGCCCTGGCCGGGATGCGCGATCAGCACCTGCGGATCCTTCTGGAAGATGGCGCCCACCACCACCGTCGGTACGCCGTTCTTGACATGGTCGAACGACAGCAGCAGGTTACCGGCCATCAGGAAATCGATGCGGCCGGCCGCCAGCAGCGGCCGGTTGTTGACTTGCGGTCCGCCCTGCACGATCTCGACGTCCAGTCCGAGGCGCTTGTAGGTGCCATCGGCCAGGGCCTGGTAGAAGCCGCCGTGTCCGGCCTGCGCTTTCCAATTGCTGGAGAACACCACCTTTTCCTGCGCCCACGCGGCCTGGGAAGTGAGCAAAGCGGCGGCTACCAAAAGCAAGCGTTTCATTCCTGTCTCCCTTAAGTCAAAGCGAAAAAATCAAAAATCGGCACTCAGGGCTGCGCCATGTCAGGCGTCCAGCCACGGGTTTTCCCGGGGTTCATCAGGCCGTGCGGATCGGCGACGCGCTTGAATTCGATCTGCGATCGATCGATCTGCTTCATGCCGCCATCCTCGATAGTGTACACATGGGGATCGAACACCACGCAACCATCGGCCTCGAATTCGGCAATGATTTCATACAGCCGCTGGCGGTCGAAATAGGCCACCAGCGGCAGGCCGAATACCGCGTGTTCCCCGAACTGGCGCGCGAATTCGTGATGAAAGTAAAGCTCTTCGCCGTAGCGTTCCATCTGGCGCGCCACCAGCGCCGGATCAAACGGGGACGGATGGGCGATTTGCAGATAGGTGAAGCTGCGATCGTGCCTGAGCGCCATCAGCGTGGTGTGGTTGTAGGCGCACTCGAAGGCCGGCGGCAACTGCGCCGCGCGCACCGCATCTTCGTTCATGCAGAGTGTCTCGACGCCGCCAAAGCGCGCCGCCAGCGCGCGATAGTCGGCGATCTGCGCGGGGTTGACCATGGCGAACATGGCATCGCGGTCGGCTGGAAATCGCGCGCCCAGTACGCCGTAAAAACGCGCGAAGCGACGCTCCACGGTGGTCAAAAGGAACACGTCGATGGCGGCGCTGGCGGCCATGCCGAAGCCGAGCGTGCTGCCATAGTCGGGAAACAGCATGATGTGATGCAGCCAGTCGACCGCCGGTTTCAAGGCCAGCTCCAGGCGCGTGATGATGCCGTTGGTGCCGAAGGCGTGATGCACCTTTTGAATCTGCGCGCCCGAAAGTTCGATCACCTGCGGCGTTTCTTCGACGGTGACCACGCGAATCAGGCTCACATTGCCGGCATCCTTGAGAATGCCGTTGCGAATCGAGCCCACACCAGCGTAGCCGCCGGCGATGAAACCACCGATGGTCGCGATGTCGCGCGTCGAGGGGTACATCAGCGTTTCCTGGCCGCTTGCACGCACCGCACGTTCGAGCGCCATGATCATGATGCCGGCCTCGCACAACACATGGCCCGGCCTTACGGCCAGCACGCGATCAAGGCCGGTGATGTCGAGAATCACGCCGCCTTCCAAGGGCACGCACTGGCCATAGTTGCCGGTGCCGCCACCCCGTACGGTAAGCGGCACGCGCAGTTTGGCGCAGGCGGCCGCCACGCGTATCACTTCACTCTCGTCGCGCGGCCGCACCAGCAGGTCGCCGCGCTTGCCGTCGAGCAATTCAGTGAGAATGGGGCTGTACCAGAAATAGTCGCGCGAGGCCGCCGCCAGGCGATTCGCCTCCGTGCTCATCTCGATACCTTCAAGCGCGGCGATCAGCCCCGCCCGGTCTGTTTCACGCACTGACATCAACCATCTCTCCTTGACGGATCAGGGTACGCCCGGCCGGCGCCTTGCCGCCCGGGCTCAACAGTTCGGCCATGTCGCGCCCGCCGAACAGCAGCCAGTCGGCGGGCGCGCCGACGGCGAAAGGATCGCCCCGCTCAAGCCCCATGGCCGCTGCGGGCGCCGTGCTGACCGCATCCAGCCAGCCTTGCGGTGCCTTAAGATGCGCCAGCATTACCGCTTTCTCGAAGGTATCGAGCAGGTCATAGCCGCCGTATGGATAGAAGGTATCAGCGACATTGTCGGTAGCGAAGCAGACCCGCACGCCGGCGGCGCGCGCCTCGTTGACCAGGGTGATGCCCCGTTCAATCGGCGTGCCGCGCCAGCTACCCTGCAGATAGGCATTCGTGGTGGGCAAGGCAACCAGCGTGATGCCGGCCGCGGCACAGGCATCGAGTGTGCGCAAAGCCTGATCGCGCGGCTGCACCGACAGCGAGCAGGCGTGCCCGCACACCACCCGCCCGCTCATGCCGTAAGCGAGCGTCAGCGCGGCAATCGCAGCAAGACCGCAGGCGTCGGCATGCAGACCTTCATCGACGTGAAAGTCGAGCGCGATGCCGGCCTCGGCGGCCGCGCGAAAAACCCGTTCAAGGCCGGCTTGCGCTTCCGGCTGACGGTAGACAAAGGCCCCCATGATCGCGCCGGCTGCGGCCAGGCGGCGCGCGATGCCGGCGGCCACACCATCGACTACGAGCATGTCGATCGGCGCCAACGCTACCGCCTGCAACTCCACCCGGCCGGCCCACTGACGTCGCGCATCCTCGAACACCGCCAGCGACAGCGGCTCCGCCACAGTGAACCAGTCGAGATGGGTACGCATGGCGCGCGTGCCGTGACGCCAGGCTTCGGCCAGGGCGCGCTGCATGCGTGCGGCCACCTGCAGGGCGGTCCAGCCGGCGCGGTGCACCGCCATGCGCTCGATGGCGGCGAACAGGTCGCCATCGACCGCACCGGTTTCGCCGATCACGTAGCTCTTGTCGATATGCGTATGGATGTCGGCGAAGCATGGCAGCAACAGACCGCCACGCGCGTCATGCGGCACACAGCCTGGGGGCCATGCAAGCGAACCAACCGCGCCGATCCGCGCCACCCGACCTTCGCTTAAAAGCACGTCGGCAAGCCAGGTATCCGCAGCACCACTGACGCGCGCGTTGCAGATTGCCAGCATCAGCGATCGCCCTTCATCTCGGATTCATGCCACTTGCCAAGCGCCAGGCGGGCGACCCAGTTGAAGAGGAAATAGATCGCGATCCCGGTCAGGGACACCAGCACCAGCGCGGCGAACATCTTCGGGATTTCGGTACGGAAACTCGATTCGAGAATGCGTGAAGCCAGCCCGGTTTCCTTGCCGGCCGAGCCGGCGGCGAATTCTGCCACCACCGCGCCGATCAGGCTCAGGCCGCCGGCGACCTTGAGGCCGGCGATGAAATACGGCAAGGCACTCGGAATCAACAGGCGGCGCAGGCGCTGCCAGGGGCTGGCGCGATACAGGGTGAACAGGTCGCGCAGGTTGTGATCGGCGGAGCGCAGGCCGATGACGGTGTTGGAGAGAATCGGGAAAAACGCCACGATCCAGGCGCAGATCAGAAGCGCCGCGGTAGTGCTGTCGATATAGATCAGGATCAGCGGCGCGATCGCCACGATCGGCGTCACCTGCAGGATGATGGCGAACGGAAACAGCGATACCTCGACCCATTTCGACAGCGCGAACATGATCGCCAGCAACACGCCGCCGGCGACGGCGAGAAACAGCGCGCCGAAGGTGATCTTCATGGTGAAGACCCATGACGTCATCAGCGAACCCAGGTTGTCCCACAGGGTTTGCAGCACCAGGAGCGGCCCGGGCAATATGTAGTGCGGAATGGCGTTGATGCGCACCACCGCCTCCCAGCCGATCAGCGCAGCGGCGAAGATCGTCAGCGGCACGCCGATGCGCACCGCGCGCGAATCGGCGACCGCGGCCGGCCGGGTGGGGCCGCTCATGTATCTGCCGCGCCCGCGCCGTGCAGCGCATTCGACACTTCGATGCACCACTGGCTGTAGCGCGGCGTGGTGCGAAACGCATCGCCGCGCGGATAGGGTTCGTCGATCGCGATGTCGGCGATCACCCGCCCGGGGCGTCGGCCCATCACCACGATGCGGCTCGACAGGTAAACCGATTCGTAGATGCTGTGGGTGACGAAGATGGTGGTGAAGCCGAATTCCTGCCACACCCGCAGGGTGTCGTTGTTGAGCTTGAAGCGGGTCATCTCGTCGAGCGCGGCGAAGGGTTCGTCCATCAAGAGGAGCTTGGGACGGGTCACCATGGCGCGCGCAATGGAGACGCGCATCTTCATGCCGCCGGAAAGTTCGCGCGGATACACCTGCGCGAAGGCGGCAAGACCCACGTTCGCCAGCGCAGCTTCAACCAGCGGGCGTGCCTGGGCACGCGACATGCCCTTCAATTGAAGCGGCAGCCACACGTTGTCGAACACCACTGCCCACGGCATCAGGGTCGGTTCCTGGAACACGAAACTCAACTCGTGCGCATGATCGCTGCCCGCTGGTGTCTGCGGCCAGTCGATGCGGCCGGCGGTGACCGGCGCCAGGCCCGCGATCATGCGCAGGGCAGTGCTCTTGCCGCAGCCCGAGGGGCCCAGGAAACTCACGAACTCGCGCTCGCGGATGGCAAGCGTCAGGCCTTTGAGCGCCTGGGTGCCGTTAGCGTAGCGCTTCTCGACCTGCTCCAGGCGAATCAGGTCACTCATGCGGCATAAGGCGCGGGCGCGGCCGTGAGGGTATGCGGCGGCAGCTGCGCGATTTCAGCCAGCAAGGCGGCAAAGCGCCGGCCGACGAAGTCGAGCGCGGCGCGGCCGGTTGCGGCGGTGGCCGCCAGGGCATTGCCGGCGGCGCCCTTGGGATTCAAATCCTGCATCTGCCAGCCCAGCTTGGCGGCCTGACCATTGCCCAGGAGCGCGAATTGCGCGGCGCGTGCTTCGCTTGAGGAAACGAAATTCTCGGCCAGGCGCATGTCGACCAGTTGTGGGGTGAGTGAGAGCATCATCGCGGTTTCGAGTTCGCCGGCATGGATGCCGAAGCGCATCTCGTGCTCGCTGATCAGGCCATCGGGCAGGCCCAGGCCATACCAGTTGCAGGCAAACACCATCATGTCATGCCTGGCACGCAAGTCACGTGCCACGATATCCATCACCGACACCTGGCCGCCATGCGAATTGAACAGCACCAGCTTTCGCACACCGCTTGCCGCCACGCAGGCACCGATCTCCATCCAGTTGGCGACAAGCGTGCCGGCCGAGAGCGACAGCGTGCCCGGAAAACGCGCATGCTCATTGCTTTTGCCGACTTGCTGGGTCGGCAGGAAGAGCGCACCGATCTCGGCCCCGATGTGCGGCAGGGCCGCGGCGATCACGCCGTTGATGATGGTGGTATCGACCGACACCGGCAGGTGCGGACCGTGCTGCTCGATGGCGGCCACCGGCAGGACGGCGATGAGTTCTTCGCAGCGCAGTTGGGCAAATTCACGTGCGGTGTAGTCGGCCCAGAATCGGCTCTTGTATGGCATGGCGGGCGTCCGGAAAGGTTCGCCCGATTATAGTCAGCGCCTGCGGCGCCAGCGTAAACCTGGCGCGTCACGCGCACGCCCTGCACGACCCTCTTCACCATCCGCGCCAGCAGACTTTAAGGCGCGGGCTCAAGCTCCAGCAACAGCGTGCCGGCACTGACTTGCGCCCCATGTTCGACCAGCACCTGCTTGACCACCGCGGCCATCGGTGCCGTCGATGGATGCTCCATTTTCATGGCCTCGAGAGCAAGCAAGGGCGCCCCTTTTTCAACTTTCTGGCCGGCGCTCACGAACAAGGCGACGATGCGGCCCGCCATTGGCGCACGAATCAGGACCGCCAGAGCGCTGTCGGCCGAGGCAGCGGCTGTCAGCGAGCGATCCGCGATCACGCTCTGCACGCCGGCCACGCCGACGTACAGGTCATCGCCATCTAGCACGAAGGCGATTGATTCACGCCCGCGCTCGCCGGACACACGCATGTGCCCGGCCGCGCATTCCAGCAATTCGAACGCCTCGATCGCGGCCGCGCAACTCAGGCGATAACGCGCGCCACCCATGGCCTCTAGGGCAACCGCCGCCTCGACACCGTCGATCAAGAGCTTGAGATTGACCGGCCACGGCATCGGCAAGGCCACTGCCCGGGGATCGTGTCCGTGGCGTGCCGCGCGCGCGCAGTAAGCAAGCAGCGCCGCCAGGGTCGGGCGCAGGGCACTGCTGGCAGCCAGCAGTGCCGGCAGGTGTTGGCCGACAAAGCCGGTGGTGGCGCCGCCCTCGGCGAAGGTCTGGTGCGCCAGCGCGGCGACCAGGAATTCCTGGTTGGTACGCACACCCAGCACCTGCGCGGCACGCAGCCCGCGCGCCAGGCGCTCACGCGCGCTGTCGCGATCCGCACCGTGGGCCACGAATTTGGCGATCATCGAATCGTAGTAAGGCGAAATCCGTGAGCCGCTCGCCAGTGCATGATCGACCCGCAGGTCGCCGCAGGCATCGATGTTCCATGCCAAGAGCGCACCGCTTTGCGGCAGGAAGTCACGCGCCGGATCCTCCGCACACAAGCGCGCCTCAATCGCGTGGCCACCACTTTCAAAGCGCTTGAGGATGGCCTCCTGCGAGGTCTCCGGCAGCGGCTCGCCGCGCGCCACGCGAATCTGCCATTCCACCAGGTCATAGCCGGTCAGTGCCTCGGTCACCGGGTGCTCCACCTGCAGGCGGGTATTCATTTCCATGAAATAGAAATGCTTGTGCGCATCGAGCAGGCATTCGATGGTGCCGGCACCGCGATACTTGATGGCGCGCGCCGCCGCCACCGCCAGCGCCCCCATGCGGCGCCGCAGGTGATGGCCGTCGGCACCGGCGAAGGCGGGCGAAGGGGCTTCCTCGATCAGCTTCTGGTGCCGCCGCTGCACCGAACAATCGCGCTCGCCCAAGTGCACCACATGCCCGTGATCGTCGGCGAATACCTGGATTTCGATATGCCGCGGCAGAATGATCGCCTGCTCCAGCAAAACCGTCGAGGAGCCGAAGGCGGTGCGTGCCTCCGAGCAGGCGCTGGTCAATGCAGCCTCGAAATCTTCCGCCGCTTGCACCAGGCGCATGCCGCGCCCGCCGCCGCCCGCAGTGGCCTTGATCATCAGCGGGTAGCCGAGGCGCTGCGCTTCGGCCTTGAGCGTGGCGTCGGTCTGGTCGTCACCGTCGTAACCCGGCACGCAGGGCACATCGGCTGCGCGCATCAGGCGCTTGGCCTCGCCCTTGTCGCCCATGGCACGCATGGCCGAAGGCGGCGGGCCGATCCAGATCAGGCCGGCGTCGATCACGGCTTCCGCAAAGGCCGCGTTCTCGGCCAGGAAGCCGTAGCCGGGATGCACCGCCTCGGCGCCGGTGGCAAGGGCGGCCGCGACAATCGCCTTGATATTCAGGTACGAATCGATCGGCTGCGGCGCGCCGATGCGTACCGCGGCGTCGGCGCATCGCACATGGGCGGCATCGACATCGGCATCGGAATACACCGCGATCACGCGGTGGCCCATGCGCCGCGCCGTGCGCATCACCCGCAGCGCGATCTCGCCTCGATTGGCAACCAGAATGGCATCGAACATGTGACCGCTCCGCGCTTTAGGGTCGGGCCACGCCGAACTGCAGCGGGCGCACACAACGCCGTGCGGCCTGGTCGCAGATCGACAGGCTCAGGGCCAGCACGGCGCGGGTATCGCGCGGATCGATGATGCCGTCGTCGAGCATCAGGCTGGAGGTGGCGATCGCGCTTTGCTGGCGCTCGAATGTTTCGATGATCGCCTGCGCCTGTGCCGCCAGCGCCGCCTCGTCGATGGCAATGCCCTTGCGCTTCGCGCCAGCCTCGGCGACGATGCGCATGGTCATTGCCGCCTGCTCGCCGCCCATCACTGCGGTGCGCGCATTGGGCCATGAAAACAGGAAACGCGGCTCGTAGCCACGCCCGCACATGCCGTAGTTGCCGGCGCCGAACGAGGCGCCGCACATCACGGTCAGTTGCGGTACGTTCGCGTTGGTCACCGCCTGGATCATCTTCGAGCCATGCTTGATCATGCCGTTCTGCTCGTAACTCTTGCCCACCATGTAGCCGGTGGTGTTCTGCAGGTAGATGATGGGCGTGCCGCTCTGGCAGCAGGCCTGGATGAAATGGGTCGCCTTGTTGGCGCCATCCGGGTCGAGCGGGCCGTTGTTGCTGATGATGCCCACCGGCTGCCCCTCGATCGCGGCCTGGGCGGTCACCGTGGCCGCACCGTACAAGGCCTTGAACTCCAAAAAATCGGAGTCGTCGACGATGCGCAGAATCACCTCGCGCATGTCGCTCGGTTTCTTGCCGTCGGCCGCCATCAGGCCCAGCAGTTCTTCGGCCACGTAGCGCGGCGGCTTGAACCTGCCGGCAGGCGAGTTGGCCGGCGCCAGATGGCGCTGCCAGCCCAGCCGCCCCACCACCTCGCGCGCCAGACCGATGCCGTCACGGTCGTCCTCGGCCAGGTATTCGCCCACCCCGGATACCGCGGTGTGCATCTCGGCGCCGCCCAATTCCTCTTCAGTGGCGATCTCGCCGGTTGCCGCCTTCAACAAGGGCGGGCCGGCAAGAAATGCGCGCGCGCGTCCGCGCACCATGATCACGTAGTCCGACAGCCCCGGCATGTAGGCGCCGCCGGCGGTGGACGAGCCATGCACCACGGTGACCACCGGCAACCCGGCCGCCGACAGGCGCGCCAGGTTGCGAAAGATCGCCCCGCCGCGCACGAAGGTGTTCACCTTGTATTGCAGCAGATTGGCCCCGGCCGACTCCACCAGGTGCACGAAGGGCAGGCGATTCTCCAGCGCAATGGTCTGCGCGCGCAGCATCTTGTCCAAGCCCATCGGCCGGATCGAGCCGGCCTCGATGCCGGCATCCGAAGCGACGATCACGCAGCGCACGCCGGCCACCCAGCCGATGCCGGTGATCGAACCGCCACCGGGAATGCTTTTCAAAAGATCGCTGTTGTCCTGCCCGTAGCCGGCCAGCGACGACAGCTCCAGATAGCTGCTGCCAGGGTCGATCAGCAAGGCCAGGCGGTCGCGCGGCAGCAGTTGGCCGCGCTTTTCGAACAAGGGGCGCGACTGCGCCGAGCGCTCGCGCGTGCGCTGCTCCAGCGCACGCACCTCGGCCAAGAGGCGCAGCATGTGGTCGCGGTTGACGCGATAGGCGTCGTTGTGGGCGACCAGGCGCGATTCGATGATGGGCATATTCAGGCGTTGACGGGGAGTTCAATAAGTTTGAGTCGCGGCTCAAGGTCGCGAATCCGCGCAAAATCCCTATCCTCGGTCAAAAGCGGCATGCCGTGTTCCACCGCCACTGTGGCGATCAGGCAATCAACCGAAGAACGAATGGTGATTCCCGACCACCGGCATCGTGCGTAAAGATGTGCAGCCGCGATCGCCGCAGCCGCAGCGTCCCGCGCGTGCAGAAGTTCGACAGCACCGAGGCTTCTTTTCAAAACCGAAAATTCGGCTTGGTCATGCGTACCTTGCAGGACTTCCTGCACGATGACCGGGGTGACGAACACTTGTTCGCGCTCGCGCATGGCTCGCTTCAAAAGCGGCCAGGCACGCCCGCGCTTGCGTGAAAAGAAATCGATCCACACCGTGCTGTCGACGATCATCGGTGATCCGCGAGACGATCCCCGTAAGTCGCCTTCGGATCGTAGTCCGCGTCGATCAGGCCCTTGCCTTCGAGGGCAAGCAACTCCGAATAATCCGGCGGTCCCTTGACCAGCGCGGTCAACGCCTGATGGATAACGTCACGCTTGGTCTTCGCGCCGACTTTTTTCATCGCCTTGGCGATGAGTTTGTCGTCGATTTCCACATTGGTGCGCATGCCTACACCTTGCTGTGTATGGGATACACAAAGTATAGCGTGGCCTTGCCGTGTGAACCGGGCTGATCGCCGCCACCTGCATCGACGGGACCTGGCCGTTGGGGTCGACATTGACCCGCGGCGCCAAAAGGCTGCCGTCGGGATGCCGCTGCGCCCTGCCTTCGTTCAGCCGCCGCGATCCCTCGTCCGGCGCTTAAGGTAGCCACGCTCCGCCGGGTCACGCACCAGACCCAGCGCTGCCGCATAAGCTTCGCGCGCCTCGCCAAGCCGGCCCAGGCGGCGCAGCAGGTCGGCGCGCGCCGCCGGCAACAGGTAATAGCCTTGCAGCTCTTCACGACCTGCAAGCCGCGCGATCATTTCCAGCCCGTGCTCTGGACCCTCGGCCATTGCCAGCGCCACCGCGGCGTTGAGCTCGACCACCGCCCCTGGCTGTTCCTGCAGCAGGCCACCATAGAGGGCGGCGATCTGCTTCCAGTCGGTATCGAGCGCCCGCTCCGCCTGCGCATGCAATGCGGCAATCGCCGCCTGCAACTGGTAAGGCCCGCGCCGCCGCAAGGCCAGCGCGCGATCGAGCAGTGCCATGCCTTCGCTGATGGCGGCCCGATCCCAGCGCCCGCGGTCCTGCTCCTCGAGCGACACCAGCGCGCCGGCCGCGTCGATCCGTGCCTCACGCCGCGCATGGTGCAGCAGCATCAGGGCCAGGAGGCCGATCACCTCGGGTTACTGTGGCATCAATTCAACCATCAGGCGCGCCAGCCGGATCGCCTCGACGCACAGGTCGGTGCGGATCAGTTGCGGCGTCTCGGTGGCGGCGTAGCCTTCGTTGAACATCAGGTACACCACGCTCAGCACCGCCGCCAGCCGCTCCGGCAACAGCTCCTGCGCCGGTACCACATAAGGAATCCGCGCTTCGCGAATCTTTTTCTTGACCCGCACCAGGCGCTGCGCGGTGGTCGCCTCGGGTTCGAGAAAGGCGCGCGCGATCTCGCGGGTCGACAGCCCGCACAGGGTGCGCAGCGCCAACGCCATTTGCGCGCCCTGGCCGATCGCCGGGTGACAGCAGGTGAATATCAGACGCAAGCGCTCGTCTTCGACACCGGAGACGTTAGCCGGGTCAGCGTCTGCACAGGCCGCTTCCGGCGCGGCCAGATCCGGTGGCTCGTCGGTAAAGGCCGGCTCGCTGCGTCACCACATCCCGCGCTAGTGCGCTGGTTTGCGCAGCGCCCGCCCTCCACGCTCTACTTGAGCGTGCTGACGCTGGGCGAAATCCGCAAGGGCGTGGAGGCTGTAGCCGACCCGCAACGGCGCCATGCATTGCTGGATTGGCTTGAGACCGAACTGCCGGCGTTTTTTTCCGCTCGCATCCTGCCCGTGGATGCCGGCGTCGCCGGCCGCTGGGGGCATCTGCTGGCGCGTGCGGGAAGGCCGTTGCCGGCCATCGACAGCCTGTTGGTCGCCACTGCGGCGCATCACTCGCTTGCCCTGGTTACACGCAATCTGCGCGACACTCAAAACCTCGGCGTGGATGTGATCGACCCGTGGGTCGAATAACCAGGCCCAGGTTTCGGTAAAGGCTCCCTAAGCCGCCTTCATCGGCAGCACATTCGCCGCCAGCGTGTCGGTGGAAACCCCGAACACCCGCGCTTTCAGCTTGGCCAACTCGTCGCGCATCTGCGCCGCTTTCTCGAATTCGAGGTTCCTGGCAAATCCCAGCATCTGCTTTTCCAGCTGCGCGATCTGTTTGGAGATCTGCTTCTCGTTCATCGCCTCGAACCTGGCGGATTCCCTGTCTTCGTCGGCGTGCGCCTTCAAAGCCTTGGTGTCGTACACGCCGTCGATGATGTCGCGAATCCGCTTGGCCACCCCTACCGGCGTGATGCCGTGCAGCAGGTTGTAGGCCACCTGTCTGGTGCGCCGACGATCGGTTTCACCGATCGCCTTCTGCATCGAGTCGGTGACCCGGTCGGCGTAGAGGATCGCGGTGCCGTTGATGTGGCGTGCGGCGCGACCGATGGTCTGGATCAGGCTGCGCTCCGAGCGCAGGAAGCCTTCCTTGTCGGCATCCAGGATCGCCACCAGCGAGACCTCGGGAATGTCCAGCCCCTCGCGCAGAAGGTTGATGCCCACCAGCACATCGAACACCCCCAGGCGCAGGTCGCGGATGATCTCGACCCGCTCCACGGTATCGATGTCCGAATGCAAATAGCGCACCTTGACCTTGTGCTCGGCCAGGTATTCGGTCAATTGCTCGGCCATGCGTTTGGTCAGGGTGGTCACCAGCACGCGCTCGCCGACAGCCACCCGCAGGCCCACCTCGGACAACAGGTCGTCGACCTGGGTCGAGGCCGGGCGCACCAGCAGGGCCGGATCGACCAGCCCGGTGGGGCGCACCAGTTGCTCGACCACTGCAGCGCCGCTCTGGCGCTTTTCGTAATCGGCCGGGGTGGCGGAAACGAATACGGTCTGGCGCATCATGCGCTCGAATTCCTCGAACTTGAGCGGCCGGTTGTCCAGTGCCGAAGGCAGGCGGAAGCCGTAGTTGACCAGGTTCTCCTTGCGTGAACGGTCGCCGTTGTACATGCCGCCCAACTGGCCGGTCAGCACATGCGACTCATCCAGAAACATCAGCGCGTCTTTCGGCAGATAGTCGATCAGGGTCGGCGGTGCCTCGCCCGGACCGCGCCCGGAGAGGTGGCGCGAGTAGTTCTCGATGCCCTTGCAGAAGCCGATCTCGGCCATCATCTCCAGATCGAAGCGGGTGCGCTGCTCGATGCGCTGCGCCTCCACCAACTTGTTCTCGGCCACATACTGGTCGATGCGCGCGCGCAATTCGAGCTTGATCGCCTCCACCGCGCGCAGCGTGGTCTGGCGCGTGGTCACATAGTGGCTGCCGGGATACACCGTGAAACGCGGCACCTTCTGGCGAATATGCCCGGTCAGCGGATCGAACAGCTGCAGGCTCTCGACCTCGTCGTCGAACAGTGAAAGACGCAGCGCGGTCTCGTTGTGCTCGGCCGGAAACACGTCGATCACGTCGCCGCGCACGCGGAAGCTGCCGCGCGAAAAATCCATGTCGTTGCGGGTGTACTGCATGGCCGTCAGGCGCACGATGATGTCGCGCTGCGACAGCTTGTCCCCCACCCGCAGGGTCAGCACCATCTTGTGATAGTCCTCGGGGTCGCCGATGCCGTAGATGGTCGAGACGGTGCCTACGATGATGCAGTCGCGCCGCTCCATCAGCGACTTGGTGGCCGACAGGCGCATCTGCTCGATGTGCTCGTTGATCGAGGAATCCTTCTCGATGAACAGGTCGCGCGAGGGCACATAGGCCTCGGGCTGGTAATAGTCGTAATAGCTGACAAAGTACTCGACCGCGTTATGCGGAAAGAATTCGCGAAATTCCGAATACAGCTGCGCGGCCAGGGTCTTGTTGGGCGCCAGCACCAGCGCCGGGCGCCCGGTGCGCGCGATCACCTGCGCCATGGTGTAGGTCTTGCCCGAGCCGGTCACGCCCAGCAGGGTCTGGAATGACAGGCCGTCATTGATGCCTTCAACCAGCTTGTCGATCGCCTCGGGCTGGTCACCGGCCGGCTGGAACGGCTCGAACAGCTGGAAGGGGCTGCCCGGAAAGGTGCGCAAGGTCATGTGAACGGTCCGGCGTTGACGAACCTGCAATTTTAACAAGCGTACTGCGGCAAACCGCAAGAAACTGCCCCCTGGCGAGCGCTTTGACAAGAGTTTCCCGGCGCGCCGCAGCAATGCGCGCGCAAACTTCAAGCCCGATGGTTCCAACGCCGCCTGGTTCCTGGCGCTCGAACGCGGCTATTACAAGGAAGCGGGCCTCGATGTCACCCTCGATACTTCCGGCGGCACCGTTGATGTGATCACCCGCCTGGCGACCAACGCCTACGACATCGGCTTCGCCGACATCGGCGCGGTGATCGAGTTTGCTGCCCGCAATCCCGGCCAGGCACCGCTGGCGACCCTGGTGCTCTACGACCGTTCGCCGCTGGCGGTGGTGGCGCTGAAGAAATCCGGCATCGCCAAGCCCGCCGACATCGTCGGCAAGGTGATTGGCGCGGCTGCCGCTGGCCATCACCCACGCGTCGCGCTGCATGGTAGTGACCGACCTGCCGGGATAGGGACTCACCCAAGCAGTCAGCGGGTCGGGTAAACCGCTCCTGCAAGACAGCGCGTCACGCAGACATGTCGTTCGACCATGCGCAGGCCGGTGACCTGCCCGGCGTTTTCCCGGCACTTGCAGCGCCCCTCTGGCGCCAGCGCTGCCCGCGCTTGCAAGAATCAGCCCGAACTCTTCTGGCGAATCGCCAGGATCGCCTGGTTGCGCAGCGTCTTCAACAGATTGAGTTCGCCGTCGGCGAAGCGCAGGCGCCCGGCCTGGGCATGGTCGGCATAGATCAGTGCCACCGGCTTCTTGTTGATCGCCACCGGGAACAGCACGAAGCCGTGCGCACTCAAGCTGCGGCGGTACCAATCCGGGATATAGGGGCGAATCTTGGCGGATTCGCAGTCCTCGATGCAGATGTCGGCCAGCTTGCTGATGGCGCCGTAGAACACATCCTTGGAGGGTTCCAGCGGTATCTGGAAGCCGCGCTTGATGATGGCATCGGTCTGATCGCCGAAGCCCAGCCGCGCGCGCAGGCTGTTGGATGCCGGATCGCGGGTGCACAGCATCACACGGTTGAAGCCGATGGCGCGGTACATGGTTTCGAGGATGATGCGCAGCACGTCGTTCAACTGGAAGTCGGCGGCCAAGGTGCTGGTGATGTCCTGGATGCCGGCCGCGAGCATGTGGGCGCGTGCCGCAGGTTCCAGCGACGGCGCCGTCAGCAACATGTCGGGAGTAACGGTGTTGAGCATGGTTTCGGCCATGCTCGCGTCTTCGGTGGTCAGCCCGCCAGGCGACGCCGCAGACAGGCCGGCCGCAGCTCCTGCCTGCACGCTCCGAGCCGCACCAGCGGCGCTGCTGTCAGCGTCGGTAGCAGGGGTTGCGCGCGGCGTGGCACTCAGCGCCGCCTGCGCGCTGCCGCCCGCACCCGCCACGGCCGCGGTTGCGGCGGCCTTCCTGGCCGGTTCTTCGCGCACCATGGCTGCATTGAGGGCGTGTATGCCCTGCATGAATGCGCCGGAATTCATCGGCAGGCCGAGCGACCTGATTTCGCCGGTGAAGGCTTCGGCGGAGGTTTCCAGCAAGGCCGTCAACGTGCCGTTTTTCAGGCCGAAATCCTGGCCGTACTCCGTTTCAATCGTACCCAGCAGCGCGTCGCGCGCCTTGCCGGCCGGCACCACCACCGCGTCCGCCAGGCGGTTCGACAGGTCCGACAGGGCGCGCAGCCTGGATCCCTCGGTGCTGCCCACACCGCGTGTGGTGGCTGCCTTCATCGAGGCGACGATGCCCTGCGGCAGGTTCCAATACCTGGCCACCCCCAGGCCCAGATCGCTGTAGCTCATGCCCAGCACTTCAACGGCGGCCAGATCCTCGGCGATGCCGCGCGCCTTGGCCACCCTTGTGACCTCGCAGGATTCGTCGTGCAGGTAGAACACCGCCAACAAGCGGCCGAGCCGATGAAACATCGAGCAGATGAAGGCTTCTTCCAGGTTGCCCATGCCCAGCCTGGGCGTCAGCTCGCGCGACACCACGCCGCTGAAGTAGCTGGAGGTGACGTGATCCTTGAGGTCGGCCGCCTGCGCCTTGTTTTGCAGGTGCTCGAACAGCATCAGCGAGAGTGCCGCGTTGCGCACCTTCTGGAAACCGAGGATCGAGACGGCGCGCGAAATGGTGCTGACCGAGCCGCCGAACTGCTGGAAATAGGCGGTGTTGACCATGCGCAGCAGCTTGTTGGTGAGCGACACATCCTTGAGGATGACGTCGGCCAGCGCATCGCTTCGCTCGTTTTCGGAGGCCACCAGCTTGTTGACCGTCGAGATGGTCGATGAGAGCACCGGGAAATCGCTCTTGTAGCGCATGCGGCGCAGCAGAAAGTCGAGGGTGGCGCCGTCGCCGCCGCCGGCGGCCGCCTGCTGCGGCTGCGGATTGGCATATTCGCTGAGCGCCGCCAGCATCGCCGCGGCGCTGGCGTAGCGTGCCAGCGGGTCTTTTTCCAGCGCCCGCATCACGATCGCTTCAAGCTTCTCGTCGATCGCCTGATTGCGCGTCGAGGGCCGGGCGAAGGGCTCCTTGACGATCGCATACATGGTCTGGTGGTGGGTCGCGCCCTTCACCGCCGCTGCCCCGGTGAGCATTTCGTAGAGCACCATGCCGGCGGCGAACACGTCGCAGCGCGGCGAGAATGCCGCGCCCGACAGGTATTCGGGCGCCATGTAGCTGGGGGTGCCCGACAATCCCTGCTGGCCGGTCTTGCCGGCCTCGACCTGGGTGTGGCTGGCGATGCCGAAATCCATCACGCGCGGCACGCCTTCGCGCGTGATCATGATGTTGGCCGGCTTGAGGTCGCGATGCACCACGCCGGCCTCGTGCGCGTAATCGACGCCGGCCAGAAGCCCGCAGGCGATGCGCACCGCGTCGTGCGGCGCCACTGTGCCGCTATCGCCAATCAGGTCGCCCAGGGTCTGCCCTTCGACATATTCGAACACCAGGTAGGGCACGCCGGCGTCCTCGCCGGCATCGAACAACGCCACGATGTTCGGGTGCGAGAGCTTGCCGACGATGCGCGCCTCGGCCAGCATGACTGCGGTTTCATGCGCGCGCGCGCTCTCGGCCACCTTGTCCAGCCGCAGCGTCTTGACGGCGACGCGACGATCCAGGTGGGTGTCTTGCGCCAGGTACACCGTGCCCTGGGCGCCACGCCCAAGCGTGCTCACGATATCGAATCGCCCGATGCGTGCAACGTCCATCACGGCCGCCATAGAGTTCTCTCCCGGAAATGCGCAGGGAAGTGTTGTTACGCCGGCCGCAAGCGCGAGCGCACCGGCCTGCTGCGTGCCGGGGTTTCCCTGATGCAGGCAGTTTAGGGCGCTGCCAGCCTGGCCCGGGAGATGAACAGAGCCATGCGGGGCCACTTGTTCAAGGCTTTGAGCATCGCCCTGGCTGCGGCAGGTCAAAAGCGCGCGGGCCCGACGCCGGATCGCGGTCCGGCGTGGAGTAAAATTCTGCGTTGCATTTCGAACCCGTCATGCGTCCCCGCGTCGCGCCCCTGCAAGCCGCAAACTACAGGTCTTCACCATGAACGCACCCGTGCCCGTGTCAGTTTTTGCCCACATCGAACTCGCGCCCAAGGACCCGATCCTGGGCGTCACCGAGACCTTTGTCGCCGACCGAAATCCGCGCAAGGTCAACCTCGGGGTTGGCGTGTATAGCGACGACAACGGCCGGGTGCCGCTGCTGGCCTGCGTGAAGACGGCCGAAGAACAATCGCTCAAGCAGGGCGCGCCCAAGACCTACCTGCCGATCGACGGCCTGGCCGCCTACGACCGTGCCGTGCAGGGCCTGCTGTTGGGCAGCGACAGCGAACTGATCAAGGCCGGCCGCGTGCTCACCGTGCAGGCGCTGGGCGGCACCGGCGGCCTCAAGGTCGGCGCCGATTTCCTGCGCAAGTTCGGCAGCTCGGACGAAGTATGGATCAGCGACCCGAGCTGGGAGAACCATCGCGCGCTGTTCGAATACGCCGGCTTTACCGTGAAGAACTATCCCTACTACGACGCTGCCACCCACGGCCTTAATTTCGCCGGCATGCGCGCGGCGTTGGCCGCCATGGCGCCCGGAACCATCGTGGTGCTGCATGCCTGCTGCCACAACCCGACCGGGGTGGATCTGACTGCGGCGCACTGGACCGAGGTGATCGAACTGGTGCGTTCGCGCAACCTGGTGCCTTTCCTCGACATCGCCTACCAGGGCTTCGGCGACGGCATCGATGCCGACGGCGAGGTGGTGCGGCGCTTCGCGGCGGCCGATATCCCGATGCTGATTTCCAGCTCGTTCTCGAAATCGTTCTCGCTCTACGGCGAGCGCATCGGCGCGCTCACCATGGTGACCGGCAGCAGCGAGGAAGCCGCGCGCGTTCTTTCGCAATTGAAGCGCGTGATCCGCACCAACTATTCCAACCCGCCGACCCACGGCGGGCAGGCGGTGGCGATGGTGCTTGCCACCCCGGAACTGCGCAAGCTGTGGGAAGAAGAGCTGGGCCAGATGCGCGTGCGCATCAAGGAAATGCGGCGCGCCCTGGTGGACAAGCTCAAGGCACGGGTGCCGGGGCGCAATTTCGACTTCGTGCTGGCGCAGCGCGGCATGTTTTCCTATTCCGGCCTGACCAGTGCGGAAGTGCTGCGCCTGCGCAGCGAGTATGCCATCTACGCGATCGAGACCGGGCGCATCTGCGTGGCCGCGCTCAACAGCAAGAACATCGATTACGTGGCCGATTCGATCGCCAGTGTGATCGCGTAAGGCAGCGCAGGCTTTTGGTGGAAAAAGCCCGCGCGGGCGCGGGTTTTGGGTGGAAAAAGCCCGCGCGGGCGCGGGTTTTTTTAATTACCGAACAGCTTGCCGATCTTGTCGCCCAGGCTGGAGCCGGCCGCAGTGCCCACGCCCGGCAGCAGCACCGACCCGATCGCCGCCCCGGCCAGCGCGCCCCTGGTAGGCAGCAGCATCGGCTCAGCCACGGTGCCGGATAGAGCCAGCGGCATGCCGATAAAGCCACCGCTGCCCTTCAAGTCAACCTCCACCCGGCCCGACAGGCGCTTGGCCGCGCTCACATCGATATTGGCCTTGGCATCGAGCACGCCGGAGACCACCTTCACATTGCGCAGCCGCAGCGCCGGCCCCGCCACCTGCAGGTTGCCGGTGAGCTGGTCGAAACGCGTTTGCCCGCCGGCGGCGCCGGAGCCGATCAGGCGTTTGGCCGCACCCGCCAGATCGAAGCCGTGCAATACCCCATCGTTTACCTTGAAGGCGACATCGGCGTTGAAAGCATCGGCGAGCCCGGCAGGTCTGGCCGCCTGCGCCTTGAAAGGGCCATGCGCATCCAGCCTGCCGCTCAAGGCCGCCTTCACCTTGAGCGCCTGCAGCAAGGGGGCGATATCCAGCCCGCTGGCCGCCGCCTGGCCGGCGATCCGCAGGCCTTTTTGCCAATCGACCTCGGCATTGCCTTTGACCTGCCCGCCATAGAGTTGGGCGTCAATGGCGGGCAACAACAGCTTGGCGCCCTCGACCCGGCCGCCGACCTTGAGCAAGGCGAATTTCAGCGGCGGGCCCAGCGGCAACTGCCAGTCTGTCGCTGCGAAATCGAGATTCCAGGCGGCACCCTCGGGCAGCGCCTTGAGACGCGCCTTGCCATCGGTGGTGGCAAGCGTGAGCGTGCGCGGCAAACTGTCGGCGCCCATTTCCACTTGCGCGTCCAGATCAGGCAGCGTGCCGCTGGCAAGCGTGATCGCAAGCCCCTTGGCCCGCACCTGCCCAACTGTGACAGCCGGCGGGCCCGAAGCAGGTGTGTCGGCCAACTTCTGCAGCAACTCGATGCCGGCAGGCGCGATTTCGAGCTTGCCAAGCTCGACGCGGCGCAAGTGGCGCGGCGCTGTGAAAAGTGAAGACAACTGCGGATAAATCGCTGCAGACTGCAGGCGCAAAGCCGCCTTGCCGACCTCGACATCGCGCGCGGTGAAATGCGGCACCGGCAACAGGAACACCGAAATATCGCCGATGCGAACCGGCGCGCCGAGCGCCTTCGAGGCAGCCTCTTCCACCGGCGTGCGCCATGCAGAGGTGGGGATGAACCAGGGCGCAAGCGCCGCCATGGCCAAAAAGCCGGCGGCGACACCCAACACAATCTTGCGGCTTCGGGTCATGCGGGTTTCAACGCGGTGGACAGGGAAACAGCATACACCGCAGGCGCGGGCGGCTCGCGCCGCTCTGCGGCGGAAACATCCGGATTTGACCGGAATTCGGTGTGACGGCTATAATAAGCTGCTATTCCCTGATAGCTCAGTTGGTAGAGCGACGGACTGTTAATCCGCAGGTCCCTGGTTCGAGCCCAGGTCGGGGAGCCAAATTCCTTCACGTGAGGTTCCAAATGGAAACCGTGATCATTGAAGCGGAAGTGCCTGAATCCGTGGCCACCGTTTTGACGCAACTTCCCGCTGATGAAAAGGCTCACTTGCGCCGTGTTGTATCAGCGGCAGTGGTCGAATTTGCAAACGCCGCGGCCTCTGACGCATCAGCCAACGATCCCGATGCGTGGGACAGTTTTCTCCAGCAAAACTCCACCCTCGCGGTGTCTGGTCTGCCGGCAGATTTTTCCGTCAATCACGACCACTATCTTCACGGCGCCCCAAAGCGCATTCCGGCGCCTTGAGCGCGCCCGTTTTTCTCGATACTTCGGCACTCATCGCCCTGATCAGCCGCGATGACACGTGGCATGCGCAGGCGACTAGGATGTTCGCGCAGTTCGCCCAGCAACGCCGCCCTTTGCTGACCTCATAGGCGGTGCTATACGAGTTGCTGGACGGCGCCGCGGCGCGAGGGCCAATGCGTGCAGCGGCCGTGAAATTGCTCAAGAGCATTCGTCAATCGCCGCAGTGGACGCTCGTGCATGTGACCGAAGAGCATGTACGCAAAGGGGAGTCCCTCTATTTCATCCGCATGGACGAAGTCTGGAGTTTGA
>Ga0105048_10004456_pt1 | contig 22816 bp, 19 predicted proteins | sample MAT05_FD_78382 | JGI IMG/M metagenome (GOLD analysis project Ga0105048, IMG submission 78382) | Freshwater microbial communities from Lake Fryxell liftoff mats and glacier meltwater in Antarctica - MAT-05 | ecosystem: Environmental > Aquatic > Freshwater > Ice > Liftoff microbial mat | place...
GACCCGAGGTGCCCATCCTGGCGTTCTGCCCCACCGAGGCGGTGCAGCGACGGATGGAGATCTACTGGGGGATCGAGGCCGATCTGCTCGATGTCGTCACCGACGTCGAGGTGCTCGTGCAGAACGTCGAGGCGCGCCTGCTCGAGACCGGTCGGGTGAAGCCGCGCGATCGCATCGCGATCGTGTTCGGCGCGCCGGTCGGTGAGCTGGGCCGCACCAACACGGTGCGCTTGCACCAGATCTCCGATCTGCGTCCGAGCAACCCGCCCCCCGCGACTTCCGGTCGCCCGAGCGCGTGACCCCGCAGCGCTCCGCCGACGCGGTGTTCGCGCCGATCGTCGGCTTCCTCGCGGTGACGCCGATCGCGGCGCGCGCGCTCTCGCTCGATATCGGGCTGTTGATCGGAGCAGCGGCGGCGGTCGCCCTCGCGTACCTGGCGCGAACTCGCCGAGCTCCGCGCGCACTGGATCGGCCGGCGCCCACGCGGTGGCACTCGCTCGCCCTAACGGTCGCTGCGCGACCTGGTACGATCGTCGGGTCGCCGCTCGCAGGCTCGCGGTTCGCCTCCTTCATGGCACGGGCGCTCGTGCTGGTCGTGTACGGCTGGATGGCGATCCGCACCGCGTTCCACGACGAGCTGATCGTCTTCGGTCACCGGTCGATGACGCTGCAGATCGCGCGCGGCGTGTACCCCCCGTTCATCCCTGCTTTTCCAGGCTCGAACGCCCGCTATCACGTCGGCTTCGATCTCCTCTCGGGCGCGCTGTCGCGGCTCACGGGGCTGAGCGCTTCGGCGGCGATCGACGTGGTGTCGATCCTGCTCGTGGTCCTCACCTGGGTGGTGTGGACCGAGATCTATCGCTCGGTTCGCGACGAGCCGCCGAGCGCGTTCGCGCTGCTCTTGCCGTTCCTGGCGGGTGGTCTCGCCTGGCTCGCGACGTGGCCGTTCCTCGGGGCGGAGCCGCGCTGCTTCTCGCAGATCCCGCGGCCGGCGTGCGCGGAGTGGATCCTGATCTCGCCGCCGATCAGCACCTGGTTCCAGCACCCCGTGTCGCTCGGGCTCCCGCTCGCACTGTACGCGATGCTCGTCTCGAGCCGTAAAACGCCGTTCGTCCTGAGCGTCGCGGCCTGGTCGGCGCTGGCGATCGGGCAGATCGCGTACCTCGCGCTGGCGGCGTCCGCCTCGGTCGCAGCGGCGATCTATCTCGCATTCGTCTCGCGCCGCGCCGCCCCGCTGGCCAACGTGCTGGTGCCGCTGTCGCTGGCGCTGGTGATCGCGCGGTTCCAGGGCGGGTTCTTCGAGGTGGATCCGCTCTATGCCGCGGGGCTGGTTCAACTCCGCGACACGCTCGGCTATCCGGCGGGGCACAACGTCGTCCACGTGCTGGCCGCGCTGACCGTGAGCTGCGGGATCGGGGTGCTGCTGCTGCCGGCCGCGCTGTGGCGCGCGATGCGCGAGCGACACGGCGTCGCGATCGCGATGGGCGCTTTTGCCGCCGCCGGGCTGCTCATTCCGCAGCTGTTCGACTATCTGCGCTCGCCGGACATCAACAAGTTCCCGCAGGCGAGCGCCTTCGTGTTGCCGCTGATCGCGGTGCTGGAGATCGAGCCACGGTTGTCTGCGAAGCCGCGTTTTGCGCTGCGATTCGGCCTGATCGCGGGCGGCGTGGTGAGCGCGTTTTTCGCGATGGTGCCCTGGATCGCAGGGTTCAAGTGGGCGGGGCCGGACAAGACCCCGCCGCTCGCTGGGCTGGTCGAGACCACCGCCTGGCTGCGCGCGAACACCGATGCGCGCGAGCTGGTGGTGACGTCGCCGGCCTTCGGGACGCGCCTCGCGATCGACAGCGGGCAAGCGGTGCTGGTGGACGACGGCCACTGGTCGCTGCTCGGGCTCGATCCGGCGCGCACGCTGGCGCGGCAAACCCAGCTCGATCGCCTGCGAACGGATCTCGATCCGGCGACGCTGGCGGCGAGCGGCGCGCGCTGGGTGATCGTTCCGCCCGGGGATGCGCCGGGCCATCTGGCCGAGCGGGTGGCGGAGGAAGTCCTCGTTCCGACTGCCACCGTGTCGGGTGTGCGGGTGTACCGGGTGTCCGCCGGCGCGTCTGGACTCGGCGCGGGTTATTTGCCAAGACAAGGCCCATGAAGAGCTCTCCGCGTGACGCCGTCGTCGTCCTCGCTCACCGCACCGCCGTCGGCCGCGCCAAGAAGGGCGCGCTCACGCTGACCCGCCCCGACGACATGATGGTGTCGCTGCTCAAGGGCATGATCGGAAAGATGGCGGCGATCGGCGTGAAGCCGGATCAGGTCGACGACATCCTGCTCGGCTGCGCGATGCCCGAGGGCGAGCAGGGCCTCAACGTCGCGCGCATCGTCGCGCTCGGCGCCGGCTTCCCCGAGACGATCTCGGGGGCCACCGTCAACCGCTTCTGCAGCTCGGGCGTCGAGAGCATCGCCACCGCAGCGGCGAAGATCAGCGCCGGCCACGGCGACGTGTTCCTGGCGGGCGGCGTCGAGTCGATGACGATGGTGCCGATGAGCGGCAACAAGCCGTCGATGAGCCCCGACATCGCCGATCGCGTCCCCGACGTGTACATCGCGATGGGCATCACCGCGGAGAACGTCTGTGCGCGCTTCGATATCGGCCGCGAGCAGCAGGACGCGTTCGCGCTTCGCTCGCACAAGAACGCATCGATCGCGATCGAGAAGGGCCACTTCAACGAGGAGATCATCGCGATCCCCGCGGTCGGCTTCGACAAGAGCGGCAACCACAAGGATAGCGTGTTCTCGCGCGACGAGCTGGTCCGCCCGGACACGACGCTGGAGGTGCTCGCCGGCCTGAAGCCCGCGTTCATCACCACCGGCAAGGGCACCGTCACGCCGGGCAACAGCTCGCCACTGTCCGATGGCGCCGCGGTGTCGCTGATCATGGCGCGCGAGACGGCGGAGAAGCTCGGCGTGAAGCCGATGGCGGTGTTCCGCGGCTACGCGACGGCCGGCGTCGATCCGGCGGTGATGGGCATCGGCCCGGTCCCCGCGATCCGGAAGCTCCTCGCGCGCACCGGCGTGGCGCTGAGCGACGTCGACGTGGTGGAGCTCAACGAGGCGTTCGCCTCGCAGGCGATCTACTGCGCGCGCGAGCTCGGCGTGTCCGATGCCCAGCTCAACCCGAACGGCGGCGCGATCGCGATCGGCCACCCGCTCGGCGCGACCGGCGCCCGCATGACCGCCACCCTGCTCCACGAGCTGAACCGCCGCTCGGGCCGTTACGGCATCGTTTCGATGTGCATCGGCGGCGGAATGGGCGCCGCGGCTCTCTACGAGCGGGCTTAGCGCTCGAGGCCCAGCTGCCGCTCCATCTGCTTGCGCTCGGCGCGGCGGATGTAGAGCCCGATCGACAGTCCCCCCACGAAGCCCGCGATATGCGCGGAGTACCCAACCGTCTGCGGGATCAGTCCCCCCGCCGACAACAGCCCCATCACCACCTGGTTCAGCAGCCACCAGGCGACCGCGACCAGGTAGCCCGGGCTGGTGCCGACGCAGAGCATCACGTAGAGGCCCATGAAGCCGCTGATCGCGCCGCTGGCACCCACGATCGGAGTCGTGTCGTGCGTGACAGTCCAGACACAGCCGACCCAGAGCGCGAGCGGAACGAAGAGGCCGATCAGACGCCGACCGCCCAGCCGCGCTTCGATCTCGCTGCCGAAGATCCACAGGAAGTACACGTTGCCGAGTAGATGGGCGATCGAAGCGTGCACGAACGCATGGGAGATCAGGCCGTAGATCGCTCGACCGGCGCGCACGCGCTCGGGATCGAGCACCATCGCGATCAGGGTCGCGCGCGGAAGGAAGAGGACGAGGGTCAACGCCAGCGCGAGGCCGGCGGTGGCCGGACCGGGCAACCCTCGCGGGAGCGGGAAAAACGCGATCATTCCGCTGCGACCGGGCCCGGTGCGCCGCTGACCGATCGCGCCGAAGGCCGAATCGCGCGCCACCTCCTGGGTCAGCTCGATCGCGCTTCGGATCTTCCGGTCGTGCTCGCGATGTTTGCTCGCCTCCCAGTCGGCGTCGGCGATCGCGTGCGGTGAGCTGCCCTCGACGATCGCACACCTATCGCAGCGCCCGAGCCACTCTCCGCTCGGAAACGAGCGCCCACGCAGCACCTGCCCGCAGCCGCCGCACGTCGCGCGCGGATCGGCGATCGGGGCCTGGCCGAGATCGAGCACGCCGATCGCGGTGAGCGCGTGCGACGTGGTGCGGATCGCACGACAGACGCGGCAAGCGCGGTATCGCGCTTCGCCGAGCGCCGCTCCGTGCTGGCGCTCCACGACGGCACCTAGGCAGCGCAGGCAGTGCTCGGAATCCACGCGTCCACCTATACCACTAGCTAAAACAAGGCCATTCGGGCGACCCTGGAGCATATGCCCGGTGGTTTGCGCATGCTCGCGCTGGCTCTGACGGTGTCACCCCTCTCCGCGCGCGCGGGCTCGCCGTTCGACGACTGCAAGATCTCCGCGCCGCGGCCCGACGATCGGGCCATCCAGTGCAAGGGCATCCTGGCCTCGATCAGCTACGGCCCGACCAATCTGGGCGCCGACGCGCTGCTCGAGGCGGCGATCGGCGGGGTGCGCGCCGGCTTCAAGGGCACCATCACGTCCGAGCCGACGGTGCTCGCGCTCGCGACGCGCAAGGTCTCCGGCATCCGCTATCGCGCGTTCTCGCCGCGCGACACGAAGAAGCCGGTGCTGGTGGGGCGCCTGTTCGCGGCGGTGGACGCGGTGGATCCGACGCGGATCCGCATCATCGGCTGCGGCGCTGCCACCGCGCACCCCACCGGTGAATCGACCTGCGACGGCATGTTGGCGAGCCTGCACGATCGTATCCCGGTCGCGACGTCCGAGGCGCTGCCACCCGTGCCGGATCAGGCGCTCGACAAGATCGCCGGTCGCACCGTCGATGCACCCAAGGGCTGCGAGCTCATCGAGCCGCGCCGCATCCGCTGCGCCGACGCCGAGATCCACTGGCGCGCGCTGGCCAAGACCGATCCGGAGGGCCTCGACTGGGTCGCCGCGCCGCTCGCCACCGCGTTCGCCAAGCTCGGAAAGGTCGCGACCAAGGACGCCGGGTGCACGATCGAGGGCTCGCCGGGGATGTGCCGCGCGATCACCGTGACCCGCGCCGATGGGAAGAGCATCTACGTGACGGTAGGGACCGGGAGCGCGCGCGGGGAGCGGGTGATGGTGCAGTGCAACTCGAACGTGCCGTTCGCGAAGACGATGCCGGCGCCGTGCGATGCGGTGCTGAAGTAATCAGCGCGGCGCGCACTCCCACCTCGAGGGGAGACAGGATCCGTCCTGGCAGCGGTTCGAGGCGCAGTCGAGGTGCTTCGCGCACGCGCTGCCCTGCGCTCCTCCGGTCGGAACGCAGATGCCCTCGCCCATCTCCACACTGCATTTTCCGTCGAATGCGCAGATCACCGGCGCCTGGGGATCGGCGAAGCAGCGCTCGCCGATGAGCGGCATCAGCGCGCACACGCCACTGACGCAGTTGGCCTCGTAGCCACACTCGTTGTTGAAGTACCCCTCGACCGTGCAGGCCTCGCCGATCTTGCGCTGGCGCGTGCACGTCGTTCCATCGCTCGGTCCGGCGCACACCAGGCCGGTCGCCTCGCAGCTGTAGCGGCCGTTCTCCTGGAAGCCGCAGGGGGCGCCCTCCTGGGCGTCGCTCCGTACGCAGACGTTCCGGTAATAGTCGCAGAAGCTGCCGTCCACGCAGCCGACGTCGTTGCACGGTTCGCCCGGGACGCCGCGCTGCTGGCAGGAGCCGGGGATGCCGGCCTCGACATCGGCGATCGTCAGGTAGCAGCCCCAGCCTCCCGGACAGGTGTTGAGCGCGATGTCGCAGCCTTCGTCGGGCGCGACGGTCCGCGTGGGCACGCAGCGACGGGTGCACTGCCCGGTCACGAACGACCAGTTGTCGCAGGTCGCGTGGCCGCCGCACTCGCTGGGGCCGACGCAATCGGCGCCGATCGGAACGGCAGGCGCGGTCACGCGCGCGCAGGCACGATTCTCGCCGGGCGAAGCTGGAAAGCTGCTATGCGCAAGCTCGGCGCAGGTGGCGCTCGAGAGATACGTCACGCACTGCTCGGCCACGATCGGATCGTAGGTCTGGCGGCCGGCGCGCACGGAGTCCAGCAGCCCATCGCAATACGCATCGAGCCCATCGCGGACCTCGCGGTCGGCGACCGACCCGCCGAGGCACTCGGACTTGCTCCGCGCCACGGCAGCGCGGGCCGCAGGGCAGAACCAGGAGACGCTGCGATCGGGCGGCGGGGGGCTCGCGTCGGGCGGGGGGCTCGCGTCACGCCGGGCGCTCGCGTCTCGCGGGGTGCTCGCATCCGGCGAGGTGCCCGGTTTCTGGAGAACCGTCGCCCGCGAGGCCGAGGCCGCCGCCGTCGCTATCCGAGGGAGGAAGAAGGAGGGACTCCGCGGGTGCCTGCGTGCAGCTCGCGAGAAGGGCCAGTGCCCAGAAGAATCGCATTCATGGCCTCGACATCTCCCCAGTCCCGCCGTCCACCCTACGCGACGCGCACGCGATGCGGAAGTATGCTCCGCCGATGAGCTCGCTCCAGACGATGGGCGGCCGCGAACTCGCGTCTGGCCCGTTCTCGCATCGCCGCTACACGATCAAGCGCCCGTGGCTCACGTTCCTCGGACGGAAGTTCTACGTCTACGACGAGAGCGGGCAGCTCGTGGTGTTCGTGCAGCACAAGATCCTGACCTTCAAGGACGAGTGGAACATGTTCGCCGACGAGGCCATGCAGCGGCCGCTCCTGCGGGTGAAGGCGAAGAAGGCGATCGCGCTCGACAGCGTCAGCGACATCACCGACGCGCAGACCGGGATGCTCGTGGGTTCGGTGCGGAACAAGGGGCTCAAGTCGATCGTGCGCGACACCTGGGAGCTCATGGGCGACGTCGAGCAGCCGATCGGGAAGTTCGTCGAGGACTCGAGCGCGCTGCTGCGGCGCTTCATCCCGCTGCTCCGCGGGCACTGGCACGTCGAGCGCGACGGGCGGGTGGTGGCGAAGCTGGACCAGCTCTTCCGCTTCTTCGGGGCGGAGATGACGCTGGAGATCGTCGAGCCTGGGGTGGTGGACCCGCGGCTCGTGGTCGCCTGCGCGATGCTGGCGGTCATGCGGGAGGTCGTGCGGGAGCAGGCCTAGGGCTTTCGCTGTTACTCCCTTCTTGACCGTGACCCGCGTACCGACTACCGCTCTCTGACCATGGCTCGCGTAACCGTCGAGGACTGCCTCGATAACGTCGATAACCGCTTCGCGCTCGTGCTCCTTGCCACGCGCCGAACCCGCCAGCTCCTGAAGGGCGCGACCCCGCTGGTCGAGCACCAGAAGAACAAGGCGCCCGTCCTCGCCCTGCGCGAGATCGCGGCCAACAAGGTGCGGTTCGACAAGAACCTGCGCGAGATCATGAACACCTCGCCGATCGAGCTGAAGAAGCTCTACGGCGAGCCGCGCATCCGCCGCGACATCTCGGGTCCGCCGTCGGGCACCCCGCCGCGCGGCAACCCCGATCACAACCGATAGAGACTTGATCTTCCGACGTCATCCGCACTTCCTTGCGCGGTGATGTCGTCGGTCTCCCGCCTCGCAGTCGCGCTCGTTCTCGGTCTCGCGGCCTGCTCCTCGGATCCGGTGGCACAGCCGCCGATCACGCGCGACAGCGGACCGGGGCTCGATGCCCAGCTGACCCACGACGACGCCTTCTCATCGGATGACGCCGCGACGGTCGCGCTGCCGGACGCAGCGGATCCGCTCGCGGACGCTGGCGAGACGCCCGACGCCGCCGATCCCGGCACCAACCCCGACGCGACCGCGCCCGACGCGATGGTGGTGGGACCACCCCCGGACGCCGACGGCGACACCATCTCCGATGCGACCGAGGGCACCGCAGACACCGACGGCGACGGCACGCTCGACAGCGCGGACGCCGACAGCGACGACGACGGCATCCCCGACGCGACCGAGGCCGGCGACACCGACGTCGCGACGCCGCCGATCGACACCGACGGCGACGGCACGCCCGACTATCGCGACGCGGACTCCGATGACGACGGCATCCCGGATCTGATCGAGGGCACCGCCGACACCGACGGCGACATGATCCCCAACGCGCGCGACGCGGACTCGGATGGCGACGGGATCCCGGATCTGGTCGAGGGCACCGGCGATCCCGACGGCGACACCACGCCCAACTATCTCGACACCGACAGCGACGGCGACACCATCGGCGACACGCTGGAAGGCACCGGCGATCCCGACGGCGACCTGATGCCGAACTATCTCGACGCCGAGAGCGACGGCGACGGCATCGCCGATCAGCTCGAGGGTGCCGGCGATCTCGACGGCGACGGGCTGAAGAACTTCCTCGATCTCGACGCCGACGGCGACATGATCGCCGACGCGACCGAGGGCAGCGGCGATCTCGACGGCGACAGGATCCCGAGCTTCCTCGACGTCGACAGCGACGGCGACACCATCCTCGATGCGCTCGAGACCGCGGCCGACGCGGACGCCGACATGACCCCGAACTATCTCGACACCGACAGCGACGGCGACGGCATCACCGACGCGATCGAAGCCGGCGACACCGACGTGCTCACCGCGCCGCTCGATGGCGACTTCGACGGAACGCCGAGCTATCTCGACCTCGACTCGGACGCCGACTTCATCTCCGATCGCGACGAGGGCCTGGTCGACACCGACGGCGACATGACCCCCGACTATCTCGACATCGACAGCGACGCCGATGGGCTCCTCGATCAGGTCGAGGCGGGCGACATCGATCTGCTGACCGCGCCGGCGAGCAGCGACGCCGACGGCACCGCCGACTTCCGCGACACCGACTCCGACGGCGACACCATCGTCGACGCCGCGGAGAGCACGGCCGATCGCGACGGCGACATGATCCCGAACTATCGGGACACCGACTCGGACAACGACGGCGTCTCCGATGCGATCGAGGCCGGCGACGCCGATCCGCTCACGCGGCCGATCAACAGCGACACCGATCAGCAGCCGGACTACCTCGACACCGACTCCGATGACGATGGCCTCGCCGACAGCACCGAGGCCGGCTGCCCGGCCGCATCGAGCCGGCTCCTCGCGGACAGCGACGGCGACGGCTTCCCGGATCCCGCCGAGCGCGCGTTCGGATCAAACCCCTGCAGCATGGCCAGCGTGATCGACGGCTTCTACTTCGTGTTGCCCCCGCTCGACCCGCTGCAGCGCGCGCCGCTGGTGTTCTCGGACACCGACATCGATCGCGCCGACATCACGTTCGACGTCGACACCACCGGCTCGATGGGCGAGGAGGCGACCAACCTGCGCAGCTCGCTCTCGACGACGATCATCCCCGGCGTCGACGCGCGCATCCCTGATGCGGCCTTCGGCGTGGCCTTCTTCGACGACTATCCGGTGACGCCGTTCGGCGCGGCCGGCGACTCACCGTGGGCGCTCCTGCAGCGCGTCACCACCGACGCCGCGGCGGCGCAGGCCGGCGTGAACGCGCTGGTGATCCACGACGGCGTCGATCTCCCGGAGAACGGCCTCGGCGCGCTCTATCACGTGGCGACCGGCGCCGCGGTCAGCTTCCCGGGTGGGGCCGTGCCGGCCTTCGATCCCAGCGCGGGCCGGGTGGTCGGCGTGGCCGACGGCATCATCGGCGGCGTGGGCATGCGCGAAGACGCGTTCCCGGTGATCGTGCACATCACCGACGCGACCGCGCACCAGCGCCCCGACTACCAGGCCGTGAACGGCGCGATCGCCGCGCCCGACACCAACACCGTGTTCACCGCGCTCGACGCGATCGGCGCGCGGGTCGTCGGCATCGCCAGCGAGCGGCTCCCGAGCGGCATTCACAGCGCGATCTGCACCCACGGCACTGCTCAGATCCTCGGCGACATCCGCGAGCCCGCGGGCTCGGACGTCGACTACTACGAGCTGGTCGGCGCGACCGCCGGGCAGAGCGTGACCGTGAGGACCACCGCGCGCGGGGCGGCCTCGAGCCTCGACACGATGATCGGAGTCCTGAATTCGACCGGGATCATCGGCTCCAACGACGACATCTCGACGACCAACTTCGATTCGCAGCTCACCATCGCGCTCTCGGGCGCGGCGCCGTATTACGTGGCGGTCACGTCATACGACGATCCCGACTTCAACGCGTCGGGCGCGCAGACGACCGGCCACTACCTGCTCGACGTGAGCGTGGCAGGCACCGCGTTCACGACGCAGACGACCCAGTGCCGGGCCGATGATCCCAACGCGCGGCTCAACGCGACGCGCCTGGTGGCGTTCGCGTCCGCGACGGCGCCGGCGAATACGGCGCAGTGCCTCACCGACTGCGACGGCGTGCTCCCGCGGCTCTCCTTGCCGTACGGCATCGCCGAGCGCACCGGCGCGGTCATCCCGACCTGCGCGTGGGATCGCTTCGGCGGCAGCCGGCCCGCGGGCTGCGCCGCCAACCAGTGCTGCACCGGCGTGAACGGCGCGGGCGTGGCGGCCAACGCGGCCGGGCAGTGCCCGCTGTCGTTCCAGATCACCGACAACGGCGCGGGCCTGAGCAACGCGGTCGTCACCGGCATCGAGGCGCTGGTGCGCTTCTCGGCGTTCACCGTCACGACGCAGGTGCGGGCCGATCCGGTCGAGCTGATGGCGACCGGCTTCGACACCACCTGCTTCATCCACGGCGTGGTGCCGATCTCCGCGACGCCGCAGCCGTGCGCGCCGACGCCGCGCATCGTCGATCTCATCCCGCCCGCGGGCATCAACGACAGCTTCGAGAACGTCGCGCCCGGCACCACGCTGAGCTTCGACGTCAACGCGCAGAACCTGAACCTCGCGAACAGCATGGCCTGCCGGCCGCGCACCGCGAGCCCGCAGCTCTTCCGCGCTTATATCGACGTGATCGCGGATGGAGTGACGGTGGTCGACACGCGGGACGTGATCATCATCGTGCCGCCCGAGCCGCCTGGCGGCTCGAACTGATCAGCGGATGCAGTGGCCCATCGCGTCGCACGTGAACCCGTTCGGGCAGTCGATCGAGCCCGGGACGCACGCCGGGATGCAGATCGGCGTCGGCTCGTTCCCAGGCTGGTCGCAGCGGCAGATGTTCGTTCCCGGGGGACACAGGTTCAGATTGCAGTCCATCCCGAGCGTCGGGCACGTCGGCGGGCCCGCCATGGCGTCCGCGGGCCCTGGAGCCGCGTCGCGCTGCATCATCGGCCCCGCATCGGCGAACCCGCCCATGGCATCGGCGAAGGGCGTCGCGTCGCTGGCCATGACGACCATCGCATCGGCGAAGATCCGCGCGTCCGCCACGCCCGCGTCGCGCGAGCTCGCGTCATCCGCGGGCATCGCGTCGGGGTCCGGGGTCACGGCCGCATCGGCAAACGTTGGCGCCGGCGGGATGACGCGCATGACCTCCTGGCCGCTCACGACCTCGTCGAGCACGCCGTAGTCGTCGCTGCCGCAGCTCCCGTTGCGACAGGTCTCGCCGGCCTGACACGTGATGCCCGCGCACGTGCGCAGGAGAAACATCGGCAAAAGCAGCGTCTTTCCTTCCTGGAACTCCGTCACCGCGCGGACCTCGAAGATCTTCCCGCCGCCCGGGCGGATCGCGTCGAGGCTCACCACCAGCACGCCGCCCGGATCGCCCTCGGGCGCGACACCGAACGAGAACGGGATCGCGCCTGCGCTCGCGACCGAGAAGTCCGCTTCCGACTTCGGCGCTATGCCCTGCCCTTTCTGATCGAGGATGCGCGCGTGCACCTTGTCCATCTCGGTGGGCACGAGGAGATCGGTCTCGACGACGACCAGCACCTGCGTCGCGTCGGACTTGCAGCCGATCAGGCCGAGGAGCAGCAGAAGACTCGCGTATTTCATCGGAACAGCACCGTGTCTCTCGTTCCACCTTCGGGCGCGCGCGGGCCGGAGAGCGCGACGCCGAGGATCAGCGCGCCGCCGAGCACGGCGGCGCCGCCGATGGCGATCCAGAGGATGGGCGAGACGTCTTCGTCCTTGGGCGGCGGCGAGGCAGCCACGACCGGATCCGCCGTCCACGACGTCGCCGACGAAGGTGCCAGAGCACCCGGCGGGTTCGGAGCCTCGCTCGGCGTGGGCGCGGGCGACGGCGACGCGGTGGTCGGCTTGGTCGCGGCGCGCTGGCGATCGCGCAGATCGTGGAGGATCGACAGCGTCTCGAGGATCTGGGCCTCCTCGGGCGGGTGCGTCGCCAGGTACTCCTGGAAGTGCTCGATCGCCTTGTCGTAGAGCTTGAGCGATCGCTCGCACTGCGCGAGCGCGCGGATGGTGGAGGGCCGGTTGCCCGAGTCGGTGTACGCGCGCTCGAAGAACGGGAGCGCGGCCTCGTGCTCGCCCGCCTCGAAGTACTTGTTGGCGCGCTCGAAGTCGGCGCGCCCGCCATCACCCGCGGCCAGGGCCGGGGCGGCAAAAAACAGCGTCAAAAGCAGGATAAATCGGGCTACCAAGTGGTCGTCTCGTCCTTTCGCAGCGGCTTCACGACAGCGGGCGGCGTGGGCGTGGGGCTCGCGTCGGGGAGCGCGCTCGCGCTCTCCGGAGCGGCGGAGATCTTCGGCGACACGGTGGCCTTCGGTCGGCGCACGTCGTCCTCGCCGCGGTTCAGCACCACCTGCAGATCGAGGTGTTTGCTGTCGAGCTGCATGGCCCGGCCTTGATAGCCGGGCATCGACACGCGGATCGCGCGGGCGACCCCGGCGGGCAGCGGGATCCGCGCGGGCGTCTTCCCGAGATCGGCGCGGGTCGTCTCGTCGGTGATGGTCGCGCCCGGGGGAACGGAGGTGAGCCGCACGATAGCGTCGGCGGGCGGCGTCGTCGCGACGGGTGCGGTGATCGGCGTCGCGACCGGCGTCGCGGTCGCGCTCGCCACCGGCGTTGGCTGCGACGTCGTCTCGGGCGGATGCAGCGTCGTCCACACCACGAACGCGATGCCGGCGAGGACCGCGGCGGCGCCACCGACGAAGAGCGTGCGGGCGCGCGTGGGCGGGGGCGTCATCACCGGGTCGCTCAGCGAGGGCTCGTGGGCGAAGGTTCTCGGTTGGGAGGGCGGGGGGCGCAGTCCCGGGGCGCGGACCGGTGCGATCGCGGCGATCGGGACGGACATCGGGACCGGGACCGGGACGTTGATCGGAGCGGTTTCGCCGCGGGCCATCAGCGTGAGGGACTCGACGATGGTGGCCAGCGGGGGGCGGTCTTCGGCGTTCAGCGCGATGCAGGCGCGCACCAGGCTCTCGATCGCGCGCGAGTCGCTCATCTGCGGGAAGTCGAACGACCCCTTCGGGTTGGCGGAGATCTTCTGGCTGAGGATCTCGGTGTGCGAGCCTTGAAAGAGGCGCTTTCCGGCGAGCATCTCGTAGATGATCTCGCCGAGCGCGTAGACATCTGTGGCGGCCGAGACGGGCGCGGCGACGATCTGCTCGGGCGCCATGTAGATCGGCGTGCCGACCGCGACTCCGCTCTCCGTCCGATGCGAGACCTCGTCGGGCGCGAGCTTGGCCACGCCGAAGTCGAGCACCTTGATGCTCGGGACCGCCGACCAGTCGTCCTCCATCGAGGCCAGCACGAACACATTGTCCGGCTTGAGATCGCGGTGCACGACGCGCATCTCGTGGACCGCCTTCAGCACCGACGCGATCTGCAGCCCCGCGTTGGCGCACTGCTTCACGCTGATCGGGCCGGCGGCCGTGACCTTGCTCAGCGGCCGCCCGCGGAGCAGCTCCATCACGTAGGCGACCCGGCGCGGCTGGTGGAGGTCGAGGAAGTCGACGATGTCGATGATGTTGGGGTGGTGGATCGCGTTGACGATCCGCGCCTCGTGGAAGAACCGCGAGATGAGCTGCTGCTCGCCCACCAGCTCTTGGTTCATCACCTTGATCGCGACCTTGCGGCCGAGGAGCACGTGCCGGGCGCGATAGACCGCCCCTCCGCCGCCCACGCCGAGCTCCTCCTCGAGCTCGTACGAGCCGATGATATCGCCGGGCGCGACCAACGACTTCTGCGTATCACGTGGCCGGGGGTCACGATAAGCGCGGCCGCGCGTCCCACATCAGACGATACCGAGCAGCCAGGCGACGAGGAACAGCGTGGCCAGCGTGAGACCGACGAGCACCCAGGTCCCCGAGCGACCGTCGCTGGGGAGGCGGATCATGCCGCTCTCGCCGATCGGCGGCGACGAGGTCGACCCGATGCGCGCCGCGGGGGCCGCCGGCAAGCTCACCGGCCGGCGCTTCGGTGGCTCGTGTCGCAGCACCGGGCGCGGCAACAACGACGGCACCTCGTCCAGATCCTCGGGCAGCGAAGCCACGCGAAGCGGCGGCGCCGACTCGATCAGCGAAGGCACGTCGAGTCGCGGCCCCGACGCCGCCCGCGGCAGCGGAGGCGGTGGCGGCATCGCCAGCACCGGCGCCGGCATCGCCGTCGGTAAGGGCAGCGGCGTCATGACCTCGGTCGCCGGCTCGGGGCGAACGCTCTCCACCAGCAGCTCGAAGTCCATCGGCGGCTCGGTGAGGGGCCCCACCGGCAGCTCCCGGGGCCCGGGCTCGCGCACGATCGCGGCGCACGAGTCGATCACCTCGTCGCGCGCCGCCGGCGGACCGAGCGCCTCGCGGAGGAGCATCTGCATCACGTCGGTGCTCGCCGGACGGACCCACGGATCATCGGCCAGGCCCTGTCCGAGCAGAGGCCACGCTGCAGCGGGGATCTGATCCTCGCCACCGCTGCTCGACAGCACGTCGCGCAAGAGGCCGCTGACCGTGCGCACCGGGTGTCGCGGGCGCACCGTGAGCCGAGCGACGCCCGCGTGATCGATGATCACATGATCGAGCGACGTCACCGAGTCATCACCCGGCGGCGCAAAGGCGAGCGCTTCGCAGAGATCGTCGAAGATGGACACCACCACCGCGACGGGCAGCGGACGCCCGTGATCGGCCCACGTCTTCACCAGGAGACCGAGCTCCCAGCGCGCAAATGTGTTCGGTGTCGTCGGTGGCAAAGAGGGTCTTTTTTTAGCGCTTTTTAGGTGATTTTGAAGGTTGTCCATGGGCGATCTGCATCTGCTGCGCGAGGCTGACGAGCCGCGCGAGGTCGGGGTTGTTTTCGATCGAGTCGACGAAGCGCAGCGCCATCCCGCGCGTGCGGGCGGTCGCTTTCGATCCGGTCTCACCGGACTGCTCTTCGACGCGCACGACTTGCGCGCGAACTTGAATGGGAGTGCTGGTCGGGCCTGGCGTGATCTCCAGAGCGACCTCCGTACCGACCTCCAGACCGACGGTGGTGTCGACGAAGATACCGCCCGCGCTGATGTCGCGCGTGATGTCTGCGTACGTGTCTTCGGGGCGTCCGAGATGTCGAAACTCGACGCGCAGATCGACGTCGTAGCGTTCCGCTCTGCGGCGTTCTGATGGAGCCGGTGGCATGCTTGCGAAGATCCTAGCTTAAACCCGTGATCTAGGTCTAATGCTGCGATCAACTCTTGCGCCGGGCTGCTCGCCCGCCGAGGTATAGGTCCCGTCCCGATGCGCGTCTTCGCCTTCGCCCTCGCCGCCTCGTCCATCCTTGCCGCCTGTGGTGACGACGATCCCCTGGTCACCGGGAGGGCCGACAGCGGCGTCCTCCCGCGCGACTCGGGCATCGACGATACGCTTCCTTTCCAGGTCGGAATGCGGTTTCGGTACCGCGCCCAGCTCAACTATCGGTCGAACACCAACGAGGCCAAGGACGCCATCTACACCCTCGATCTTACCCTCACCGCGGTGGACGACCGGGGCCCGATGGGCATGAGCACGGTGACCTCCACCTCCCAGGGCATGCGGACGTTCGATCAGAACTGGGATCAGACCGCCGGGGCCCATTCCTGGGTGGCGGCCCTGGGACCGGTGAACACGGGCGAATCGGTCTCCGCCTCGGCGGCCGTCTTCGACCTCACCAGGGCCCCCGCCTTCCCGGAAGACTTCCCGAAGCGCCTGCCGGTCACCGCGATCATGTTCCTCGACATGCGACGTCAGGAAGAGATCCGCCGCGCGTTCACCGACCATTACACCGCGATCGGGCCGCGCTTCATCTCGCCGGCCGAAGATCCCGCGCGCCGCTGGGTGCTCGCGCTCGACGGCACCGACGCCAACATGGAGCTGTATCCGATGGCCGTGCGGAAGCGGAAGCTGTCGCTGGCCTATGATCCGAAGGGCTGGCTGGTCGAGCTCTCCGAGACGCTCGGCGACACCACCGTGCCCAACACCCCGAGCGGTCGCTTCACGCTGACCTTGATCGCAGGACCACAATGAAGCGCCTTTTGCTCCTGGGCCTGACCCTCGCGGCGTGCTCGAAGGAGCCCGTCCCGCCACCCACCCCCGAGTGCGACGTCAACGTCGACTGCGGCGAGAACATGGTCTGCGCGCCCGATCAGACCTGCCAGATGGGCGAGTGCAGCGCCGACGCCGACTGCATCGCCAAGGACCCGCGCAAGATCTGCGTGCCCGGGACGCTGAGCTGCATCTTCACGCCGCCGTTCTCCGACGAATGCGACAACACGCGCCCCTGCGTGTTCGGCGAGTTCTGCTCGACCCTGCTCGGCAGCTGCCACACCTCCAGCACCGCCGCCGACTGCACCCGCCGCGGCCAGTGCCCCGCCGGCCAGACCTGCGACAAGGACGCGAACAAGTGCGTCGCGGATCCCGGCTGCTATGGCGACCGCTTCTGCGAGGAGTCGGAGATCTGCGATCTCATGAACCACGAGTGCACCCAGGTCTCGATCGAGTGCGCGCGCTGCACCAGCGAGGGGGCCTGCAACGGCAACGCGGTGTGCAACTCGCTCTCGCGCGAGTGCGTGGCGCCCGGGAACGAGGCCTCCTGCCGCACCGGTGAGCAGTGCGATCCGCTCCGCCGCTGCGTGCAGTGCTTGAACGACGACCAGTGCGGGCCCGGCACGTTCTGCAACGCGGCGCTCGGCAAGTGCGAGTCGAACGTGCAGTGCGTCGACGATCCGAGCCAGTGCCCGAGCGGCATGAACGTGCGCTGCGTGACCTGCGTCGAGCCGGAGATCTGCGATCGCCGCACCCGCCAGTGCCAGGCACCGGCCACGCCCTGCGATGACGACATCGACTGCCCCGGCCTCCAGTACTGCAACAAGGAGCTCGATCCGCCGGTCTGCGCGCCGCGCATCCCGGACTGCTTGAACGACCTCCAGGAGCCGAACAACCGCCCCGCGCAGGCTCGCCTGCTGGACGCGACGACGCTGCGTTTCGAGGAGCTGAAGTCGTGCCCCGGTGATCCGGACTGGTATCGCCTCGACGTCGCCGCCGGCACCTATCTGACGGTGGACGTCCGCTTCCGCCACATCGACGGTGATCTCGAGGCGCAGCTGTTCCTCGCCGACGGGACCACGCTGGTCGACGAGTCGCGCAAGACCACCGACAACGAGCGGGTCGAGATCGCGGTCGGCACCGACACCACGCTTCTGTTGCGCGTGTTCCTGGCGGTGCCGTCGGTGAACCCGACGCCGTACGAGCTCATCGTCAGCCGCGATCGCGGCGATCTGTGCGCCGACGACGCGAACGAGAACGACGACGCGCTCGGCACTGCCAAGCCGATCGTCAGCGACGTTCCGTACGACGGGCGGATCTGCTCGGCGGATCCCGACTGGTTCGTGATCAGCAACGTGCCGGCCTCGACCCGCATCACGGCCCACCTCGACGTCACCGCGAGCCTCGGCGATCTCGATCTCGAGCTGTGGCGCGCGGGCAGCACGCGCCCGCTGCTCACCTCTGCGTCGACCACCGACGACGAAGACCTGGCGTACGACGCGAGCTTCGCCGGCGAGTATTTCCTCCGCGTGAACGGCAAGCGCGCCGACACCAACGTGTACTCGCTGCGCGTGGAGCTGCGCGAACATCCCGGGCTGGTCTGCGCCGACGATCGTTTCGAGGTGAACAACGCACCGCCCGAGGCGACCCGGGTCCCGGACATGACGCTGACCAACGACGTGCCCGATCTCTCGATCTGCGGCGGCGACGAGGACTGGTTCGTCGTGAACCTCGGTCCGGGCGAAGCGGTGATGGCCGACGTGGGCTTCGATCCGCACGTCGACCTCGAGCTCAAGCTCTACGGACCGGGCGCGATGAGCGGCCAGAACGCGCCGCTGTCGGCCAGCAATTCGGTGTTCGGTCGCGAGCACGTGGCGTGGCGCGCCGATCTCCCCGGCGATCACTACGTCCGCGTGCATGGTTTGGAGCCCGATCAGATCTCGCCGTACACGATGCACATCCAGCGGCTCCCTCCGCTGGTCTGCTCCGACGACTTCGTCGACGCCCAGATGCGCGGCAACGATCAGGCGGATCCGTTCCTGCTCGACGTGCCGCCCACGCGCATCGACGACCTCTCGCTCTGCTTTGGCGACAGCGACTGGTTCCAGCTCTTCTTGCTCGGCGGCTTCACCAACGTGGTCCGGCTGCACTACATCGAGAACGACGCGATCCTCGGCGCGGGGATCTTCGGGCTCGACGGCACCCCGCTGATCGCGACCCAGCCGGTCGCGGGCGCGTGGAAGGAGCTGGCGCTCAACGTCAACGGCGCTGGCGGCGTCGCGGTGGTGAACATGCAGGTCCAGCTGCAGCAGGGCTTCGAGACCCCGTACAACATCACCATCGACCTCATTCCGCTGCCCGACTGCGAGGCCGATCGCGCCGAGCCGAACGAGCTCCTCGAGCTGGCCTCGACGATCACCGCGTCGACCGCGTCGCCCCAGGCGTTCGACGGCCTGAGCCTGTGTTCCTCGGCGAGCGACGAGGACTGGTTCGAGATCCATCCGCCGCGCATCGGCGCTCGGATCAGCGCGCGAACGATCGCCGACAGCGGAGATCTGTTCATCGAGCTCAGGGGCCCGAGCGGGACCGTGCGCGCGTGCACCAACGGCGGAAATGATCGCTGCTACTCCGACGGCAACGATCCGGAGGAGCTGGTGACGTTCACCGCCACCACCACGCGGCCCTATTTTCTGCGCGTGGGGAGCATCTACTCCAATCCGGCCCTGCCGGCTCCGCTCGACATCGACACCAAGTACCGGCTCGAGCTGGAGTACGATCAGCAGTGATGGTACCTGCCCTGCTGGCGATCACGGCCACCGTCGCGCCGAGCGTGCTGGTGGTGCCAGGGTCGATGCAGGGTGATCGGGGCGCGCGCGACGCGTTCCAGGAAGCGTTCCACGACGCGGTCGAGGCGACGTTCCTCGCGCGGCGGTATGGCGTCATCACCAACGATCGGGCGTGCGAGACCGACGCGTGCTCCAACGTCGACGCCGCGCGGGCGAAGACGCGGCTGTGGGCCAGCGCATCGGTGCTGCAGTACGGCGACGAGTGCTTCGCGCGCGCGCGGCTCCGCGACGTCGTGAGCGCGCGCTGGGTCCAGCGGATCGAGCTCCCGATCAAGCCTTGCACGCCGGAGAAGCTGCTCGCGGCAGCCGAAGATTTGGGGCGCAAGATCGGCGAGGGCCCGCGCCGCGCGCTGCTGGTCGACGAGGCGCTGACGCCGCTCTCGATCCCGGTCCTCGACTTCCCGGAGATGCCGCCGGTGCGCTACGCGCAGACCGCGACGCGGCCGATCGACGCCGTGGATCTGGCGGTGCTGAAGTACCGCCGCGACCGGGTCGTGCTGGCGGTGCATGAGACGCTGGTGATCGCCGTGCAGGACGGAGCGCCGATCAGCGACTGCGAGCTGTTCGATCGGGCCGGCATACGTCCGACGCCCGACGAGGAGGAGATCTGCGCGGGCAACGCGTGGGAGGGGGCGTGGGCTCCGGCGGTGATCGCCGGGCTCCTCGTGATCCCGGGCGCCGCCAACGCCGCGGAAGGCGACTCTCCAGCGCTGCTCATCAGCGCGCTCGGCGTGGCGCTCGGGAGCGCGGCGCTCGCGTATTTCTTCGATGAGGACCCGCCCGTTGCCGAGCGCGGAGAGCACGCGGTGACGCTGGACGTGCTGGAGGAGCTGGTCGAGGGCGCCAATTCGAGGCTCCAGCAAGAGCTCGGATTGAGCGACGCGGAGCTGCGGATCAGGGACCTGTAGAGCTGGTTTGAATCTCCGGTAACGATGCGCCCGACGGCGCGGCGACACCGAGGAGCGCGAGCGTGGACCGGGGCAGGGTCGCACATTTGCGTACATCGATGAAATCTGGAGCTTTTTCTGCAACGTTTTCGGCGCGATGGCGATAACCTGTGCGGGGCATCGAGCCCACATCAAGGAGACACGCAAATGGGAGAGCTGGCAGTTCACTTCGCGACCCTCAACACCGTCGCGGATCCGCAGACGCCCAAGGGCAGCAGCGCCATCACGATGTTCGAAGGCAACCTCGCCGCGCTCAGGAACCAGCTGACGCGGCCGGGCGGCGAGATCCCGGCCGACGTGAAGGAGACGCTGCGAACGCGCATCGACGCCGCGCAAAAGGGCGTCACCGAAGCGGTCGCCGACTCCAAGATCACCCCCGAAGAGCGGACCGGCCTGGTGCGCCGTGGCACCCAGCTCGGCACCAACGCGGACGCGATCGTCGAAGCCCAGAAGCGCTATCCCGTCGTCCCCGCCGACGTTTACCGGAGCATCGTCGGCAAGTGACCGACGCCCTGGCCAACGCCGCGTCGCTGCTCCTCACCCGCGGCGACGACCAGGTCTACCAGCTCACGGAGGACGGCGAGCGCCACCTGTGCTCGCTCATCGAGGCCACCGCGGTGGTCGACGACGCCGCTCAGCTCAAGGCCAAGGTCGCCAGCCTCCTCGGTCTCGCGCAGGCCCTTCGCGGCGACGAGGGCGCGCCTCTCGCCGCCGCGGCGATCGAGCGCGCGCTGCACGCCTCGCCCACTGCCGTTAAAGCGCTCGAGCTCATTCGTCCGACCGGTGTCGACGACGCCAAGGGCCGTGCGTTCGAGGCCTTCTCGGGATCCGGGGGCACCGTGAAGCGCGCCCCCACCGGCCACGAGCCCGCGCCCCCCGGCAGCTTCAAGCCGCCCCGCCCCATCCGCAGCTGACCTGTCAGCGGAGGGTCTCCTCGCAGGCGAATCGCCCGTTCGCGACGGTGATCTGCGGCATGCCTTCATCGTCATCGAGATCGCCGCTCATTCCGTCGAATGTGCCGTGGGCGCGCGGGAGCGCGAGCTCATCGAGGACGACCGTGCCGCTGCTCGTGCTCGAGGAGAGGGACCTGCTACCGGACGTGTGCACCACCCAGACGCTGGCGCGCGAGCTCAATCGATTGGGAAGTGTGGTGGGCGCCTCCGTGCCCTCGAGCTCGAGGTGCACGCTCACGCCGTAGCCCTGACCCACGGGGCCCACCGAGAGCCGGCCCAGGACCTCGAGACAGAGCGCCTCATCGTCGACGCGGACCGGTTCGCCGGCGACCGTGAGATCGGCCTCGATGCGGTTCGCTCCGCCACAGTGGAGCGCTGCGAGAGCGACGAGCGGCAGAACGAAGCGGGAGGTCATGCCCGTGTTACCGACGGCTGCGCGCTTCGGCCGACGTGCGCGCCATCATCACAACGCCAGCGGCAGATCGCGCAGCCTGCGCCCGGTCGCCGCGGCCACCGCGTTCGCGACAGCCGGCGCGACCACCGGGACGCCCGGCTCGCCGACGCCGGTCGAGGCGGCGGTGCTGTTCACGAAGAGCGTCTCGATGCGCGGCGCCTCGAACATGCGCACGACCTCGTAGTCGTGGAAGTTCGACTGCACTACCCGCCCGTTCGCCAGCGTGATCTTCCCCTTCAGCGCCGCCGAGAGGCCGAAGATCGTCGCGCTCTCGAGCTGCGCGTGCACGATGTCCGGGTTCACGACCTCGCCGCAGTCGATGCCGATGACGATCCGCTGGGTCACGATCTGCCCGTCGACGATCGCGACCTCGGCGACGGCCGCCGCGAAGCTCTCGAACGACTTGTTGCACGCCACGCCGCGGAACGTGCCCGCCGGTGGTGGCGTCTGCCAGCCGGCGCGATCCGCCACCTGCTCGAGCACGGTACGCAGGCGCGTCTTCTGGGTGAGCAAGCGGCGGCGGAACTCGACCGGATCGACGCTCGCCGCCTGCGCGAGCTCGTCGATGAACGTCTCCATCACGTAAGCGTTGAACGAGTGGCCGACCGATCGCCACGAGCCGACCGGCACGTCGACCTTCTGCGGGTAGTATTCGACGCGGAAGTCCGGGATCTCGTACTCGGTGTCGGCGCTCCCCTCGACCGAGGTCGGATCGATGAACTTGCCGAAGAGGCCGCCGGCCAGCGCCACGGTGTTCTTCATCCACGGCATCATCGCGTCGGCGATCTCGGGGGCCATGTTGGCGTAGACCGACTGGCAGGCGATCTTGTGCACGATCCCGACGACCGCGCCGCTCGCGTCGACCGCGCCCTCGATCTCGTGGTGCGAAGCAGGGCGAAAAATCCCGTACTTCATGTCGTCCTCGCGCGACCAGATCACCTTGATCGGCTTGTGCGTCGCCATCGCCAGCGTCACCGCCTCGGTCACGAAGTCCGATCGCCCGCGACGCCCGAAGCCACCACCGAGGAGCGTGCTGTGCACGGTCACGCGGCCGAGCGGGAGCCCGGTGAGGTTGCTGCCGATCTTCTGCGCGATGCCGGGGACCTGCGATCCGACCCAGATCTCGCAACTGTTCGCCGTGACCCGCGCGGTGCAGTTCATCGGCTCCATCGGCGCGTGCGCGAGGTACGGCAGACCGTACGTCCC